>Ga0265293_10004744_pt1 | contig 23623 bp, 18 predicted proteins | sample Munlanlewell138R_FD_192505 | JGI IMG/M metagenome (GOLD analysis project Ga0265293, IMG submission 192505) | Leachate microbial communities from a municipal landfill in Southern Ontario, Canada - Leachate well 138R | ecosystem: Engineered > Solid waste > Landfill > Unclassified | place: Canada... | reverse complement strand
TTATCCCGCGGTACCTGTATCTATAGATATTACAAACTGGATTGCATATGATCCGTTAACATCAATTGCAGATATAAGTGGTACAGCGGTAGCATTGAATGCTGATGATAAAGTGGGCTGGGTCGGGTTTCATTTCGTACAAGGGTTAGCGCATGGGACTTCCCAAAGAAATTTATTTGTACGGGATTTTGATGTAACAATTGCACACAGATGATTTGCCGATGGCGCGCCGTCGGATAGATAACTTTATGAATTCTCGCAGAACGGAGAAATATCATGGTTGATCTGACATTATCTAGGGTATGCAAAAATAACGTTACGGAAAAAATAATTAATAAAAATCGTCGAAGATCAATTAGACTTTCGTAATGTGACTATGCGATAGATCATAAAATGTATCTTAAATGAAACAATAATTATATAAAGATATGAGATAAACATCAAAAGAAAAAATATTTATAAGGATAATTTTTACATATAAAGCATGTTTTTTCCACTTGAAAAAAATTGTGTAATTTTCAAAAATTGCACAGTCTGAAGTCAGAAATAAGCTGATCGACATGGGACGGATTAGCTGAATAAAACATAACCGCCGGAAATACCGGCAGAAAGGATAAGGAAGTGAAGAGAACAATTCATATAATAGCGGCAGTCATATCATTTGCATATTACCATGCAATTTCAGATGTTGTTTCCATATTTTCGTATGGACCTAGTAACTATGTTAGTTCCGGAGAAAGATTACTTGATGAAAATGGAGTAATTGTAACTACTTCAACGACAGCTCGTGCATATTCTGAAACGCAAAAGCTTTCGCCGGATTATTCAGGTCCTGTGTTTTTCGGCGGATGGGAGCCATCGGCAGCTCTTTCACCTGCTAATGGTGCCTGCCAAATACAAAACGATACGGCCAGCGGAAACGATCTCGATCCGATTATGTTTCGTTTTGTGAATCAAAGCGGTGCGCCTCAAACTTCATCAATATTACTTACATCAAAATTATCAGAAGCAGTTTCTTTCGAACATCTGGACAGTTTTTCCTTTTCTGCCTATCAAAACAGTCTTGCATCATACGCCAGGGCTGTTATAAAAATCGGTGATAATTACTATATCAGTGCAACATCAACAGTAATTCCTACCGATTATCCCGCGGTACCTGTATCTATAGATATTACAAACTGGATTGCATATGATCCGTTAACATCAATTGCAGATATAAGTGGTACAGCGGTAGCATTGAATGCTGATGATAAAGTGGGCTGGGTCGGGTTTCATTTCGTACAAGGGTTAGCGCATGGGACTTCCCAAAGAAATTTATTTGTACGGGATTTTGATGTAACAGCTATTCCTGAGTCCACAACGATACAGTTATTTTTGATCTCCTCGGTCGGTTTCTTTCTTTTTCGCCATACGATTCGTAAATAGTTGATAAAGAAAACCATTAAGAGCATCCGCATTTCTCACTTTCTTTTACTAGAGTCTTGGGAAGTGAGAAATGTGGCAGATAAATAAGCCAAAAAGCGATATGGACTCACTAGGCTGTCTAGATTAAAAACTGCACATCAGTAATTTAATTTCAGGACAAAATGAAAATGTATAGGAATACAATTTTGAAAAAATGTTATTTTTTTATAATCATAGTAGCTTTTAGTGTTTGTACGGCAACATCAATAGCCATAACAGGTAGAGGGGGAGAAAATTCGGTTGATGGAAAAATGCCCGAGTATGGCGATGTGATTATTAGAACATTGCGCCCGACGGAGACGCGACCTGGCAGGAAGGGGACGATTGATGCGGCAATTGATTTCGGAGCAAACCGGGTTGAGTGGATTTACGATGTAACTGAAAATTTTTTAAAACAGGTTCAAGAGGCCGGTATTTTTTCCGGAGCAACAATGGATCCCCAAGGCCGGCCAGGCGTAACCAATATTCCGGATTATTATGAAAAATTCACCTCGCGTGATTTGCAAGGAGATCCTGTTACCCGCACAAATTTCCGTAAATTTTCGGATTGGCCAATCGGGCGTTTCACAGCGGACGTTAATATTGCTGAATGGAAAGATTTATATATTGAACATGTTGCCGGGTTTTACAATTTACCCATTATCTCCATTATGCGGGATGATCGGGCAGCAACTGCGGGATTAATTGTCGATGGAGGAAGTTATACAGATGATTCAATAAAAATGTTCCAACAGTTTTTGGCTGAACATGTATCCGAAGAAGAGCTTGCCCGGCTGGGAATAGAAAACCCGGAAACGTATGATATCCGTCCGCATTTAATAAGTCTCGGTGCGCCGGCAACAGAACCCGAAGCTGAACAGAAAAAATGGGTGAGGTGGGATGGAGGACCGATCTTACGATTATATGCCAGAGCACAAATGGAGGCAGTTGCAGAATTTTATCGTAATGTACGTAAACAGGTAGAAGAAAAAACGGGGCGCAATATTCCGTGGTCGTGTAACCATACCGGGCAGTGGGGGCCGATCGAACGGAATTTTGACTATGCTCTGGGTGAATTCTATACGCATCAAATGCAGATGGAAACCATGGTGGAACTTGCCCGTCGTGCGGATGAAATAGATAAAATCCAAGGGCTTCAGGGCGTATTGGATGGCGGATGGGAAACACGTGATCCTGCGGGGCTGGTGGAAGAAATGCGGTTAGGAATCGCCACGGCATACTCATTGGGAATGCTTCATATGGTACCGTGGGACATGTATATGCCGGGAAAAGCAAAACGTTATTTTGGTAAAATTAATGACTTCGCGGATTTATTTTTCTGGATACGTAATAATCATTTTTTGTTTGATGATTATAAAACAACAGAAATCACCGCATTTGATCCCGTGAGTTCCCGGCAAAAATGGAGATATCAGCAGCAGATTGTAAAAAATGATGAAAATGACTTTCCCATGTTGCGTATCAATCATCCGGGAATTCTCGGCGTAGTTAGAACACTCGCATCAACAGATTCAGTTCATCGCGTGATTCATTTGGTTGATTGGAATACAACACGGAGCTCTTTTGAAGCGACCATTAATCCGGTAAAACTATGCGGAAGTTCTTCGGTACGGATTTCTTTACTTCAACCGGGCCGAGACCCGCTGATTCTCAGCGAAGGACTGAATTGCACATTTTCTGTGCCGGCGCTGAATCCGTGGGGAATGATTCTTGTTGAAAAATACGAATCTTCTCATGAAAAGATCGAGCCTCCGGTGTTGAAGTGCCCTGTTGCTCCAGTTGTTGCTATAGGCAGTACTGTTGAACTTAACGCTGCGAAACCGATTTACGTCCGGCAGATTTTTCCGGAACAAACGGAATGGCAATCGTACGATACATCGATGCGTATTGATAGCGATTGTGTAGTAGAAGCAAGAACGCATGATCCATCAACCGGCGTTTTTTCTCCGGCTTCCCGCTGGCGGTTCTGGGGTGTTACACAATCTTCTGTTAACGATGCTCCCGACGGGCTGTGGAAAACGCTTTTACAGGAGTTTAAAACCAAAAATACAAATACTTATTTTGAAACTTTCCCAGATAAAAGTCCGTTGTTGTTTGAGGGAAAAGTTCTTCCTGATGCCTTTGCGACGGTGGGTGATGTCACATTGACTGCAGTACTTCCGAAAAACACAGCGTTTTTTAAAATCGGTATAGCCATTTGTGATGACGCAGAGGTGTTGAGGCCAAGCTACAGGGTTGAGTTTTTTGCGGATGCTAAACTCATTTATGAAACGCCGATATATAATTCAGTAAAATGGCCCGTTTATAATCAGGAAGCCGGTCGTCGCGAGCTCATACTGGCAGTTCCATCGGGTGTAAAAAATATCAGCATAAAGTTGCATACCACCGGATTTTTTCCGGATCACAACCGGGTTGTATGGATTGATCCGGAGGTATTAACCGGAAAATCATATTTTTCAGAGCAGCACCGCTTTGTCGAGGAATCGAACGAATTGCGGTCAAATGCTGCTGCGCGAGCATATGAACCAACCGGGTATGAGTGGACCGGCGGGGAACAATAATTTAAAAAACAAAGATTTTTAATATGGGGAAAAACAAGCAAATATTTCATTCGCCGTGGTTATATGTCGTCGGGTTATACCTGCCTTTCGGAATTATGACCGGAATGTTAACCAAGATGCCGATCGCATTGTTCAAACTGCTCGGTTTTTCCAATCAAACGGTCGGTTTAATGGCTGGATTGGGATTATTTGCCAGTTTACGGTTTTTATATGCTCCATGGCTGGATGGAGCCGCATCCAAGCGGACACTTTCATTTCTGACTGTAGGCGTGGGCGGCATGATCCTGTTAAGCTTCGGTATTATTTTAAGGATACACCTGTCACCCGGTTTGTTTTTATGGGTTATCGGTTTGATGCTGGTTGTATTGGCATTGCTGGTGTCATCGCATGAAACCGCCGCCGACGGTTATTATATACGGGCTTTAGATGCAAAATTACAGGCACAGTTTATAGGCATAAAAACAGCCAGTATCAGAACGGCAAACCTTACCGTTACAATGTGTTTACTGGTAGGGGCAACGCGACTGGCAGCAAAACTCGGTGCAGTTTCTGTTGATTCTCCGGATAAGACCGGATTTTATGTCGGATTTTCATGGGCGTATATTTTAGCCGGAGTTGTCCTGCTGATTTTTCTCGTATTGAATAAACTGGTTATGCCGAAGCTGGAACAGGACATCCCCGTCAGACACAGCCGGTTTGCAATATTGGAAGTGATCCGGGATTATTTTTCTCAGCCTTCTGTCGGCTTAATCATTGCATTGATTTTGCTTTACCGGTTTGGTGAAGGTTTTCTTTTTATGAAAGAACCGTTTTATTTAGACCCGGTAAATGCCGGAGGACTCGGATGTCGTGCGACAACATTGCCTTATTATACAATATTAACAGATACGCCCTGGAATATTGCAGGGGGCGTTCTGGGAGGATATTTGATAAAATGGTACGGTCTTCGCAAAACATTCATCCCATTAGCGCTGTTAGTGAGTATTCCTAATTTGTTTTATGCCGGACTGGCAGTTTTTCAGCCGGGCGTTCACGTTTCAATTCTCGGGGAACAAATGAATGTATGGTTGCTCGCGGTTTCCAGCCTGGAATCGCTCGGGTACGGGATGAGCTTCAGTGCGCTGTTTTATTATATGCATATTATGGCGACCGAATCCGGAAAAAATAAAACGTCTATTCTCGCTGTGTCAATGGTGTTTTTAAATATCGGCTGGTTTTTGCCCGGTATGCTGAGCGGTATTATTCATGCACTGATCGGATATACGGGTTTGTTTATTCTAAGCGGGACAATCGGACTGGCAGTTCTTTTTATAATTCCGCATCTGCCCATCCCCGGAAATGACAAACTAAGGGAAGAGCCGTGAATAGTGTCCGGATAGCGCTTATCGGCGCCGGAGTTATGGGAGGAAGTCATAGCCGGCGCATTAAAAATATTAAAGAATTATGCATTACTGCGGTATGTGATACGGATAAAGAGAAAGCAGATAAACTTGCTTCCGAAAACAGCTGTTCCGCATTTACAGATCATCAGGTTTTATTGAATTCTGATGTATGCGATGCTGTCTTAATTGCGACACCGCATTATTCACACACTGTGATCGGTATTGATGCCTTAAAAGCGGGCAAACATGTCCTTATGGAAAAACCGATCTCCGTTCAGAAATCGGACTGTGAACGCCTGATTCATGCACATACTGACAAATCACTGGTTTTTGCTGCAATGTTTAATCAGCGGACAAACCCGGCATACCGGAAGATGAAACAGCTGGTTGATTCCGGTGAGCTTGGGTCGTTAATGCGAATAAACTGGATTATTACCGACTGGTTTCGTACTCAGCGCTATTATGACAACGGGAACTGGCGTGCAACATGGGGAGGCGAAGGCGGCGGTGTATTACTGAACCAGTGTCCTCATCAGCTGGACCTGCTTCAATGGATTTGCGGGATGCCGGAATCTGTCACAGCATACTGCGGAATCGGGAAATATCACGACATAGAAGTTGAAGATGAAGTGACGGCTTTCCTGAGATATGCCAATGGTGCGACCGGTGTGTTTATTACATCTACCGGGGAGGCGCCGGGCACAAACCGGTTTGAGCTGACAGGAACTAAAGGAAAGATTGTTATAGAAAATAATAAGATCAATTTTATCCGTAATGAAGTTTCGTGTGAAAAATTTCTCAAAGAATCGGAAAAAGCGTTTGCCATGCCGGATATTTGGAATGTCCAAATCCCCGTTTCCGGTTCCGGCGGGCAGCATGAAGAAATTTTGAAAAATTTTGCCGATGCCATTCTTCATGGGACCGAAATTCTAGCTCCTGCAGCGGAGGGGATCTATTCCGTTGAGCTGGCAAATGCAATGCTGCTTTCAGCGATAAAAAATAAAGAAGTTACATTGCCGATCGACGCTGCTGAATATGAGCGGTTTCTGAAAAACATGATTAAAAATTCAAAATATAAAAAACGAACGAATCCGGCTGATGTCAGCGGTATTGACCAATCATTTTAAACAAGGAGAAAAGATGTATTTTACAGGATTTGCCGATGAAGCGGCTGCCGAAATTGAAGGACAAATTAAAGCGACAAAAGCACTGGGATGGAAGTGTATCGAAAGCCGGAATATTTCAAAAAAAAATATACATGATATTCCGGATGAAGAATTTGAAAAAGTGGTTGCAGTTCTGAATGAAACTGATGTGACAATAAACTGTTTCGGTTCGGCAATTGCAAATTGGGGGAAAAAAATCACAGAACCTTTTGATTCATCGTTGGATGAGGCACGACGTGCGATTCCGCGAATGAAGCGTCTTGGCACCAAGATGATTCGTATTATGAGTTTTGCGGTTATTGCAGATCGTTCGCCTGAAGACCAAATGAAAGAAGAACGCTTTAAGCGTTTACGGGAACTGGTCGCAATGTTTTCCAGCGAAGGAATCCTGCCGGTGCATGAAAACTGCATGAATTATGGCGGAATGGGATGGAAATATACGCTGGAATTACTGGAGAATGTACCGGGTCTAAGTCTGGCTTTTGATACCGGAAATCCTGTTTTTACAGATGACCGGATGCAGTCAGAGCCATATCAGAAACAATCAGCATGGGAATTTTATGATCATGTAAAAGAACATGTGTCGTATATTCATATTAAAGATGGGATATGGAGTACGGAAGAGAAAAAAATGCAATACACCTTTCCCGGCGAAGGTAACGGTGATGTCCGGAGAATATTAACCGATCTTTTTCGCAGAGGTTATGATGGAGGAATTTCAATAGAACCGCATATGGGTGCGGTTTTTCATGATCCGGCGGCAAAAACCGATGAAGATCGCAAATACCAGATGTATATTGAATATGGAACGCGTTTGGAGATCATTTGCAAAGAAATTCGCAATGAAATCTGATGTGTCATGAAAATACCGCCTGCACTAGAGCCGTTTTTAGAGGACATTGAAAGCCGGATCGATGCGGATGCAGAGGATGCATTAATTGCGCAATGGAAAATGTTCTGGAATGGAGAAATTAAAGCTCCATTTTTTGCACCGCAACGGAAACCTGTTCCGGCGAAAATCCAATGGCCGGTTACAAGTGTTACAGATGCAATTAATGATCCGACATTTGAATTGATGCTGCTGTCGCAGCTGGAGACAGTTAACAGTATACTTTCCGGAACAAACGGCAGCCTTTTCAGTATACGGCCTAATTACGGAACGACAATTATTCCATCGTTGTTCGGGGCTGAAGTTGTATTGATGGAACGATCATTAAACACGCTGCCGTGTGCGCGACCGTTTCCGGGCGGAGGGGATGGAATCAGGCAATTGATCGGGCAAGGTATCCCGTCCTGCCGGTCTGGACAGGGCGGTGCAGTGCTGGATTGCACTCACTTTTATCTTGAAATATTACAACATTTTCCTTTGTTGGAAAAATATTGCCGTGTTTATCATCCGGATTTACAAGGACCGATGGATATCTGTGAGGTCGTATGGGGAAATGATGTTTTTTTTGCTTTTTATGATGAAGCGGATTTGATTCATCAATTCATGAAATTAATAGTTGATACCTATACTGTTTTTATTGATGACTGGTTCAAGCTGGTTCCAGCGGAAAAAGATTTTAATGTTCATCGCGGCTGGATTCATCCTGGAAAAATCCGGTTGAGTCTGGATTCATGCATGAATCTTTCACCGGAGAATTATAAAGAATTTGTTAAGCCGTATGATTCAGCCTTGTTAGAACGTTATGGCGGGATCATTCATTCCTGCGGAAAAGTTGATCATTTTGTTCCCTTACTTGCTGATCTAAAAGGGTACTGCGCATTTAATCCCGCACAACCGGTGTATAATGATATGGAAATAATTTATCAGGCAACGATTGATAAAAAAATTCCGTTATTAAATTTGTCGCGCGCCGCCGCGGATGATGCGGTGGCAAGAGGACGGAATCTTCACGGCCTTGCCCATGTTTTTACGGTGTGAAAATGATGGAAAAAAATTGCTTTTCGGATTGGCGTTTGATTGAGAATGGAACTGTAATTCCACTAAGCAGGGGATATGCCGACCAACCTTATTTTCTAAAAGCGGATGATGGTGTACTGGTGTTAATTTGCACAACCGGCTGCGGCAAAGAAGGAGAACAGGGACAGCATGTGGTTTGTGTGCGAAGTGAAGATAACGGGCAGACGTGGAGCAAACCGACAGCCATTGAACCGCCTAGCGGAGTTGAATCGTCATATGCAGTGCTGTTAAAAGTGCCGTTTTCCGGGCGATTGTATGTTTTTTATAATCATAACACCGATAATATCCGGAAAATTCCGGGCGATAAACGGGCCTATCCGGACGGCTGGTGCCGGCGTGTAGATTCGCTGGGATATTTTGTTTTCAAATATTCAGATGACCATGGGAAAAGCTGGTCGAAGCGACGTTATACAGTTCCGGTGCGGAAGTTTGATATAGACTGGAACAATACATCTGGCGGAAAGATATGCTATTTCTGGAATGTCGGCAAGCCGTTCGCTTATCAAGGTAAGGCATATGTACCGTTGCATAAAGTCGGCGGGTTCGGTGTAGACTTTTTTACATCCTCTGAAGGCGTGCTCCTTTGCAGTGATAATATTCTGACAGAATCCGATCCGGATAAGATTCGTTTCGAAACTCTGCCGGATGGCGACATCGGGATTCGTGCCCCGGAAGGCGGAGGCCCGATCGCCGAAGAGCACAGCTTCGCAGTGCTGAGCGACGGTTCATTCTTTTGTGTTTATCGCACGGTAAGCGGATATTCCGCCTGTACTTACAGCCGCGATGACGGGCATACCTGGAGTGCTCCGGATTACATGCGTTATCCTGATGGCCGGAAAATTAAGAACTCCCGCTCCGCTACATTTATCTGGAAACTTTCCGGAAAGCGTTATTTTTACTGGTTTAATAACCATAGTGGAACGTCTTATGCCGATCGCAATCCAATCTGGTGTCTTGGCGCATACGAAATTGATTCACCGGCGGGAAAAAAACTTGAGTTTTCCCAGCCGGAAATTCTGCTTTATGCAGATGATATTACTCGGCGCATGTCTTATCCGGATTTAATGGAACTGGAAGACGGTTCGCTGTTACTTTCTGAAACAGAAAAAGAAACCGCGCGAATGCACCGTATTCCCTGCGGATTTATAAAAAATCTTTTCAGCGAGTGGGAAAAAATAGAAATCAAAATTACTCCGATGCCGCCGGATGAACCCTTACCGGTATTTTTTGATCGTGAAGGCGGGTGGGAAAGGATTTCCGGCAAAGATACCGGCAGAGGGTTCAGTATAGAAATTTATATTGCCGAAAATGCATCGGGCGTGTTACTGGATAACCGGACAAAGGCCGGACGCGGTTTTTCTGTTCAATTGACAGAAAAAAAACATCTGGAAATAATATTAAATGACGGGCGTTCTGAGTTGCACTGGGCATCAAGTTTTGCTTTAAATGTATCTCAGGTAAATCATGCTGTAATAGTACTCGATGGCGGCCCGAAAACCATTTCAATGATAATTAACGGACAGTTCGATGACGGGGGTATGGAGCGCCAGTTTGGATTTGGTCTTTTCCATAAATTTTTTCAGAGTCCCGCTGGTGATAAATTAAATCGAAGTGAAAGCGTTTCAGATTTCCATTTCTATTGCCGCGCTTTATTAACAGCAGAAGCACATCGTCTTTGGGTAAACTATGAAAGCAAAATTATAGTAAGATAGATATACATAAAATAAATTTAAAAAATCATGAAAAAACGACCTAATATTTTATTTTTAATGAGTGATGAACATCGGTTTAATATTGCCGGGTTTGCCGGAAATAAAATTATTAAAACTCCAACACTTGATCAGCTTGCTGAGTCTGGCGTTGTTTTTGAAAATGCTTATACTCCTTCACCGATTTGTATTCCGGCACGACAGTGCATGATGGCGGGGCAACTTCCTAAAACATGCAAGTGTGAAGGTTGGATTGACCTTGCGCCGAACTATATGACATTTGCTCGACGTTTTTCACAATATGCCTATCATACAGTTTGCGTGGGGAAATTGCATCATCTGGGCACAGATCAAATGCAGGGTTGGACACGAAGAATTTCTCCAGATGCGATAATCGCTGATAATTATATTGAGGATCGCGTAGATGAGGAATTTAAAAAATATAAACCAGCTGCAGGAACTGGGAAATGGTCAAACGAAAGAGAAATCAAAGAAGCACGTGTTGCGACTGGACCATATCAACGATTTGATATGAGGGCGATGGAAGGATTTCGTGATTTTGTTGAACAATATTTTGTAGACAGAGAATATCTGCGCCCTCAATCACACCGTCCATTGCTGTTGAAACTCAGTTTGCTTCAACCGCATTATCCATATTTTACAGATCAGGCTCGATTCGATTATTATTATAAAAAAGTTCCACTTTATAATGAGACGCCATGTTTGCATCCAGTATTGTCCTTAAGTCAACAAAATGAGCCGGTGAACGTTTCCGAAGAAGAGATCCGGCGTGCGACAGCGGCATATTATGGAATGGTTGATCAGGTGGATTCGTACTTTGCCGAAGCGTTAAAAATATTAAGATCAGTCGGCGAAAATCTAGATGAATGGATTATTATCTATACAGCTGATCATGGAGAGATGCTTGGTGAACACGGAATCTGGGAAAAGACACGATTCTATGAAGGTAGCGTACGAGTGCCGCTAATTATTCGCTGGCCCGAACGCTTTTCCGGAGGAAGGCGCATCTTTGAAAATGTATCGTTGTGTGATTTGTTTGCAACTTTGTGCGATTCCACCGGAATCCCCGCTCCGTCAGGTCTTGATAGTCGAAGTCTGGTTCCTTTGTTAGATGGTAATCATTACGATTGGAATAATGAGGTGATTGCTCAAATGTATACGGACCATTTAATGATTAAACGAGATCATCTTAAATATCAGTTTTACGGGAATGATCTGGCTTCAGTATATGGAGAAAATATTCCGGAAGTTTTGTTTGATTTAGCAGACGACCCGCTGGAAAAAATTAATCAAGCCGAAAATCCTGATTATACAACAGTGATGGAAATGTTTCGGCAGCGACGTACTGAATTAATGACGATTGTATAGCACGAGTCTATCAATTTTCAGGTGGATCATAAAAGCAGGTGTCGGATTGAAGCCGGAAAAACTCCATGCTAGAATAAATATTTCTTCATCCAGTACAACACAATAAAAGACGGGAACACCGTTATGGAACAGGCATAAAATTCGGGAAATTTTTCCGACCGGCTTAATTTTTTCACCGAGTCATGAAGCAATACTTCCTGATATTCCTGCAGAAAACATTGAAGCGCTTTTTGATGAAATAAATCATATTTAAGTATATTGCATAGTGTTTGTGGAGGCGGTGATGACGAAGGAGAAACCGAATATTATTTTTATTCTGGCTGATGATCTTGGCTACGGAGATTTAGCCTGTTATGGAAATCCTGTTATTGATACACCGGTAATTGATTCATTGGCGGCAACGGGAATCCTCTTTACAGATTATTATTCTCCGTCTCCACTGTGTGCTCCGGCACGGGCTGCATTATTGACCGGTAGATATAATCACCGCACCGGAGCCGTTGATGTGTCAAGCAACCGGGGAATTGACCGGATTGCACTGTCTGAAAAAACATTCGGCGATTATTTCAGACATGCCGGGTATGTTACGGCACTGATCGGGAAATGGCATAACGGTCTCTATTGTAATGATTACCTTCCGTTGAATCGCGGATTTGATTTCTTTTTCGGATTTGCAAACGGCGAGCAGGATTACTGGAACTGGACTTTATTCCGTAATACTGAAATAGAGAAATCAGACGGCCGGCATATGACAGATGTTTTTAATCAAGAAGCGGTTCAGTTTATCGGACAGTGTGCTGAACAGAAAAAACCGTTTGCTTTATTTCTGGCGCATCATCCTCCGCACCCTCCCTATCAGGCTCCGGAGCATTTAATTGAAAAATATAAAAACCGCAGTGAGGGAAAATATTCCGATACGGTAGCGACCATTTATGCGATGATTGAACAAATGGATTCCGGACTGCGCTGGATTCTGGATGAACTGGAAAAAAAGAAATTACGGGACAATACCATCATTGTTTTTACAAGTGATAATGGCGCGAATCTGTCCGGTTCATCCAGACGCTACGCCGGCGGATTTCAAGGCAATAAAGGGAATGTGCTGGAGCAGGGAATCCGTGTGCCGGCCATCGTGTCATGGCCGGGAAAAATTCAAACCGGACGTATTATATCTGTTCCGGTTCACGGGTGTGACTGGCTTCCGACGTTATACAGTTTAACAGGCATGACGCCTCCGGACGGGGCAAAAGCTGTTGATGGGAAAAATATTATGCCTCTATTGCTCGACGGCAATACAACCGCATTTGATAAACGGGAACTTTTCTTCCAAAAGAACAGATATACGCCGGTGGCACACAGTGACGGTGCCGTTCGTAAAGAAAAATGGAAACTGTTCTGGCCCGGAGAAAAAACCACGATGGAAAAAAATATCGGAAGAGATAATCCGTCATTCGAGCGTGGTCGTGTTTCGCCGCACTGGGAAATGCCGATAGATCCGGGACTTCCGGCTTTTGACGGGATTATAACAAAATCCCCGCAATTATTTGATTTGGAGAAAGATCCCGGCGAAACGACGGATGTCTCTGAAACGTATCCCGAAATTGTGCGGGAACTCGCTCAGGAATATAACGCATGGTTTTCTGATGTGTTTGCAGAATGGAAGCGGTCGTTCGATGAAGTAAAAAAATATGATGAAACCTATTGGAATAATCGCGCAATTCCTGATCCCGGCGAACTGTTCAGGGATTTCTGGCAATGGGCGCGCTCTCCGGGAATAAATCCGGAAACGGATGATCCGCTAAACGTTTTTACCGGATATTGGAACTATAAAATAAAATAAGAGGTTCATCACGGAATAGCGTCTCAGAGTTGTCTTTGCGTTGGGAGGTGGACAGGTCGTAGATTTTCGGATGCAGATAGGTTTCATCACGATATCCGTACGCCTGTTTCGCCAGCCATCTGATTTTATTATTGAACTCTTCCTGAGCGGCGTTGCTCAGGCGATAACGTACACAAAGTTTTGCCCAATTGAAAAGAGGTTCTCCGGCTGGTAAAAACCGGCGATGTGAGGCAGCACACCGGAGAATCAAATGAAAAAGAACCGAAACTGACGGAAGAACCGACGAAAAAGATCATCGGAATTGACGACTGTGAAGTCCCATGCATCTGTGCGAACTGGTGAGAGGGAAACACTCACCGGGCTGCTGAACGCAGAAGCGGATGCGCTGTGCGGCGCCAAACGGTATGAACGCAGTCCTGAACGAGTGGATTCACGAGCCGGCAGAGATCAGCGCAGTCTGGAAATACAGGCCGCGTGTCCTCGTGCGGCGGAAAAAAGCAGGCTCAGTCACTTATCCGATGGAGCGGGATGTGGAGCAGTGCTCATCCTGCAGTTCTGGAACGGGCAGACAGGGCACGAAGAGAGGCTTGAGCGTGCGAAAGCAGTGAACAGCGTGAACGGCAAATCTGCTCCGTATTTTGCAAAATAATTATGGACAGAATTATTGCTAAACCGCAGAGCACACAGAGACCCTGAGCGTTTTTTTGCTCCGAGTCTCTGTGTCCTCAGTGGTTTAAACATCTGCGTTCATCTGTGCTATCTGTGGATTTTCTAAGGCTGGCAAGCAACTGTGTTTATGTGGAAAGTTTGAACGTCGGGTCGGCGAGCAGCCGGTCGGCCAGGATGACGAGTTTGCGCATCAGTGCTACGATCGCCATTTTGTGCGGCTTCCCATTCTGTATCAGTCGCTTATAAAAACCTGTCAGGATTGGGTTGGTTCTTGATGCGGTGATGGCGGCCATAAACAGTGTTTGCCGGACTTTGGTGCGACCGTCTTTGATGCTTGCTAGCCGGTGTGCGTTTCCCGCTGTCGCGGTTGTACGGCGCAACTCCGGTGAGTGCTGCCGCTTCTCTTTCAGTCAACTTCCCCAGTTCCGGAATGAACGCCAGCAACGTCAGCGCACTGATCATGCCAATGGAGTTGATGCTGCATACCAGCTGATAGTTCGAATAAAGCCTGTCATCCTTTTTTACCGTTTCAAGCAGGTTGCGTTCAACCTGATGGATCTGCTCTTTGAGCCACACCCAATGAGCCTTCGTTGTTTCCTGATGCGGCCTGGCAGCAATGCGTTGTGCACTGGTATCGCAATATATTTAAGGATGTACCTCATCATAAGATCCGGCTGGTTGCGGCAATGCTCAAGGTGATCCACGCGCAGGAAGACCGTCCGGCGGCGCTGGAAAAAGCGCGGAGTGTTGTGAGAAGCTCAAGGAGATGAGGCTGAGCAAAGCATCCGGATACGTTCAAGCCAGCGTTAACGAGACCTTGAGTTACATGAGTTCTCCGGAAGGCACCGGCAGAAGATCCACACGAATAATCCACTGGAACGGATCATGAAAGCGATCCGCCGGCGCACCCCTGTGGCGGGCAGCTTCCCGGACGGCCAATCGGCGCTGATGCTGGTCGCGGCACGGTTGCGGCATATCGCGGGAACCCAATGGGGTACGAGGCTCTCCTGATTACGCAACAGCAGATACCGTTTCCCTTTCTTTTGTAACGACCTGAAAGAAAACGACAACCGGCTCTTTTTTTCAGCCCCTAAGACGTTATTCCGGGATGAACCGAATTTTCATCAAATTAATTGTGAAGTAACCATCTCTTTGCATTTGATATAGATAATAATAATCACATTAAAAATTATTAGATACAGTATATATGTTATAAAAATAACAAGAAATACGATGTGAATAAGATAAATCCTAAAAGCATTTTCGGTTTAATTTGACGATAAGACTGCACTCCTATCTGAAATTGTCGTCCGTATAACCTCGCGCGGTATGCTGGTTGAGATCAGCCGTCCTACATCGACAATGCCAAGTGAACCACTCTTTCCTGTTGTACTTTTAAATAATTCCATTTCCGTCGGGGACAGTTTCAGCAGGTTTTTTATAATGCGATACGTGAACTCCGGCTTGTTTATTTTCATTATCACGCTCTCTGCTTGCCAAATTCAACTCATTGCGTAATAATTATACAGCTTGAATTCTCTTCATAATTACGAGCTTTGTCCGAAAAAGGCAACGATGGTTCTATTTACGGGGACGGTTTGAAGTTGGTAAACCCAAAAGAAAAATATCTATATATGAACAGTGTGAAAAAAACAGTTAATCGGAAAAAACGGACTCTTTCTTCAACACAATCCGGTGCATATCTCGGTGAAGATTCTGTATTACGCCGGAATCAGGTTTTGGAGCATGCTGCACTGGACAGTTTTCTGATCCGTTTCCCGAAACTTGCGTTGAAAACGCATTTTTATTACAAATTTATAGAAGACAATGAGTATGTGATTAACAACCATACTCATCAGCATTGGGAGATTTCTCGAATCTGTTCCGGACATGCTGAATATTCTGTTTCCGGATTTAAATCTTCGTTTTCGCCGGAAACAGAACAGTACATAATCATTCCTCCGGAAATGGCGCACTCATGGGCATTGGTGTCGTCACCATTGCTGATTCACAGCTGGCAGGTACACGTAGCTGCAGAAGATCCGGATGGTGAAACAGCACTGGAAATATTTCGTACGGCGGTTATGGAGTCGGGGTTTATCGTCCCGGCATCAAATACACAGGTGCAGACGGAATTATTGCTCTGGCAGATGTCGGGAGATACAAAATCGCCGCAGTTGTTCGGACCGGTTCTTGCCGGGTTTGCACGTATTGTTATTGGAGATTTATTTCTTCGCTTAAATCCATGGAAAGAAAAACTGCCGGGGCCGGGAGATTCGCAGATTAGGTTAAAAAATCTGGCCGAACGAATGAGACTGTTTTTAGACAGCAATCTTTCACATGCTGTCACGTTGAATGATATGGAATCCCATTTTCATTACAGCGGACGGCATTTAAACCGTATATTTCAGGAAGTGTATCATTGTCCGATAGGACATTACCTTCGCGAACAGCGGATTAATCTTGCAAAACGGTGGTTATCAACAACGGACCGGTCAGTAAAAGATATTGCTTTGTCTCTTGGATACAGCAGTTCCAGTCAATTCTGCCGTTATTTTTTTGAACATACTGCACAAACGCCGTCCGGATATCGAGTTGAGGCCTTACGTGCTACTGCTGAAAACATTCAAAAATCGATCAAGTAAAAAACGGGAATGAAAAATTATGCGAATAAAAAAATTTGTGTCATCACCGTGGATTTTTGTTCCGATGCTTTTTATTGTTGTCGGGGCCGGAGGAAGGGGACTGGTCGGGAATCTGACTGCTGTTATGTTTAAAGATTTCGGTTTTTCCAATGTATTGCTCGGTGCGGTTGCCCTGTTATCCCTTCCAAGTTCATTCCGGTTTTTGTGGGCGCCCTGGATCAACAGTCTCGGTAATAAACGTGAGTTGTGCCGGCAGTTTATCGAGTTAATGGCGCTGACTGTTTTTATATTGAGCAGACTGACGGTTTTCGGGATGTTAACACCGTTCATCACATTTATAATAATTGGTATTTTCGCCCTATTGTTTACATGTCTTGAGGTTGCTTCAGATAGATATTATATCCGCATCTTCACGCCGGAGCTTCAAGCGGAGTTTGTCGGTATAAAAACTGCAGCAATTCGCGGAGGAATCATTCTTTCAATTGTTCTGTTTATACGATTGGCCGGTGATCTCCAGGAAAAAGGGTGGCAAAAAAACACCGCATGGGCCGCAGCGTTGGCCGCTGCCGGTGCGGATACTCTGACAGCATGGATTGCTGATGCCGGAGCAACGGATCTGACACAGGTGCTCAGTGTCTCGGCTGAAACCGCTTCATCCGGTGCTGACCTTGGTAAATTTATTGTTCAAGGGCAAGGCGGCTCTGATGCAACCACAGCGTCTGGTGTTGCATTAGATGAATTCCGGTTTGGAACATCTATGCTGGATGTATGTGCTGTTCCTGAACGCGGAACAATCGGATTGTTTCTGATTTCCGGTTCGTTTTCGTTTCTTGTACGCCGGCTGAATCATCATTAAATCGAATTTATGCATATCGATGTTTTAAACTGGGCCGGTGGAATGCCGGCCCGCAAAATAATCAGCAAGGAAACCCTGAACCATCGTGAACTGATTGAGATGGTTTCAGGGCTGGATGTTTACGAACATACAACGGAAGCATTTTTGCGGGCGTATCAGGCACTTGGCATTGATATTATCAACCGTGTTCCGCTGGAAAATGCACCGCGTCCTGTTCCGGCCGGAACGACGCGTTCTCATCCTCAGAACCCGCGCTATGAATTGTTACCGCTGGGCGTATATGATACCGCCTGTTGTGTTGATTATCCGTGCACCGATGCAGATGACGTGTGGAAATTTGACATAGAAAATGTGAAGTATTCCGATCTAGTCGTTCCACCGCCACATTCCTGTGATGCAAATGATATCCGCATGCGTGAAGCTGCGCTTGGCGAAACCGGTTGTTATTATCCAATGCTGTATACGACACTTTTTATGTGGCCGGTGGAACTGTTCGGCTGGGAAGTGTTCATGACGGCCGCGTTTGATGATCCGGATAGGTTTTTTGATCGGATACTGTATCCTTGTATTTTCAAATCACGGAGAATCATCAAAGCAATGGTTTCGGGGTCAACAAACCCGGTGATATATGTTCACGATGATTTGTGCGATGCCCGCGGTCCCGTTTTTCCGCCGGCATGGTATGAGGAATATATATTTCCTTACTATCAAACTATCCTTGAATTGGCAAAGAGCGCCGGACGGAAAACTGTTTTAGTGATTGATGGAAATATAACAGCGTTCCTCCCAAAATTTATTGAACTCGGGTTTGACGGGATCATGTTTGAAAATCCTGCAACTCCGCTGGATACCGTTCTGAACGTATTCAACCACCCAGAACATCTGCTGATCGGTGGGATTGAAACGGTGAAATTAACTTCCGGGACACCGGAACAAATACACGAGATGGTGATGACGGTGTATGAGAAAACCGCCGGTCGCACCGGTTTTGCAATGTCTTCCTGCGGTGGACTGCACGGCAATATTCCATTAGAGAATCTGGAAGCATATTTTGATGCACGGGCGGAGTGCGGGGTAAATTCAACTGACTGGCGAACCAGCTACCGTCATTAAGTTTGCTGTTTGGGCTGAATCTGAATTATCTGCGGGAATCCCTGAACCGGCTTAATGTTTTTCCGGTATGTTTTTTGAACAATCGGGCAAAATAAAGCGGGTCTTCAATACCAAGTAGTCGATTCTCAAAAAGGCACATTGATCAATGTTTACAAGGGTGAAGTTGGCTTTTTCAGTGAAAGTTTCTGCAAGGGTTTGGTGGCTTTTCGCTCCAAACCTTGCAATTATCTCTCCCATGAAAACCGTTAAAATTGCTCACTCCCCGCAGGGGATCTGTTCCGTATGGAGCTGGCTCGCATCGTTGATCCGGATCATGCGCTGGTACGTTTGGGCCGGGCGGTGGACCGGGCGCGTTTTGAGGAGGCGTTCGGTAAAACGTACTGCGAGAATAACGGCCGGCCGGCGGTGAGCGTGCGGCTGATGGTGGCGCTGCATTTTCTGAAGTACACGTTGGATCTGAGCGATGAAGCGGTGATGATATTTCTATATGGCTACAGATATCAATCCATCCTCTTATCAAATTTGTGCACAGGTGGTTAGAAAGATTTTATAAAAACGCTGATTGGTTCAAAATCACGTTATGGCAACAGTATGTCTGAAAATGCATATAAGATTTATTAAACTAAAATATATACTTATTATATAAATGCGATCATAAAGCTAAAGCCAAAGGAGGGTGTTTAATGAAAAAAATCATTGTAGTATTATCTATACTCGCTGGCGCAGTATACGCAGAGACCATTGTTTTTTATGGATTTGATGATAGTTGTAGTCCGTCATCTGTAAGCCCGTATATTGTTGCTGCGGATATAAATTTTGGAAGAGGGATTCGAGAGATTCCTGGCTTTTCTGTTGTTAAACACGCCGGGAAAAAATCGTTATTCTTTAATAATTCTGGACTATATTCTAGAACAGAAAAATCCGCGATAGGAAACAATGGATTCATATCTTTTCGCATAACTGTTCATGCTGGCTATAAAGCAAATTTATCAACCTTATCATTTTATATACTTCGGCGTCCTAAAGCCGGTGCCGGCGCGCCGGATTGTTTTTCAATTTATACCAGCCGGGATAATTATAGGACTTCGGTTGGTGATGGAACCATTCCTGTTGCTGTTGATGAAGGATCTTCTGATTTTGTCTTACAGACAATTAATTTATCTAAGGAAAAATTGTTGCAGTCGTTCATGGGTGATATTGAGTTCAGAATTTATTTATGGCCAAGTCAAGGGCATGGCGCTGTTAATACAAGACAGTTCCGGTTAGATTCACTGTGTTTAGAGGGCACAGTTTTTTCTAACAAATAAATTAATTATAAGACCAAACCGTTTCCAGGGTATTTTTCACAGTCCACCCGCTTTATTTAAAAAACTGTAAGTTTATAAAATAAAGAAAAAACTAACGAAAAATAGATTTATCATGAGAGGATATTGTACTTATGCGTAATATATTGCTAACAATCAGTGCGGTGTTATTGGCTTCAACGCTTGCACAAGCAAAAGTCGTGGTTTTCTATGGATTTAACGACAATTTAAATTCATTCGATAACGGTACGAATAGTATTGCTGGAAATTTTTCTTTTGGAAAAGGTGTCAATCAAGGCTCTTACTCTGCAGTCAAAAGTGAGGGGACAAAATCATTATTGTTCAGCAATAGCGGATTTGATGCCATAACAGAAACTCTCGCGATTCAAAACAATGATTATATCTGGTTCGAAATATCTATTCCTGAAGAAGAACCCCGCTCGTTATCAATTTTAAATTTTTATACTCTTCGTCGTCCAGAATTAGGATTATACGCTCCCGATAACTTTTCGATTTATTCTAATCTTGACAATTTTTCTCTGGCGATTGCTAAGGGAAAAATTCCTTTGGCAGAAAATGATAAATCAAATGAATTTACAACCCACATGATTGATATGACAGGGATTGAAGCACTCCATAAAATAAGCGGAAAAGTCGAATTTCGGATTTATTTTTGGGCCAGTCAAGGAAGCGGAGTTTCTTCTCAGCGGCAATGGCGAATAGATGCACTTTCATTACAAGAAATAATAGTAGATACGTCATCATTTGATGGCGCTCTGCTGGTAGGTGTCCAAGGAATCCAGTTTCCGCCTGATGCAAAAATGTTTGAAATTGCACAATATCGGGAGGTCAGGCAGGGATTACCAAAATATAGTGATGTTTGTTTTTCAAGCAGGTGGAGACGTCCCCGAACCCCGGGTGATCCTCATCATACTCTTCATGAGGCTGCCGGTTTTTTTTCGACAAGGCTGGACTGGGTCTATTCAACAGATGCTGAGTGGATACAAGAATGCCGTTCACTAGGGTATAATTTCGGCGGTGCTGTGAATACAATTGTTCCAGACAGTCCTGATGAGCCGGAGGTGCGCTTAAAGGGACGATTGCGTGCTAAAAATGGGGATTATACAGCACGACCGCGATGGGCTGCCCGTGAAGTATGGGAGGGATGTATCAACCACCCGGATTATCGGAATGCATATAAAGAACAGTTAAAAATCATGATAGACGGCGGTGCCGATTCTTTCCAAATGGACGATCCGCTTGCTAATATTCGTGCCATTGATTTTGGCGCATGCTGGTGTGAGGCATGCCGGAAGCTGGCAAAAGAAAAAGGGTATGATCTAGAGAAGGATATGCTTGTTTTCCAGACTGAATCTGTTCGTCATTTTTATGAAGATATGCGCGCATGGGTTAATGAATATGCTGGGTGTGATATTCCATGGTCTTCTAATAATCGGGAAATTACATGGGACATGAGTATTGTTTGGGGATTTCCTTACAATCTGTTTGATTATGGTATTGCAGAAATTGATATGCCGACTCCAAAAGGGATGATAAAAAATATGGAAGACAGCATCCGGCTGAAAATGTCTCAAGTCTACACTTATCGTACAACCGAGCAGGATTACTATCGACGAACGATTGCTACTGCCTATGCAACGGGACAACATATGATTGTCCCATGGGATGTGTGGCTTGGAGATTTGCAACCTCGTTATTTTGCTGAGCCAAGTGAATTTGGGGATTTATATGGATTTGTACGAAGTATAACAAAATATTTAGATGGCTACGAAAATGCTGCATATTGGGGAAAGGGATTGGATGACAAACGTTATAAAAATAATCCTCCGATTACATTGAGAGGCGGATCTTGTGAAACGTATGCATTTGTCCGGGCTAAACCCGGAGATCCAACCGCCCCTGTGGTGATCCATTTGGTTGATTGGGCGGACAATCGAGAAGCTTTTACAGCTGTTATTGACCCAATACGGTTTTTTGGAGATTGCCCCGTGCGTGTATCGTTAGCGGTACCTGCACCGTTTAACGAAACTGTTCATGAGCAAGCGCGGATAACAAAAAATTTCGCTCTTCTTTCTGAAGTTTCCGTCCTTGCATCAGGACGCAAGGTTAATATTAATATTCCGGCGTTGCATCCGTGGGGGGTGCTGATCATAGAACCGGAGGCTGCTGCAGAGGGAACTCTTTGGGAGCCGCAAATTAAAGTCGAATGGGAGGATTATTTCTCTCCGCAGTTAAAAATAAAACTTGACGGGATCAGTACCTCAAATATCGTCACTCGATATACACTGGACGGATCCGACCCTGAATCGGATTCCCTGTTATATGAAAAAATTTTGAGAGTAGACGATAATGTATGCTTGAAAGCCAGAAATTTTTCTTCAGAAGGGATATCGGGGCCTGTGGCTACCGGGTATTTTTCACGTGTAGACATAGAGCAACAGATATTGCCTGATGCAGAGTCTTTGCGTACGAACTTGAAGCTCTGGATATCTGCGGAAAGCTTATCCGGAATGAAAGATGCGGGAGCACCGGTAATTATTTGGCCATCAAAGGCGGGACCGGAACTGCGGGCGGTGAGCACAACACTTCCTGACGGGACATTGTCTACACCGCCGGTTTTCAATCCGAAAGGTTTGAATGGAATGCCGGCAGTTTGCTTCGATGGGAAAAGCAGCCTTCTTGCAATTGAGAAATTTGTAAATACTCATCTGGCGGGAAAACCGTTTACTGTGTTTCTGGTCATGGATGCAAGTTCTCCGGGATTTGGTATTTCCGGGAATAGTATTAATGGAGCAGGCCGGGTTCCGAGATTCTGTTTATCGTCCTGTTCTATGGTCTACGGAGAGATTCTCCCGCAGACACATATTCGTTATGCGGCGGCAACTCCGGCGGTTTATACCTTTGGACACAACGGAATTCAATCAGGATATGTGTGGGTGGGCGATGAAAAAAAGGGAGAGCGCCATGATTGGCCAGTTATTGACTTATTCGGCAGTAATGGGAGTCTTGCAGTCCCGTTTGCAGCGGATAACAGAGGTCAGTCCGGTGCGCTGGCTGAGATTATCATTTACGATCGATTATTGACGGATTCGGAACGTGAAGGTATTCAAATCTTTCTTGCCGAAAAAGCAAATCTTTCTCAAATCAGACAATGGAACTAAATCATATCTGTAGGATTGAGCGCTTACAGTAACTAAAAAACTCTGAATGTCTTTTTATCCACATCGAAAGTCCGGAAAGGATTGTTAAATAAGTTCACGAAGAAGTTAGAAGTTAATATATCGTACACCTTGTATCAAGATAGTAAAATGTCGAATGAAAAAACTAATCATAGTTCATGGAATGATAATCGGAATGCTGGTGCAGGCTGAACAGTTTGTTTTTTACGGTTTTAATGATACACGTGAAGCATCAAATGTCATTTCTGAAGTTGCTGCCGGAGAGGTAACCTTTGGACCCGGAATCCTAGGTACACCGGGATATTCGGGTATAAAATCTGAAGGAACGAAATCACTTCAATTCGGCAATTCCGGATTAT
>Ga0265293_10004743_pt1 | contig 23624 bp, 19 predicted proteins | sample Munlanlewell138R_FD_192505 | JGI IMG/M metagenome (GOLD analysis project Ga0265293, IMG submission 192505) | Leachate microbial communities from a municipal landfill in Southern Ontario, Canada - Leachate well 138R | ecosystem: Engineered > Solid waste > Landfill > Unclassified | place: Canada... | reverse complement strand
ACGAGTCTGCTCATATCAATCTCTCCTCAATACCAAAGCGCTACTGGTAGGGATGGGCCCGCTGGTGACCAGACATGTCTCGGCATTCTCAACTTGCATACTCGCTGTACCGCGTATCTGTTTTACGCCCTCGACAATATGGTTGAGACCGTGGATATAGCCCTCGGACATATTGCCTCCAGCCGTATTGATAGGAATGGAGCCCCCTTTCCGAATAGCACCCGATGCAGCAAAAGGACCACTCTCTCCACGGTCACAGAACCCATAGTCCTCCAACTGCAACAACACCGAAATGGTGAAGCAGTCGTAGATCTGGGCTACGTCCATATCCTCGGGTCCGAGTCCCGCACGTTTCCAGAGAGTCTTTGCCACATGCCCTGGCGACAGGCGTAAAGGATCATCAAACGTGAGCACAGGAAACATCATGCCGCCCTTGACACCCTGCGCTACTCCTTGAGCGACGGCGCGAATGAGTACCGGGCTGTTCGGCAAGTCCCGCGCCCGCTCTGCACTGGTCACCACCAGCGCGCAGGCACCATCTGTTTCGAGGCAACAATCAAACAACCGTAGCGGAGATGCGATCATGCGCGAATCGAGATAGTTCTGATAAGTGAGCGGCTTGTCGTGCATCTGGGCATGAGGAGTAGCATTCGCATGCTCTCGACAGGTCAGCGCTATCGCTGCAAAGTGCTCATCTGCAGTGCCGTATTGAATTTTGTGACGCTGTGCCAACAAGGCAAATGTCTGAGGTGCCGTCATCAAACCAAACGGCGTAAAAAACTCGTCGTAGCTGCCAAAGCCGCCGGTTTCAGTAAACTTGGCTATCTCGCCGGCAGAATCGGGCGCTATGGCAGCGCCGTAACGAGATTCGGAACGACCGTTCAGTGAACGATATACCAAGACGTGCTTGGCCTGCCCCGACAGGATTGCAGCAACAGCCTGCCCCACCATGGCACATGGTGCGCTGCCACCCGGCCCCACCTCACTAAAATAAGTCAGGCCATTAATCCCGAGCGCACCCGCCAAGGCGTTATGCTTGACCCGATCCATATCGCAGCGAACGATGCCATCGATATCACCAGCCGACAGCCCCGCATCTGCAATCGCCTTGCGAGCCGCCTCAGAAGCCAGTGTTAGCTCACTTCGTCCTGAGTCTTTTGAAAATTCAGTGGCACCGATACCGGCGATTGCACACCGATCTCTATATGTTTTCCAGTCATCTGTCATGCTGTATCGCTCCTCGATGCGAGCTCTCGATACTGCGCTTCGCATCAGGAAGCCCAGCAATGGACATATACTGCCCAACCATCTTATTCATGATCATGATATATATCTTAATAACAATAGCAATAGGATTGCAATATACTGATCACAGCTTGAGTCCTTTGCTGGGAGTCTCCCTCCACTTGGATGCTAGCCATATTTAATGATCATGATTATAATCAAATAAAATTGCCGCGCACTAGAAATAAGCTCGAACAAACCCGGCTATACACAAAAGCTTCCTGACTTCATCAATCGGTATACACAGGCATGACAAAAGCCACACCAAGCCTCACCAGTCTCAACAAGCCGTTTCTGACGATGCTGATACTTGGCCTCCTAAGCGCCTGCGGCGTTGAGGAACAGAGCCTAAACAAGGAAGCCCATCAAGAGGCCAGCTTCGGGTTGCGCATAGCGAACGCGAACAGCGAGCCCCAGAACTGGCTCGCCACCGGTCGCGACTATGGAGAGCAGCGCTTCAGCCCTTTGCATCAAATCACTACTGCCAATGTCTCCAGCCTCGGGCTGGCCTGGTATCACGAGTTCGATACCGATCGCGGTCAGCAGGCGACCCCTCTCGTAATAGACGGAGTACTGTACGTCTCCACCGCTTGGAACAAGGTCTTTGCCTTTGATGCGGCAAGTGGCAGCCTGCTTTGGCAGTATGATCCGCAAGTGGATGCCCAAGAGGCCTATCGCTATTGCTGCGATGTCATTAATCGCGGTGTTGCAGCATGGGAAGACAGCATCTTTGTAGGCACTCTCGACGGTCGCCTCATTGCACTGGATGCAAAAACTGGCGAGCAGCTATGGTCCACAATGACTGTCCCCGCCAACTCCTACGGCTCCATTACCGGTGCACCGCGGGTGGTGAAAGGTATGGTTCTGATAGGCAACTCCGGCGCCGACTTCGGTGAACGCGGTTACATTTCTGCTTACAGCGCGGAGACTGGCGAGCTCATCTGGCGTTTTTACACAGTTCCAGGCGACCCATCCAAGCCGGCTGAAAACCCCGCCCTTGAACTTGCTGCTAGCACCTGGACCGGTGAATACTGGAAACATGGAGGCGGCGGCACCGTATGGGATGCCATGGCTTACGATCCTGAAGCGGATCTCCTATACATCGGGGTAGGCAATGGCTCTCCTCACTCCCACTCCATCCGCTCACCCGATGGCGGCGACAATCTGTTTCTTTCCTCAATTGTCGCCCTGCGGCCCGACACAGCAGAATATGTCTGGCATTATCAGACCACACCAGCCGACAACTGGGACTTTACCGCAACGCAACCTATGATTCTTGCGGATCTGGAAATACTGGGCCAATCTCGCAAGGTGATCATGCAGGCCCCCAAGAACGGCTTCTTTTATGTACTTGATCGCCTCACCGGAGAACTGTTATCTGCCCAGCCCTTTGTTGAAACCCGCTGGGCCAGCCATATTGATATGGCAACGGGGCGCCCCGTCGAGGATCCTTTTTACCGACAAAACCCCGCTCTCAATATGCCCAGTTACTTTGGAGGTCATAACTGGCAACCCATGGCCTATAGCCCACAGACCGGCTACGCTTATTTTCCCTGGCACGAAGTGGACTTCCCCAATGTGGGAGACCTGGTCGTCGAAGGAGGCAGTACCCATAAGAGGCCAGAAAAATCACAGAGCTCCGTACAGGTTGAGAAATCTGCGAGAGACCTCCAGGCAACGGGTGGGCTTCTCGCCTGGGATGTGGCAGAAGGGAAGCCAGCCTGGCGTATAGTGCAGCCCTGGGCCATCAATGGTGGAGCCTTGGCCACCGCTGGCGGGCTGGTCTTTCAAGGTCGCTCAGACGGTATGTTTGCTGCTTACGACGCAAGCAAAGGCGAGACCTTATGGAGCTGGCAAGCCGATAATGGCTTTCTGGCAGGCCCTATCAGCTATGCTGTCGACGGCGAACAGTATATTGCTGTTCTGGCCGGCTATGGAGGTGCAGCTGGCTTAGCCTACGGATACGCCTCACCCGCCCGCCCAAAGCTGCCAGGCAGACTTTACGTTTTCAAGCTCGGCGGGCAATCTCAAGCACCGCCGCAGACATGGCCCACCAAGATAAAACTGGATCTCAGTAACATTTCATTGCCTGATGACACAACGCAGGGTGAACAGTTATTCAACATCCACTGTATTCGCTGCCACGGTATTCAAGCTATAGGGGGAATCCTGCCCGACTTGCGTTATTCTCCCTATATCCTGCAATCCTCCTCCTTTGCTGCCGTTGTCACTGATGGTGCATTGAGCGCCTGCGGCATGCCCAGCTTCGACAAGCTTATGGACAACCAGCAGGTGGAAGCAATGCGTGAATACTTGCTGAGAGAAGCCGCTAATGTCGGCGATCAAACCACCACGACCAGGGGTAGCCATCACCAATAACGCCCCCACTCATTAGGTATTTTTCAAACCCGATTTAATCAAGGAGTCTTAAGTATGCCGAAAGTCATGAAAGGCGTGCGCGTCCTGGAAGCAGCAGAATTTGCGATGGCACCGTCAGCGGCAGCTGTGCTGGCCGACTGGGGTGCTGATGTTATCAAGATAGAACATGCTCAGCGTGGCGATGCCACTCGCAACTCGTCAGCTTGGGGTGTTAAACCTGGAGATGGCAACTTCACTTATCTTTGGGAACCTTTCAATCGAGGCAAGCGTGTTATCGGTGTCGATCTGTCTGTACCGGAAGGCCGGGAGATCCTCATCGAGCTGGCCAAGCAAGCCGATATCTTCATCACTAACTACCTCCCCGCCGCACGTCGCAAACTACGCTTTGATGTCGAAGATTTACGCGCAGTCAACCCCAACCTGATTTATGCACGCGGCTCAGCTCACGGCCCTAAAGGGCCTGAAGCAGAAGATGGTGGTTTTGATGGCCTCACCTACTGGATGCGCAGTGGTGCCAGTGCTGCAGCAATGCCCGCCAATACTCAAACCTTAATCGGCCTTCCAGCACCAGCCTTTGGCGATATTCAAGTAGGTATGGAGCTAGCCGGCGGGCTTGCCGCTGCACTTTACCACCGGGAAAAAACGGGTGAAGCACTGACAGTGGATATTTCCCTGCTGAGCGCTGGTGTATGGGCCATGCAGGCGTACCTGATTGGCACCAACCTCAGCGGACAGCGTGAACTTCCTCACATGGACAGAGAACGGGCATTCAATCCAATCTGGAATGAATACCGCACAAAAGATGGGCAGTATATCGCCCTCGCCATGTTCCAGTCCGACCGTTACTGGGCAGGATTCTGTGATACCGTCGGGCTTGAACATCTCAAGAATGATCCACGCTTTATCGACATGGCCGCCCGCGAAAAAAATCGCGAAGAATGTATCAAGCTGCTGGACGAAGAGTTTGCCAAGCGAACCTGTGAAGAATGGGAAGCTCTTCTTAGACAACAGAAAGGACAATGGTCGCGAGTCCAGTTAGCCTCGGACCTGAACCACGACCCCCAGGTCTGGGCCAATGGCTATCTGCAAGAAGTAGACTATGGAGATGGGCGAAAAATCACGCTGGCCAGCAACCCTGTCCAATTCAACGAAACTTCACCAGAACTGCGCCCTGCACCGGAGCATGGCCAGCATACTGAAGAAATTCTCTTGGAAATGGGGCTTGAATGGGAAGAAATCATAGCCCTGAAGGAAAAGGGAGCCATCAATTAGTTCACGGCTGAAACACCACATGCACTGGACCAGAAGTGACTACACCTAATCTGGGCCAGTGCACGCCTGCAAAAATAGCCGCAATTTTCCTTAGGGCTCCAGAGGGCGTCGCTCATCACTAAGTCAACCCCCTGACTTAAACTGGCTCTAAGCTCAGACAGTCACTTTATTCGGCCTGGCTACAATTTCCTCGATACGCCACTGGCCTGCGATCTTGCGCAACCTGGCGGTGTAATCATTGAAAGTCATTGTCGCAGGGTCAGCACTCCAATCCGTCACCAGGCCATTCATACGCACTGTAGCAGTGTCGGCCTGATCGCCCCGCTGGACCAAAACATTGGTCAACTGATGGCGCCACTTACCTTGACTCCCCTTGGCTACCATCTCAACAACCTTGCGCACCTGTTCATGCCCCTCCATACGCATCAACCCCGGCACATCAAATACCCCATCCTCAGTAAACAGCGCAGTCCACTCATCAGCACGGTTGTCATCCACAAGATAACCGTAGAGAGAGAACAGGTCTTGGATGTCAAGACGATCTTCAATGGAAAGATTAGTATTATTCATTAGAGCTCCTACAGTGTTTGTATTGAGAAAAGCAGTGGTGCTTTTTTGTCAACGGTTTCCCCTCTCGCATTCGTTGCCGCTGGACAGCAACGCTTTAGCTTGTGACTCCTTGACAAGGCACCATCAGTATCATAATAATTATAATCATAAAATCAACCATTAACTGAACAGTCGGGACTCAATCCATGACAGATATTCGCAACAATAATATCAAGCTCGTCCAACGCTTTCTCGATGCCCTGAATCAATGGGATCTCGACACTATCAGCGCGATCACAACAGAAGACATAGCACTAGAAGTGCCATTCAGCCCCGACGGCTTTGAGCGCAGAACAGAAGGCAAAGCCAAATACTTGGAGCTGCTTAAACAGGCAAGCACCATGATGGTAGATGGCTCAGAGAATCTGCATGATATCGAAATAGATACTTTCGGCTCCAACCCCAATAAGCTGATCGCTCAATATAAGAGCAACATGAAGCTTTTTTCAGGGGTCCGCTACAGCAATGAGTATGTATCACTATTTGTAATAGACGATGGTCGAATAGCTCTTTTCTCCGAACATCTTGATTCACTCAGACTATTTGTCGCCCTCGGTGGAAAGATTCAAGCAGCCAACCCTGACCAGGAGGCCTCAATCCTGCCGCCCTTGCTCAATAGCACAGCTACCTGAGCCACATCGGCAAAGTGCTATCCAAAAGGATTGCCAGTGACAGGGGTAACGTAGCCCTCTTGTAATACAAGCAGGAGAGGCTGGTCGTAGAATACTACTTTAGGATGACTACAAAAACTCCAGCAATAAGTATGGTATATGCAACCAGCCACTAGCTGACAGGAGAACTGTTGCATGACCCTTATCCACCTCCCCAACACCGCATCTGCCAAGGACGCAATAGATTGCGTTCGCGAAAATGGCTATGTGATTATTGATGAACTGGCATCAGCCCAGGTAATGGACAAAATTCAAGAAGAGCTCGAGCCATATATCCAGGCTTCTCCTTACGGACAGACAGAGGCTACCGGTACACTCACAAAGCGTACCGGCTCCATAGTCGCACGTTCGCCCACGGCTCGCTCTCTCATTATGAACGAGATCGTTTTACAGGTCTGCGATGCCTTCATGCGCTCGCGCTCAGAATACCACCTCTCTCTCACAGAGGTAATCTCCCTTTTCCCCGGCGCGAAGTCGCAGTTTATTCACCGCGATGATCTGGGATATGGCGCCTACCCATTTGATCCCGATTACGAGGTTCAAATCAGCACTCTATGGGCAATGTCTGAATATACCGAGGAAATGGGCGCAACCCGGGTCGTTCCAGGCAGTCATCGCCTTGGCTCCGATATCAAGTTTGAGGTATCAGATACCCTCGCCGCCGAAATGAAGCGTGGCTCTGTGATGATCTATTCTGGAAAGTTTTACCACGGTGGCGGCGAGAATCGCTCAGACCGCGTGCGCCAAGCCCTGAACATTGATTACGGTGCATTCTGGACAAGACAAGAGGAAAACCAGTATCTCTCCTGCCCACCAGAGATTGCTCGAACACTCCCCATCGACCTGTTGAAGCTGATGGGCTATCAAGCACCCGACGGCTGGGGACACGTCGGAGACCGATACGACCCTCTGAGCTATCTGTTTGGCCGCAATGAACAGGCCTATGAGGGCCCAGAACTAATGCAAGTCTATAACAAGGCTGCCAAACCTTGACTTGTCGATAAATTTTCTGGTGACACTGCTTGGCAGCTACGACTTTATGGTCCTCTGGCTGCCCCTTTTCACGAGCTATTACTATTATCAATATAAGCACCAACTGCGCTACAGCCAAGCCACTGCCCCGCTGAGAAAGCTGACATTAGTCACTCTTTCAGGAGTGCAATGAGCTCGGATCGAGTATTGGTGTCGGTCTTGCTGAGTACTCTCACTACGTGCGTTTTCACAGTAGCGACAGCCACCTTGAGAATTTCTGCAATATCTGCATTAGAGGCACCGTCAAGGAGATGTTCAACTACCTCAATCTCTCGCATGGTAAGACGGTACTTGTCCCTCAACAACTGGTGGCATGCCTGCGTCTTTACATAGGGGTGATTCTCGATATAAAGCTCCAGAAACCTTTGCATAGATTTCAAACGGGGCAAGTCCTCTTTAAACCGCTCCCTACTGAAAATAGTAAGAATGGCAATAGGCTCGCCGTCATGATGCAAAACCAAATCCAGCTCATCGCTAAAACCATAAGGCTTCAACAATTCCTCACCGCGTTTTGCTGACAGACAATGCAACTGAGAAAGGCAGAATACCTTTCTCCTGTTGGCAATCATGGTATCAAGACCCAAAGGGTCTACTGGCAATAGTTTCGCTTTATATTCATCAAAGTACTGCTGCATGGCAATATGGCCACCCACCCAAAGGTTATGATTCGGCCAATCCAGCCAAGCAAAATTTACCGCGGATGCAGCGAAAAGGTTATGGCTAAACCCCAACAATTCATTTATTCGCTCCTGCCCTTGAGTACCCCTATTCTTATAAGAGGTGCAGACATCTCGTGTTGGTAACTCAATATTCCAGATCATTATCACAACCCTTGCACTAGAGCCGGTCGAGATCGTCATTACTACGGCGAGAAGATCAACAGATTCTGGCCCATTATTTTAACATTTTCGTTATTTGGCCAGTAGCGCGAAAGCCCCCGACATCTTTCCTGTCGAGGGGCTACCTAGGCCCGCAGCTCCCATCGCGACCCGCCTCCAACAGCCAGCAGGTCAAGTATAGCTCTCCCTAATGCTACCCTTAACGACGGTTCCTTTCCAGAGCAATCAAAATCTGAAGTCTAAGCTGACACCATAGGTTCGCGGAGCATTCACCTGACGATAAATATAGCCAAAACCAGCTAGCACATCATACTTCGCTGGAGAGTAGAATGTGTCGGTCAAGTTTTTTACCCACAGGGTCACACCGTATGACTCGTCGACAGGATAGAATCTGACCTGGCTGTTTAGCACAGTGTAACCGTCTTCTGTTGCAGCTTCGGTGTTCGCGAGATCGTAGTGGTATTTAGACCGATATGATGCATCGAGCCGCGCATCCGCACTCCACCCACCCCACAGGTCAACTGTCCAATCAATAGCTCCCGAAAAGCTCCACTCAGGAGCTGCCTGGAGCTTGTTGCCACTCACGTCAATGCCGTTGGATATTCCTTTTTTTATCTCACTATCCAGGTAACCCACACCACCCGAAAGCACCAGATTATTGGTGACCTGAAGCTTCACATCTAGTTCCGCCCCCAGTATCTCCGACTCGGGAAGGTTGACCAGCAACTGAACTGATGTCAGGCCATCAACATCAAGAACCTGTTGGTTGTCGTATAGGTACATGAATGCGGCACCATTGAGACGCAGGCGACGATCAAAAAGCTCAGATTTGAAACCAACCTCAAAAGCATCAACTTCCTCAGGCTCAGCCACATTCAGCTCTTCTGGGGAAAAGAATGCCTGGGAGTTGAAGGCTGCTGCTCGGTACCCTTTGCTATAGTTGGCATAAACCATGATATCTGCTGCCAACGTATAGTCGAGGCCAATTTTTCCAGAGACATTATCATCCCTAAAATCACGCTTTGTCGTAGCATCCAGAGGGAAACCATAGTTTCCAGGAATAATATTGAGCAACGGAGTGCCATCCGGCCCTTTCAGGTGAGCAGTAAAGTCCGTCACTTTGCCCTTGTCATGGGTATATCGCAATCCCCCCCTGACAATCAGTCTTTCTGTCAGTTCGTAAGTCACATCCGAATAGAACGCATAACTTGTTTTTTTCTGGTCAAAACTATTGCCAAATCCACACACAATGAAGAAGTTATCCAGACAATCTTGAGCATTGATAGCACCATCTTCATTCAAATCCACATCAGCGGCGAAAAGTAGGTCGGTCCTGTTTTCCAGGTCTTCCACGCTATAATAAACACCGACAATAAAGTTCAAGGGGCCTGAAAAATCGCTCGTAAGCCGGAGATCCTGGGTAATCTGTTTTGTTTCCCCAAAGTAAGCAGCATCGCCTAGAATCAGCTCCGTACCATCAGAATCCTCATTGAAGTCTATTTCCCCCTTATCCCAGGAAGTAATTGAGGTCAAGGTCAAGGCATCGTTCAACTGAAAATCGGCTTTGGCAAACAGGGCATGATTTTTAAATTCACGATAAGTGTCCAACTGGGAACGAAATTCACGTCGGTTTAGATTGTCCCGAAAATTACCAGGCAACCCAAGCTCATTGTATATCGGCCCTCCCACCCCCGTTGGCCCAGGTATTGCACTGATTGAGCGCCCTGTTGGCTTTTGCCCACTAATAAATGCACCCAGAACAACGTCGACCACATCACTTGGCTGATAGCGGAGTGTGGCTCGAACACCATACTGTTTAGTATCGTTCAGGTCTGGCACCCCCGGGTACTTACTCTTCATGTGACCATCGGCATCATCGTATGTAAACGCCAAGCGCAGACCAAGGCTATCAGTCAAGACTGCCTCATAAGCTCCATCCACCATGTAGTGATTGTAGTTGCCATAGCCGAGCGAAAGATAACCACCAGGCTCCCCAGTGGGCTTCCTTGCGATTAGATTTACCGCTCCGCCTGTCGTATTCCGCCCATAGAGGGTTCCCTGCGGGCCCTTGAGCACCTCGACCCGCTCCAGGTCGAACATGCCAATACCCTGGATTGCCCAGTTACCTTTATATACCTCATCGTAGTAAACAGCGACCGGACCATTCTGATTAAGGCTATAGTCCGACATGGATATTCCGCGAAGAGAAAAGACCGGCATCCCTTCTCCCAAAGGTGATACAACCTGGAGGTTTGGCACCCCCATCACCAAATCTTCAGCAGTACGTATTTGTCTGGCTACCAGCTCATCACCCGATATGGCTGTCACTGAGACGGGAACTTCCTGCAGACTTTCAGTCCGCTTTTGGGAGGTAACCACGATTTCTTCCAGCACGGTAAAGGAACTGCCACTGCGCGGCGTCGGACTATCCGCCCAGCCAACATTACAAACACCTGCCAGGCCCACTACGCTTAGCAAGGTATAGCCTGTTAATCTAGTTTTCATTGTGATCTTCTCCTGAACTTTCTTATCACCTTTTATCGGTCACTCCGAGTATGGCTTCGGATACTGCTTTCTACCGTCAATACAAGGCAAAGTTGTTGTGTAAGTGCCTTTTAATTGTCCTGAAAGGACTCTATCGTCGCTGAATATTTATTTGATCGAGTAATCTGATAACTATTAACACTCGCAAGTAAGCACCACTGAAGATGAGTTGTGTGCAACGCGATACTAGCATCAGAGAGGGGGGACGGTAGTCAACCTAAAGGTGTAGAGAAGCCTACAACCACGTTTTTATAAGAATAGTAGAAAAACAGAGGGAGAATGGTCTAACTGTTTGAAACTAAAAATATAGCTTTCGGAAAACAGATCTCACTAGTCACAAAGAACGACATTTTATTGGATCAATCCTGAGCCGGTTTATTCAAGGAATAATATACTTATAGAAAAGATTATTCTTTTTAGTTCTATGAAAAATATCCCGTATTTTTTCACCACAACGAAGACTTACAGGCGTACAGCAGGTCTCACTCTCACCTACTGGCGGCGACTGCGAAATCAGGATGGGCACTTATTCTCTATAAGAGCCCATCCCTCATTGGCCAGATTGGCCCTTGCACACAAGAACTAGAATGTCAGTTCAACCAGGTTCTTGCCAATCGTGGCGCCTTTCATCATATTGGAGTAAGCCTCACCGGTATTCTCGATACCTTTGGTAACGTTCTCCAACACTTTCACTTTCCCTTCACCAATCCACTCATGCAAAGCGTCCATGGCAGCAGGGATTGCATCAATATGGTTGTGCAGCAGAAAGCCTCGCAGGGTGAGCTGCTTCTCTACCAATTTCCACATATTGTATATGGGTGTCGGCTTGTCCTGATGGTTATAGTCACTGATCATGCCGCAGCCAATCACACGACCAAAGTCCGTCATGCAGGTCAGCATCCCATCCAATGTGGTACCGCCCACGTTATCGTAATAAATGTTGACCCCTTCCGGACAGAGCTCACGAACAGCAGCAGCAACATCTGGAGTTTCCCGGTAATTGACCACTCCGTCTGCACCCAGCTCATCTACAACCAGGCGGGCCTTGTCAGCCGAGCCCACAATACCGATCACTTTGCAGCCCCGCATTTTTGCAACCTGGACAGCAATACTGCCAGTCGCCCCCGCTGCAGCACTGACAACCACTGTTTCACCCGCCTGGATATTGCCAATTTTGTGCAGCCCGACATAAGCCGTTTGCCCCGAGCCACCGAGGGCTCCGATGTAATAAGATCTTGGAACGCCCGGCCGCACCTCTAGCTTTTTGAGCAAAATAGTATTTTCATCTACCAGGGAATACTCTTCCCAGTGGTTCAGCCCCCAGACAATGTCCCCGACCTTATAGTCAGGATGGTTAGACTGTATGACCTCTCCCACTGTTGGGCCTCGCACCACACCACCGAGAGGGATAGGAGGAAAATAGGTTTCCTTTCCATCCAGCCAGCCTCGGATCGCAGCTTCGAGAGAGAAATACAGATTGCGTACCAGGAGTTGACCAGGGCCCGGGGTAGGAGCTTGGGTCTCTATCATCCCAAAGTTCTCCTTGACCGGAATACCGTTGGGATGTGAAAGCAGTGTAACTTGACGGTTGATCATGGTGGCTCCTTTTATCTCAACTAGATTATGATGATAATATACATGATAATGTGGACATATAAAGCATAACATGAAGCTGAGTCCACCACATGCTAGTGAAAACGGTCATTGACAACACCCTCACTCTGACTCTAAACCGTCCCGAGCGCCGTAATGCCCTTAATCAGGAAGTTCGTGATGGCCTGCTTGCCGCCCTGAGTGAAAGCAAATCCTCTGAATACCATGCTCTGATCATTACCGGTAGCGGCACTGCCTTTTGTGCTGGAGCCGACACTGGGGAAAACATTGTCTGCCAAGCCCAAATGGTCATGGATCAATACGTTGACATCATTAGCGCCATCAGATCAAGCCATTTGATCACTATTGCTGCGGTCAACGGGGTAGCGGCTGGTATTGGGTGTGCCTTAGTGACTGCTTGTGACGTGGCTTTTATGGTACCAGAGGCCAAGCTGAATCTGCATTTCAATAAGCTGGGGTTGATTGCCGATGGCGGGCTGCACTGGGAGCTCGTGCGTGCACTCGGTTACAAGCGCGCCTTTGCCCTTCTCACTGAGGGCGGTGAATTATCTTCGCAAGAGTGCTACCGAGCGGGGATTATCAGTGCCCTGATACCAGCTGAAGATTTACTCGCTTACGCGCAAGATAAAGCTCGCAACATCGCCTCAGATCCTGTCCAGGCACAACTAACCAAGCATTGTCTCAAGCATGCTCAGACCCATAGCCCCGAAGAAAACCTGCATCTGGAAGCTCGTTTACAAATGCAGGCTTTCTTTCGACAGTAACCGCAGCAGTCATCGTTTTTGAGCCAGCGTGCGGCAGCTTAGCACCTTTCTTTTATTTCCTGATGCGGCTATATATCAGTGGGCAGATCATTGCAATTGATGGAGATTACAGCGCCTGACTCAGCAGGTGCCTGCAATCCCTGTGTCGGTGATCACACATCCCATACCAGCTTGAGCTGCCGGATAGCACGGTTGGCAAAATTGGGGGTGTATTCGATAGCTTGATCGGCCAACCGCAAACCCGGCAGACGCTGAGCCAGCTTTTTCATTGCTACATTCAGCTCCAGTCTGGCCAAGCCAGATCCCGGGCAGACATGCTTGCCCGTGTTGAAGGTAAGATGCCTGACCTCTCGATTGCTAACGGGGCAGAAACTGTCAGCGTCCGGGTACTTTTCTGCATCGTGATTAGCAGAGCCAAACATGATGACCACTTTGTCTCCCGCCTTTATCAGTTGACCGCCGACCTCCTCGTTCTGCTCACAGTAACGATACCAGGCCAGCAACGGAGCATCGTAGCGTAAACACTCTTCCACATAGTCGGATACACGCTCCAGGTTCTCCAGCATAGACTCCCATCTGCTGCGGTCACGCAAAAGGTGAAAGATGCTATTGGTCAAGGACAGCTTGGTAGTTTCGTGACCGGCTCCAACAAAACTGTGCGTAAACATGATGATCAATTCATCTTCGCTCAAGGAGGCTTTGCCAGCGGACAGGTTTTCGAGAATTTCTGACAGCACATCGTCCTGAGGATTAGCCTGCCGTTCACGAATTTTATTGCGAATATAATTCTGAAACTCTACCGCATGGCGAGCGGCGGAAATTTGATCCTCTTCGCTCTGATTGGCGAGAAGAAGACGAAATGTATCATCGATCCATACAGGGAAGAGACTCATGTCGTCTTCCGCTTCGTTGAAGCCAATCAGGCTCAGTACAGTTAAAATGGCCAGAGGATAGGCAAACTCGCTAACGAAATCACACTCACCGCGCGCTTCGAATGCATCGATCAAACGATCGACGATATTTTCTACCACGGGTTCCATCTGGGCGATCCGCCGCGGAGAAATAACGCTCATGATGGCATGGCGAAAACGGGCGTGCTCTGGACCATCATCAGTCTGGATATGGCGAGTTTTGGTCCAGTCCACCCCGTCCTCAAGGATCGCCTTGGCAGCGGGACAATAACCGCCATCCTGAGCCCCCTGCAGGGCATTTTCCACGGTAAAGTTGGGGCTTCTGGCCACCTGGACCACATCATCATAGCGAGAGATGATCCATCCATTGTGCTTTTTGGAAAAAAAGACGGGTTGCTCCTTACGGATATCTGCCAACTCCGTATACAACTCCTCAAACTGCAGCCCCGTGGGGTCAAAATTCTGAAAACCCATGATCTCGCACTCCGTATCATTATCTCTTTGAGAAACCACCTGCTTGCCAATACCCGACTGCTTCCAACCAACGGCCAGAGGGAAAGCCAAGCTCAGCCACCCTATTCATGATCATAATATACATCAAATAGATAAGAATGGACACCACCTGGAACGGGTTGAGTATCTTCTGCTGCCAGAGCTTTGGCTCGCTCCGGTTATCGACGCTGCTTTCACTACAAAAACAGCTGCCCTGCCCCAAGCTTTTTACCGACGAGAGCAGGTGCCGCAAAGCGTTCCCCGTAACGCTCAGTCAATACGTTGCAGCGCTCTATAAACTGCGCCAAACCAAAAGTATTAACAAACTGAATATAGCCGCCTGTCCAAGCTGGTGCGCCAATACCCAACAAAGACCCGACATTCGCATCGACCACCGAGTCCACCACCCCCTCTTCGAGACACCGCAACGCCTCTAGTACTGGCCTGAACAGCAAACGATCTCGAATATCCTGGTCTGACAACTCATAATCGGGACGATAGTAGCGCTCAAGTAATGTTGGCCAGATGGATTTAGACCCCCCTTCGGGGTAGTGGTAAAAACCGCCTCCGTGACGCCGTCCACCTCGCCCATACTCATCAACCATGGTGGCCAATACTTCACGCCATACAACTTGCTCACCAAAAGCGTCCAGCCTTCCCATGCTCTCCCAGGTACGGTGCACCCTGAGATTGAGAACCTGGCTTACTTCGTCAGAGAGGGCGAGAGGCCCGACTGGCATCCCAATGGCCTGACCTAAAGCATCTATACGTACAGGATGCACTCCCTCATGGAGCAAACGCACTCCCTCATCCAGCGTGGTACCAAAAACCCGCGAGGTATAAAAGCCCAGAGAGTCGTTGACCACGATGGCTGTTTTGCGAATCACCCTCACAAAATCGAGAGCCCGCGCCAGCGTCTCGTCACTGGTTTTCGGGCCGCGAATAATCTCGACCAAAGGCATCCTGTCCACTGGCGAGAAGAAGTGCAGTCCAATAAAGCGATCCGGCTGTACACTGGCCTCAGCCAGCTGCCCAATAGGTAGCGACGAGGTATTGGAGGCCCAGAAACCATCTGCGTGGAGGTACTTTTCAAGCTCGCGACTCATCCTCTGCTTGAGCCCCAGATCCTCAAATACAGCTTCGATGATCAGATCACAGCACGCCAAATCTTCTTCCTGACCCGGCTGGATGAGCCCTAACACCTCGTTGCGCCGGGACTCGGCAAGCTTGCCGTCAGAAACCCGCCTATCAAGCAATGCCTGCACTCGCTGCTTGCCTCGCTGCGCCGCCTCCAGGTCAAGATCCTTAAGCACCACCTCAATCCCCGCAGAAGCGGTAACATAGGCAATCCCCTGCCCCATAGTGCCAGCTCCTAGAATGCCTACTTTACGAATTGGGGCAGTCGCTGTCCCCGTGGTACGGTTTTTTCTGATCTGCTGGCTCTGCAGATAGGCAGTCACCAGATTCTTTGCCTGCGGTGTGCCCATCAGATATAAGAAGCGCCGGCTCTCAACACGCAAGGCAGTGTCCACATCCACTTTCAGAGCTTCAACCGCACATGCAAGTATCTGCTCCTGGGCCGGAAGTAATCCGCGTGTTTTGCGGCTGACAATCGCCGGCATCGTAGCAATTAGCTGTGCATTGGCTGGCGCCTTATCGTCCCCCCCGGGAATATCTGCTGCTGGGCTATCCCAGGGTTGCTGAGCGGCACTGGCATCGTTCTGGACTGACATCAGCCAGCGGCGAGCAGCACTCACTAGCTCTTCCCGGTTGGTTACGATTTCATCGATGAGACCGGCCTGCATTGCCTGCTCAGCACTCAGTTTTGTACCTTCCAACAAATAGGGTAGCGCAGCTTGCAGGCCCAGCAACCTTACAAGGCGTACCACCCCCCCTCCACCTGGGAGCAGGCCGAGCGTCACTTCAGGCAAGCCTAGCAGCACGGATTTGTCCGCCACAGCGATGCGGCGATGACAGGCTAAGCAAATTTCCAGCCCTCCGCCCAAAGCTGCACCGTTGATAGCCGCGACCACAGGAACACCCAGCCGCTCCAAGCGACGCAAATCGCCTTTGATTGACTCGATTCGGTGCAACATGGCGCTCTCGTCACCAGGCTGGAAAGCAAGGATATCCTGCAGGTCACCGCCAGCAAAGAAAGTATCTTTGGCAGAGGTGAGAATAACACCCGTCAAACCCTCCTCACTCTCCAGGCGAGCTACCGTTTCAGCCATGGCTCGGACATATTCCGCATCCATCTTGTTAACTGAACCACTCTGGTCCATGGTGACGACAACAATACCTTCGGTACTCTTTTGATAATCAAATCCACTCATTGCACTAGCATCTCTTCAGCCTTTATATTGTTCGCCCAAACTGCCATGTATCCGGTCAGACGCGCTCGATCAGGGTGGAAATTCCCATCCCTCCTGCCACACACAGCGACACCATGGCGCGCCGTAAATGACGCCCTCCGAGCTCGTCCAGCCATCTAGAGTTGCAATAAGGTCTGCACCAACACCCTGCGGAACATAAGCCGAGCCAAAGGCAAGATCCGGATCCTGAGCCATAGGGCCATAGCTACTTCCAATAGGTACGCGGGACATGGACTCCACACCCCCTGCCACTACCAAGTTTTCCCAGCCGGAAGCGACTTTCTGGGCAGCAATATTTACCGCCTCCAAGCCTGAGCCACAGAAGCGATCGAGCTGCACAGCAGGTACAGACTCATCCCAGCCTGCGTGCTGCACAATCATCTTGGCAATATTGGTCCCCTGCTCGTCCACTGCTGTGACACAGCCCATTAGCACGTCATCCACACGAGCCGTATCGAGATCCAGCCGTTGCTGCAATGTTTTGAATAACCCTGCGCCAAGATCTATTGGCTTCACTTCGTACAAAGCACCATCCCGCTTACCCTTGCTGCGAGGGGTGCGCAGAGCTTCATAGATATATGCGTCGTTAGCCACTATTACTCCTTGGTCTTCAAGCTTAATTTATAATTATGATCTATATAATAGTGATCTATCAAGAGCATATAGCTCGCTCCCAGTCACCCACCACGGGGGATCAATACGAAAAGATCAAATCAGTACAGTAGAAATTGCCTTGCGACGCAGGGTTCTCATACCACCCCGCTAGGATTAAGAGCAAAAAGACCGAGCTGACTTCCTGAATGACGACTTCACTCATCGACAGTCATACTTAAAAGCAGTATTTACGGCTTGAACGAAAGTAGATTATTCTGCCTATATTCTTATTTTTATTGAAATTTAACTTCTTGGAGATGGGGAGCTTAGGGTTAATTATTGTGGGTGCTGCGCACATTTCTTGGCGGTCTTGAATAGGCGAGAGCAGCGCCTTCCTTGGCTAGGAGTGACCCGCTGCTCATAACATAGACCGTCGCTATCTTCGTTGCTTCATTTCTCAAAGCGACCGATTCAGCTCTTGCAGAGTACCCCTGGTCAGGATCCCGGAACTGCCTCAATAAACTGAACCCGAATGCCATCCGGATCTTCACAGCAAAGCGTCCGCCGACCATCGGGTAATACAAGCACCCCTGGCTCGAGCAAGGGGCTACCGAATTCCTCCAACTTCTGTAGCATCGCATCCAGATCAGGCACACTAAATGCCAAATGGAAAGTGCCATTGTTGCGGTTTCTTGTGTCCACCGGCTCACGCGGCGTGTTTTGGTATTCAATCACCTCAAAGCAGGCATGCGTACCAGATAGACCCGGCAAGCGCATAATGGCCATATTCAGCTCGGCTTCGGGTACACCAACAATGGCTTTTGTAGCGGGGTCGACCTCCACCCACTCAGCAATTGATTCGATCCCCAGCAAGTCGCGATAGAAAGCCAGGGAGCGGTCGCGATCTTCAACTTGAATACCGAGATGACAGAACTCGTTGGCTCTCTGAAAATTCGGTATGGCATCAGGGTCTCGACTGCTTCCGTCCAGATAACCCGGGCCCTGCATAAACTCAACACGATAGCCATCAGGTCCAATGCAGTAAATGGCTTTGGTGCCACTCACAACATCTGTATCTACAGAGATCACTCCTGTTGACACGAGCTGACAACCTGTACTGGCAAGCTTGTTCCAGGTGCTCTCAACATCGTGGGTGAAAAATGCCAGGTGGCAAGTGCCTGGATTAGGGTGTCGATTATCTATCCGTTTTGCACTCTTGTTTTCCGTCAGCTGGATCGCTGCCGGGGCGCGCGGCAGGTGTAATCGTGCGCCCTCGAGCGGGGCGCTCGGTTCTTCTACAAGAGCTCTAATCAGAGGGTCGTCCACTTTACCGCGGTTCTCAACCTCGAGTTGTAACTGATCCACAAAAAAATTGAGCGCCTGTTCCAGGTCCTCGACATGCAGACCTATATGACTGAAGACTAGCGGCGGATTACTTGCCATCGGGAGTCGTTCCTTTAGAATTAAATGAAGCGCTAAGATAGGCCTAGTCATTCTCTACCGCTTGTCGCTCCGGACAATTCTGCTTGACTCCACATCCCGCAAGCACAGCACAACCTTCCCAAGCCAGAGGGAATTCGCCAGCGACACCAAGGAAGTCAAAAAGGGAGGAGGTAGTTACAACACACGGATAGGCCGAAACGACAGCCAAACCAGGCTGCCCTTCAACTCTATCTCTAGTAGATACTAAAAAACAGGGCTCTTCACTGTAACGCTGTTGAGTGAAGAGCCCTTGTAGCCCACCTGGTCGTCAGCTCTCAGCTGCAGCTCTAGCCTTGTCACGGGCCTTCGCAGTGACTTCATCGACAGGCTCAATGGCCCACTTAACACCGCGTCTGAGCAGTGTATAGAACACCGGCAAATCCCAAGCACAGCGATCCACCGTAGGCCAGTAATCCAGTAACGGCTGCATATCGTAGTGGTGGCGGCAATGGCCGAGGGTCAGGTACAGAACTTGTCCCTCGCCCACCTTGTGGATGTAGAACACAGGGTGACGCGCATGCTCCCACTGATCTTCCTCAAAACCTGCTGCTTCACCACCAAACTCAGTGTCGAGCAGCACGTGAAGATCACCATAAGTCCGCATCAGATACAGCTCATCGGTGCTTTCGAAGGGCTCGATACCCTCCACCAGCGGATGATCCGGGTCCGCCACACTCACCGTATAAGGTGCAATGGGCGGATGCGAACGGAACATGGATCCCAGGGTTTCCACAAACAGCGGCGCCCAGTCGGGGGTGCCGTACAAACCGCTGGACATCAGCCGGATGATGGAGTTGGTGCCGTGCAGAGCGTACCAACGCCCACCCTTTGCCACCCAATCCCGCAGAGCTTCTTGAGCCTTCAGTGAAGGCACTACGTTGCAGGTGTACGTGATCAGAAAGTCCGCTTCGGCGAGTGCCTCGAGATTTTCGAAATCCTCAAATACCCGCACCCGGATACGGTCGTCCTCCGCCAGAAGTTTCAACAACTCCAGGCGGGCGAAATCGATATCGTGCCAAACGCCGCCGGCCACCAGAACACAGTTGATGCGCCCTGCCCGCTTGTCATGAATACTCATTCGCCCTCTCCTGTCACAATTCTGGCTTGGGCGCGTCGAAATCGCCGGCCAGGTAGTAATTCACCCACTTGTGGAAGTACTGGTTGCCCCGCTCGTTGCGACCAAACACAATATGGTCGATGGCACCGGACTGCAGACCGCGCTGAACCTTGAGCCCCAGCTGGTAATCCTCCCTGTCCACCACCCCCTGGAGCCAGTCCATCATCTGCTCATTTTCAGCCCTTTCACTCTCATTGGTGGGGGTCTTGCGATGCAGGAAGTTGAGGATAGTGCGATTCTCACCCGGCGTTGGGCCAGGGATCAGCTGGGCAATCTGCGTGATCTCCGGTGCAACAAAAATAGAAACGTTGGGGAAGAAAGTACGGATGAAATCAAATCCGTCGTTCTCGTGGCGCCACAGCTCCGACTTATCCACATCCTTCAGCTTCTCAATGTTCCTCTGCGGGAAGCCGATCAGAATATGGGGTCCATAGGCACCGAACTCCATCACGTTCGAGTAAGTGCGTTGATTGATGGTTTCAGGATGCGCATTGGCAAAATGATAGCCTTCCAGGTAGCCATCATAAGCCACCTTCCAGCTCGCGCCAAAGATCTCGCGGTTACCGCAATAGTGCCAGTCCTGGAAGTTGAGCTGCTCTATATCAGCGATCATACCGCCGAGAAACTCTTCGAAATCCACCTCGAGGCCAGGGGTCAGCGCAGCAAAGATCAAACCACCGCGCTCGTACACGGGCAGCTGGGTAAGACCATGGGTGGACTTGTCCACAGAGCCGAACTTGTCAGGACCCGACACACCCCGCAGGCTGCCATCGTTGCTGAAGCTCCAGCCGTGATAAGGGCAGGTGAAGATACCTTTGTTGCCGCATGGCTCATTGGCCACCAACATGGCTCGGTGCGGGCAAACATTGAACATGGCGCGCACTGAGCCATCTTTCAGACGGGTGATCAGCAACGGCTTGTCGAGAATATCGATGGTCTTGTAGTCGCCGGGATTGGGCATCTCACTGGTGAGCCCCACCAACAGCGGTACACGTTTGAAAATCAGATCCATCTCCCGCTGCCAGACCTCGGGGTCAGTATAGACACTTACCGGCACCTTCATGGTGCTGTCTGCCTGGTCGGTACGCTCATTGTCGACATAGTCGATCATGCGGGTAACGATGTTGTTGTACTGTTCATGAATAGTCATACTGGCCTCGCTTCGCCACACCGTGGCGACTAGGTTCGGTTGCAGGCTTCTCGCTCACCGGCTTTCCCGCCGGAGCATCTCTCAACTCTCGGGAATCCCCATCGGGCTGACAGACGAAACCTGATACTTACGTGCATCCATGGAACGAATCGTGAGAGACGAAACCTTGGCAAGAAAATCTGCCACATGGGGCGTCGCCAGGTGAGCTGCCAAATCCTCTTCAGTCTCCCACTCTTCACTGATCCACAGCACATTGCTCTGGACCACATCCCTGGCAATGGCATAAATAGTGCAGCCTTTTTCCTTCCGGGTAGTTTCAATGATGGCACTGATCGCCTCAATGAACGCATCCGTGTGCGCTGGCTCCAACTCGATGCGTCCACAAACAAAAATCATACATACCTCCTGAATAATAATGGTTGTTTCATTGAATTATAGGCGGTCTTCAGGCACAGGGTAGCTGTCGGATCAGGCAGGGTCACACTTCACTAGCCCAACCGGCATCCCGCATGGCTGAGGTGCAGGCTGTCGCGCACTCACGCCCCGCTTGGCTGGCTTCCAGGCCATCCAGATAATCAGAAAAAATTTCTGGCCCGATACTGGTTACACCCCCTTTGGCAGCCAGGCTGCGCAACACACGCATCAGATCCAGATCGCCCTCACCGGGCAGCAGACGATAGCGCAAACAGTCTTCGAACAGGTCAGAACCGCGCAGTTCACGTTGAGCATCAGCTAGCTGTACAGTGCGAATCACTCCTCCTGGAATACTGTCCAATAGAGCGATATCCGCGTCTCCACGGAAAAAATGCCAGGTATCGAAGAGGATTCCACCATTGGTAGCGCCAGCTTGGCGCACGATGTCCCAAGCCAGGGACAGGGACGGTATCCCCCACATGGGGATAAACTCCAGATCAACACGAACCCCTGCTGTTGCTGCTTTTTCACAAAAGCGCGCGAAGCCTTCCACCAAGGCATCCAGCGGCCAGTCGCCAGCACGAAAGGCACCGGTGGCACAGATTGCCTCAAGCCCTAGCGCGTCGCAGACCTCGAGGCACTGGTCCGCAGAGACATCGAACACAGCTTTGGCCGGATCGGGAAGGTCGGCAGCAAAACGCTCCGGCGCCCAGTCAGTGAAGCCATCGTAATGACCAAGACGAATACCGTGATCATTTGCCATGGCAGCAACATCAGCGGCGCTGCGCCCGCTAGCCCTGAGGCTCTGCCAGGTGAGGGGCCCTATAGGCAGGGTGTCGAATCCCCCCGCTGCTGCAGCGCGCAGCTGGTCATCGAAACCATGCGTTTTTACACAGGCTGGCCAGAGTGCAAAGTCCACTCTTCACCCCCGCTGCGCGGCTTGCTCAAGCCCATTGAACATCAGCGGATAACAGGCCGTAAGAAAAGCTTTTGCTTCTTCCTCACGACCGGGCTCCGCTTCAAATTCAGCGTGATAGGTAAGCCGGCAACTCTCTGCGTCAAGCTCAATCAACTGGCCGTGGGCCTGGTAACGCACAATACCCGCAGGCTTGTGCCCGACAATAGACAGTTTGAGAGCACGATTGGCACTATCCATGAAATCGAGTCTCTCACTCACTGGATGGGGCATACCGTGGTTGTGGATATGGCGAATCAGGCCAATTCCCTCGCCTTCGAGTACCACTTCACGAATGGCTACCGGGCCATCTGTGGGCCACCAAGCCTCAATGTTGGCAAAATCTTCCAGAAAGGCCCAGACGCGGTCGGCTGGCACGCCAAAGTCGTGGTGAGTATCAATAGTAAGCACGCGCTATCTCCATGGTTGGGTTCTCGGCCCCGAACACAGCGGGAGCCTCACGATAAAAAGGATAAAGTCACTGGACGCTACTGTAGTATATTGGACACAGTCGGGTAAGCTCAGGCTAGGTACCTCCAGCAAAAAAGTCAATCCTGATTGCTTTTATTTTTTATAGCTCCTATTCTCGCCATTGCTTGCGTAATTATCGCCAAAAAAGGCCGCCAAAACAGGGTTAACAACCCAACCAAATAAGCTGACAGGAGGCAGGCAAGCACGATCCGACACCTGGGGCTGAACAAATTCAAAAAAGACGCCAAACAGGAGCAAAATAATCCATGACAGCAACACCAGAACTGATCTGTACTTACTTCACCCTCGCGGGCAACATCGCCCCTTTCGACGCCAACAATGCCAGCCCAATCGACCTGGAGCGCCGCGCCCGAGCAGCCGCTGCAGCCGGCTACAAGGGACTCGGCTTCAACAGCCAGGACATCGCCCATTTACTGCACACTTTGGGCAGCCAGCAGATAAATACCATTCTCGACGACCACGGTTTGGTGCACCGCGAGCTCGAAGCCCTGCTGGACTGGTTTGTTGATGGTGAGCGGCGGCATGCTTCCGACCAGCAACGTCGCCTGCTGCTGGAGGCTGCCGAGGCCATTGGCGCCCGCCATATCAAAGTCTGCGGTGACGTCACCGGCAAACCCTGGCCTATGGAGCATCTCAT
>Ga0265293_10004740_pt1 | contig 23632 bp, 18 predicted proteins | sample Munlanlewell138R_FD_192505 | JGI IMG/M metagenome (GOLD analysis project Ga0265293, IMG submission 192505) | Leachate microbial communities from a municipal landfill in Southern Ontario, Canada - Leachate well 138R | ecosystem: Engineered > Solid waste > Landfill > Unclassified | place: Canada... | reverse complement strand
ACTATCTTTCATTTCTACAACTTTAATAGATTTTTTATTATAACGAGAATATTTATATATCCAATCATAAATAATTTGTACAGCAATATCATAAATTTTGCTGATTTCTAAATCTGGTTTGCATTCAGTTTTTGGGGGAGCTTACACAGAAAAAGTGTCAAATCGCTTGAGATTTTTGAGTTTTAATTTAGTTATGTATCTCATAGTTTCTTAATCATTGTTTATTTTTCCTCTAATATTTTCAATAATCGTTCATTTAAATACAATTTTTCTTTACCAACTTTTACCGACTTTAAAACCCCATTATTCTCCAAAATATTTAGATAATTTCCGACTGTTTTTAAACTCCCGATATTTTCATCCACTAAATGTTGGCGTTTGGTGTAAGGTAAACGGAATAAAATTTCGACTAAATCTTTAGAGTAAACTTTTGGTAATTTTGTTTTTATTTCCTCTGCGGTTTTCTCTATGGCTTTTGCGATTTTACCCAAACGCTCCAATCCTCTGTTTGAGGTTTCCTCAATCATATCCAACATATACAAAATGTAGTTTTCCCAATCGTTTTTTTCGGTTACACTACGCAAACTTTTATAATAATCTGCTTTGTTTTTAATGATGTATTCACTTAAATAAATGGCTGGTGTTTCAAGCAAACCCGAAAGTTTTAGATACAGTAACAATAAAATTCGTCCTGTTCTTCCGTTACCGTCTGCGAATGGGTGAATTGCCTCAAATTGGTAGTGCATTAATGCCATTTTTATTAGTGGATCAATACCTCGACTTCGTTCAATGCCCTCATCTTCATTGATAAATTTTTCCAAGTTTGCCAATTTCTCATGAATAACGGCTTCGCCACTTGGCGGTGTATAAATTACTTCGCCTTTTGTGTTGCTCAAAGTTGTTCCGGGTGTTACTCGAATTGAAGCGGTATTTTGTTTGATACATTGAACAATGCTAATGCAAAGATTGGTTGTAATAAAAGGTTTCTTTTTCAATTGTTCCAAGCCCAACCAAAGAGCTTCTTTATAGCTCAATACTTCTTTGGTCGCTGAATTTTTAACTTTTCTGTCAGCAACCAATGACTTGTAAAGTTCATCATTGGTTGTGATAATATTTTCAACTTCCGAACTCGCTTTTGCTTCTTGTAGATAAATCGTATCTAAAAATAAAGTTGGGTTTGGTAAATTCTTCAAAGTTCCGTTCAGTTGAGCCAATGCTCTACCTGCAGAAATTGTTTTACGAAGTATTTCTTTCGTTTCTATGTCTGCGTTTGGTGGTAATAAAGGCAGATCGTTATACGGTATGTTTTTATCAAATTTGCTCATTTTGTTCAAGTGTAAATTTTACTCTCGTTTTTAATACAAGGGTAAAAATACTAAAATTTTACTCTCGTTGTGTCAATAGAGGTGAAATTTACTCTCGTTCGTTTTTTTGATTATCAATTTTCCGATTTTCAAAACGTAACTCTATGTGATGTTTGTTCAGAGATTTATAAGGTTATATGTATATTATAATACAAAGATACAATTTTCACTATCGCACTTTGCTTGAACTTACCTGTAACGGTTTGACGCTTGCCGAATCTGTCATTATACCATTTATCATTTGCGATATCTTTTTTTACATTGTGCCAACCCCCAAATATACGCAATTCCCTTAAAACAACAATCAAACTTTATAAATATGTCGTTACACTTCTTTGCTCCGTGCTGTAATATGAGAAATAATTGATGCTGTTTCCTGGGGTAAAAACCATGCGTATTCATCGTTTCTTTTTATCCACGAAATTTGTCGTTTTGCATAATTGCGTGAGTTTTGTTTTATTTTTTCAATTGCAAAATTACGGCTTGTTTTTCCTTCAAAATATGCAAAAAATTCTTTATATCCTACGGTTTTTAATGCGGTGTGATTTTTATATGGCAGCATTGCACGTGCCTCGTCTTCAAGACCTTGTGCTATCATTTTGTCTGTGCGTGTGTGTATGTTTGTATATAATTCATTACGAGGCATGGAAAGTGCTATGGGAATGCATACAAAATCTCTTTTTTGTTGTGTGTTCTTTCGGACTGATGTATATGGTTTCCCGGTTTGAAAACATACTTCAATGGCACGCATAAGGCGTGCTGGGTTTTTTAAATCAACAATGGCGTAATAGTCTGGGTCAAGTTTTTTGAGTGTGGTGCGTAAACTTGCAATTCCCTCATTTTGATGTTGTTCAATTACTTTTTGTCGTATTTCTGGTTCAATGTCGGGAATGTTGTCTATTCCTTTACAAACGGCGTCAATATACATTCCTGAGCCGCCGCACATAATAACTATGTTGTTTTTTTTAAATAAAGAGGGAATATATTGTATTACATCATTTTGAAATGAATATGCATTGTAGGTGTCTTGTATTGATAAATGTCCTACAAAATGATGTGGCACTTGCTTTTGTTCGTAGGGAGTAGGGGCGGCTGTGCCAATTGGTATTTCTTTGTAAAATTGACGGGAATCTGAGGAGATGATTTCTGTTGAAAAATGCTGTGCAATTTCTATTGCTGTTTTTGTTTTGCCAACGCCTGTAGGACCGGTTATTACTACTAAAAAATTCATTTTTATTACTAATGATTTAGATGTGTATAAAATGTAAGATGTTGTTTTGCATGTGTTTACATTTCGTCATCATCATAGTAATCTTCAAATTCTTCATCATCAAAATCTTGTGAATCAAATGCATCGTTGTCGTCATATTGTAAGGAGTCAAATAATGCGTCAATATTGTCGTGTTGCATAAGAGGAGGCGTGCCTGTTTTATGCGTACATCGTGGATATGCGTTTCCTTGCTCTTCTTCTTTAATTGCGGTTACAGTAATAAATAATGATCTGTCGCTAAATTGATCAAAGGTGTAAATAAGGGTGTCATCTACCTGTGTAATATGTTCGTGCAATGGGGTTGTTGCCATGAGTAATGTGGGATTTTCATCATCTTTCATGTCCATAAGCGTAATTTCATACAGTTTTTCCCATTCATTATTTGACACAAAAAATGATGTTATTTCGGAATTGTCAAACCCACATGCTTCTTGAATAGCCGTATGAAGAACTAAAAACGTGTCGTTTTCTTGAATCTCAATAATGCGAAGGAATGTCTCAACTTCGTCTGAAATGATGCGTAATTTGAATATCATACTGGTAAATTTAAAATGAATGAAAGTGTATCAATATCGTCAGCATAATTATACAATTCAGGCATTTGTGTTGTTCCGGGCTTTGTATTTTCTTTATAAAAAATATTGTTTGAACACACAATACATTGCAATACATCTTTTTCTAATTCTACTGTTTTTTGCACTTCGTGTATATGTGTGTATGTTTCATAAAATAACACCGCAAGGGGCGAATGTAATTGTGTTGATTGCGTAAGTAATAAATATCCCGTGTCAAGGTGTTCTTGTTGATTTAGTAAATAGAGTGATTTTTGATATTCGTAATTATTCATATATTTTGCATGTTGCGTAAGAAATTCATATGATTTACATGCATCAAGAATGTTACGAATGTCATGATTTTTATGAATATATATTTTTGATATGTTTCTACAACCTAAGCCAAAATATGCAAAAACATCATGAAAAAACAGGGGATATATGTCGGGAGTGTCGTCTTGTGTGATAACTCCCACGGAATTTCTGTTTTTTCTAATGATATGTGGATATTTCCCGAAATAATATTCAAAATAGCGTGATGAATTATTAGAACCAGTGCAAATAATTGCGTCAAATTTTGGCAATTTCTGTGTGCATATTTGAATATTCTGTTCAAAACGCTGTTCTATTTCAATAAGTTTTGACAATACGTATTCTATTAGCACTGTATCTTTTGACGATACTTTTGCTATAAGTGTATTGCCCGAAATCAATACGCATAAGGCATCATGAAATCCTACCAAAGGAATGTTGCCTGCCATAATTACTGCAATGCGTGCAGGTATTTTGTGTGGAATGGTATATGAATGAATCCACGCATGTAATTTTTCGTAGATAAGCGTGTTTGCAAGAGCTTGTACTGCCATTACACAATTTTCGTGTGTAAACCATTGATTTTGAAAATGTGCTTTTTGTATATATGTATATAGCTCAGGACTTTTTGTATCACATGCGTGCGACAAAAATTCTCCTAATTTGCAAAACGCTTGTATTCTTTGTTCTAAATTCATAGAACAAAGATACAAAAACGACCTATGTTTCGATTTTTATTACTATAATTTTTTTACATTGATTTTTTTTATACCAATGGCGTACCAGTCATAGCCTTAGGAATATCAAGCTCCATAATTTTTAAAATTGTAGGAGCAATATCCGCAAGTCTGCCATCTTTAATTGCAGAATATCGTTCTGAAACTAATATTGATGGTACAGGATTGGTGGTGTGAGCGGTGTTTGCACTTCCGTCTTCATTTACTGCAAATTCTGCATTTCCATGATCGGCAATAATTAACACATCATATCCACTTTTTTGTGCAGCTGTTACTACTTTTTCTACACAGGCATCAACTGTTTTAATAGCAGTTTGAATAGCGGTGTAAACGCCTGTATGTCCCACCATGTCGCCATTTGCAAAGTTTAAACAAATAAAATCAGTTTTCCCTTCTACAAGTTTTGGCGCAATAGCGTCAGCTACTTCGGGAGCACTCATTTCGGGCTGTAAATCGTAGGTTGCAACCTTTGGTGAATTTATAAGAATACGAGATTCTCCTTCAAACACATCTTCTCGTCCTCCCGAGAAAAAGAATGTAACATGTGCATATTTTTCTGTTTCGGCGATTCGTATTTGTGTTTTTCCTGCTTTTGATACAACTTCACCAAGGGTGTCGTTTAAATTGTCTTTATCAAAAATCAGTTTAACGCCCTTAAATGAATCATCGTATCGTGTCATGGTTACATAATACAAATCCAAAGTTTTCATAGAATGTTCGGGCATATCTTGTTGTGTAAGCACGGTGGTCATTTCACGAAGGCGGTCGGTTCTATAATTAAAGCAAATAACCACATCATCTTTTTCTATTTTTGCAATAGGATTTCCTTGTGTATCAACACATACTGTAGGTTTTATAAATTCATCAGTAATGTCTTGATCATACGAATTTTGTATTGCTTGCATAGGGTCAGTTGTTGGCGTGCCTGTTCCGTGCACTAATAATTGATATGCTTGTGCCACTCTGTCCCAACGTTTATCTCTATCCATACCGTAATATCTCCCGATAATACTTGCGACTTTACCATTTGATTTTTTTAAATGATTTTGTAGCCGTTTCATATATTCTAATCCACTTCGGGGGTCGGTGTCGCGACCGTCCATAAGTGCATGAATAAAAATATTGTCAATGCCGTGATCTTTTGCCATGTCGCATAATTTATATGCGTGATGGTCCATAGAATGAACGCCAGCATCAGATAATAAGCCGATAAGATGAATTTTTTTTCCTTCTTTTTTAGCATAAGCATACGCATCAAGTAAGGTTTGATTTTGCAGAATAGAATTATCAGCAACGGCTTTATTTATTTTCACTAAATCCTGAAAAATAACGCGTCCTGCACCAATATTAAGATGCCCAACTTCTGAATTTCCCATAACTCCATCGGGTAAACCAACATCTTCGCCCGATGTGCGTACTGTTGCGTGAGGATATTTTTTGATTAAAGAATCTATAAATGGAGTTGGGGTACTTGCAATAGCGTCAGATGAATCTTTTTTTCCGATTCCCCAGCCATCGAGGATAATTAAAAATGCTTTTTTATTCATGAATTCTTTATTTTATATAAAATCAAATTAAACCATATAAATGTCTTGCAAAAGTATAATTATTTCTGTTGAAATATTGTAAAGCACTATAAAAATATATCATGTTTTTTTATGGGATTGAAAAGAGATGTTTTTGTATTATATAAAAAACCGATTTTTGTTTATAAATGCACATAATAGCTGTGTGTTTGCTGAGTTGTACAATTGGTAATGCTAAGTATATACAGTCCGTGTGTCATTGCTGCGGTTTCGTAATAATTGCGAAATAGTGCACTTTCTTGTAATTGTCCCTGTATGTTGTATAATTTGAGTGAATACGTGCTTTGATGCGTGCTGCGAATTTGAAAAAAATTGTTTTTGTGCGTTATGTAAATATGTGTCGGGGGATTTGTACTAACAATAGTATGATATGTTGTGATTCCGTGTATATTTGTGTGCGATAAGCGATAATATGCTTGCACACCGCTATTTACATCGCTATATGTGTATGTTTGTTGCATGTTTGTTGAACCTTGACCAGAAATATGTGCTAATTCAAAAAAATCTGTTCCTGTGTATGATTTTTCTATGGTAAAATAGAGTATATCTTCCTCATTTTCAGTTTTCCAACTCAGTGTGTTAGTGTGTATGTTTTCGTCCACAGTAAACGAATGTAGAATGATAGGCAACAGAAGTGTATTGCTCGCAATACAAAAGGGCGAAAATGAATCGGTACGTGCTGTAATACTGCATACATTAGTATCAAAACAGTGTATATGTTCTGTTATAAGTTCGTGCCATTGCAAACCATTATAATGATGTATTGCCGCCACTTCTTGTTCAAAAAACAGCAGTTCATTCATTTTGTGCCAAAACAAGGTAATATATGCTTGTTTACATGTTGAGGTAATAAAATATGTGCATTGCACCGCTTGTGTTTGAATAGGATTATCGCTTGCAAAATACGGATGTTCATACACCGCATGTACAAGGCTATCTATAGTAAAATCATGCGAAACACTGTCAATATTTTGTATTTCAATGCCTGCGTATGTTTCAATATCTGAATTTAAAGCAACAGGAAAAAATATTTTTTCTAAAGGAGCAACATTTTGTGCTGTAATAGAACCGCCCTTAAGCATAATTCTCGATGCATGTTCAATAGAACATATAAGCGAAGAATCGTTCCACGAATTAAAATTGATTGAATGTCCGTTTACGTTGAGTAGTTGAGCTTTGTTAAATATAAGCGAATGTGTAATAGTAATTGACGAATCTACTGTGTATGTTGTTTTTGGATTGTCAAGAATGATTGTGTGATATGTGCCACCGCGAATAGCTTGCGATGTCTTATTTCCTGTAAATTCAATGTGATTTGGTACATCTGCAATAATATTTGGTATTGATGGAGCTCTTGTTTTTATATAACTATTTGTGTCTTGAATGAGTGTGCCTGTTCCAGTAAACTCATCTTTTACAAAAAGTGGTTTTTCTGCCACACATCTATTGGTATATACACCGTTTATATAAAGCCTATAACATTCAAATCCGCCATATATATATTTATGCATACCTTCTAAATAATATATTCCATTTTTGCCACTCGAAAATGTACCGTGTATATTTACATTTCCTCCTATTGAAAAAGATTCATTGTCGGAATTACTAAAATGTCCTGATGTATGTATGGTGAAATTATCACGAATACGTTTTTCACCCACTTTTCCTGTAAAATCAAGAGAGCCAAATACATCAATTGTATTGCAATCAAATGAACCAATTTCAATGGTAGAATAGGAGTGAGCTTTACAAATAATACTATCGTTAATGATATATTGTGCGTAAATATTTGTTGAATCAATTCGAGGAAAATGAGCATATTCTAAAACTAAGTTCTTGTGAATGTGATATGTGGCAGCTCCTATGTTTACCATGGAGGCATCTTGTATAAAAAGATTATTGTTAAAGGTAAATGTCTCACCTGCCGTGCTTATCCATGTTCCTTCGTGTATGTGCACTGTGCCATGAAACTTTTTCTCTCCCGCAGTGCTTGTAAACTTAATAGTGCCTTGTATATATGTATGATTGCGTGCAATGAGAGAGACTTTTTCTATTATTGCCACTGCCTGTTTGCGTACAATACAAGAATCTTGTATGTCAAGAGTAATACTTTGCTCGCTGTCAATACGCAGTGAGTCTAATAATTCTAAAGATTGTATTGAGCATGTTGTTTCGTACTTAGACAACATTGTACCCGCATTAATTATGAGCCTTCCATTAAAAACACATCCTCCAACTGTAGGCGTGTATATAAATGTTCCTTGCAGTAAAACCGAATCTTCGCAGGTAAAATTTTGTTTTTGTATCACAAGCGTTGCAGCAGGTTCTATGGTTAATTTTTTAATAGGAATATCACGAATTTCAACATCAAGCTTCATATAACACTGCGTGCGAATAGTAATTTTTTCTGGAGCGTATTCCTTACACGGTGGCTTGTGTGCTGATTCCCATTCCTGTCCGTTAAAAACCTCCCAGCTTGTAGGGGAAGTCCATTCGCAACTGTCTGGAGTTGAGGTTCTATAATCGCCCACAGATTGCGAAAGACTAATACGTGCGTAGCATACGAATATGCACAAAAAATATATTTTTTTCATGGTTTTATTAATGTTACAGCAATTTTTTTTTCGCAGGTACAAAACATGTATTTCGCCAAAAGAATAGTATAATGCATTCAATATAGGTGCGGCTAAAAGAATTGCTTTATTTACAAGGGCAAATATATACTTTTTTATAATTTCCAAGCAATGTTAGTATGGTATTCTTTTTTATGCTGATGTAATTTGAATAGTACGTAGTTTTTGTGTGTCTATAAAAACATGTATGTACATTTTTATTAAAAAGATTATAATTTTTTTACATAAAAGTATTTGAAATGAAAAATATACCTTATATATTTGCAGCCATTAAAATCGAAGGATAAATATTTACAGAGATGAATTTATTAGACGAAGTAAAAAGCGAAATTATTACAAAAAAAGAGTGGCCAGACTTTAAAAGTGGCGACACTATAACTGTTCATTATAAAATTAAAGAGGGCGATAAAGAACGTACTCAGTTGTTTCGTGGTGTTGTTTTACAACGTAAAAACGAAGCAGAAACCGAAACGTTTACTATTCGCAAAATGTCAGGAAACGTTGGTGTTGAACGAATTATTCCTGTGAATTCTCCTATGATTGAAAAAATTGAGGTGAACAAACAAGGTAAAGTACGAAGAGCTCGTATATTTTATTTTAGAGAATTAACAGGTAAAAAAGCACGTATTAAAGAACGTAGATTATAATTATTTACTACAAGATATAATATTCTTAAAGCCATACATTTATCGTATGGCTTTTTTTATATTTTCATGAGTGTGTATTCAACGATTTTTGAATTCGGCACTAACAAAAAGGCTAACCAAAATTACTGATGAATATTTGTTGGACGTTTTAAAAAAAACTTCCAAAATCGTATAAGTATTATTTCTGTAAAAATAGCAAATAATGCTATTATTAGGGAATATCTCCATAATTGAATGCCTTGTAATGCATCACGAATATGCGTTTGAATTGTATTTTGATTGCCAGATATAAGTGTTGTGTTGGTTTTATTATATGTCATGCATACATCTTGAATTTCTTGTGATGTGTAAAAATCCATGACAGATTCATTTCGTGAGTAATTTATAGCAATTCCAGAAAAAATTGAATCTTCAACTAATGCATAGTATATACCTGATTCTTGTATGGCATCAAAACTTTCAAGTAGTATTTCTTGTGAATGAAGAGAGGTTGCAACAAAAGGGATAAAATCAATGTTTTTTTCGGGTCTTATAATATGAATAACAGATGTTGTTGCTTTTTGCGGAGCAATTATTTTAATTTTATCACTCAGTGTGGTCTGTATTGTTTGGTTGTTTTGAACTAACAAAATCATATTGTAAAGAGAAACAAAAAGAGGGTGAGTAATAAAATTACCTTGTTCCTTTTGCAGCGGTGATGAAAAAACATAACATGCGCCTTTTAATAACGAAATGTTTGATACAAATGAATGATGATTTGCAAGCGTTATAATTCGATTTGTTGCTGGTTCTATAATAAAATGAGATGTAATTATAGGATATATGATGTTTGTTTTTGCAGACTCAAATACATTCGTGAAAATAGGGTGGTGTGCATCAAAACCTTGTATTGAAATAGTTGTGGTGTCATATCCAATAAAGGAATGATTTGAAAATTGAGCAAAACATGTATTATATGAATCTATAGAACTATTTTTATGAGGAATAACAATACATGTTTTTCCGAGTTCTAAAAAATTTTGTATCGTATGTATAAGCCCACTCGGTATTTCAACTAATTCATGTAATATAAGTACATCGTAATTTTGAATAAGAGAATAGTCTATCGAATGACGAGAGTTTTGTGTGAGTTCAATATAATTATCATATTGTAATAACTTAGTAATATGTGTGTTTTCTTGATTTTCGTTAATAGAAAGGACGTTGATAGTGTTGCGTATGGTATAGCTAAAATAATAATCATTGTCAAACAATAGTGGATAATCATCTAAACTCACTTTTCCTGAAATTATTCCAGTATTTGCAACGCTATATTCCATGGTTATATCAACAAAATTTTCTGCTTCAATCTGAATGTTTGAAATTGCACGGAGTGTATCGTTAATAAATAATTGAACAGGAATGTCTGTATGTGTTTGATTACCATGATTTTTTATACGAACATGAATTGTTTCGATTTGATTTTTTACACGAAAAGGGGTGTCAAACCATACGCTATCTATTGAAATATTATTTGTTTTTTCTGAAATTATAGGAACGCATGTTATATGAAACAATGAATCAGTAGGAAAATTTGCAATATCACTAGTATATTTTTGAAAATCTGAAATAATGTAAAGCGTGTTTTTTGTGTGTAAATCTAAGGATTGTGCTTGTAAACAAATTTCAGAAATAGGAGGGGAAAAGGGACTTGTTTGTATGCCAGCAATTTTTTGTTCGGCTTGTTGTTTTGTGAGTGGAATTTGATCTGAAATAGATGGATTGTTGCTTATAATATAAAAAGATTGTTGAGGTGTGTAAGCGTTTAAAATACTCATTGCACGCGATTTTGCAATTTCAACAGCAATGCCTTCTTTGGTTTCATTTTGCATGCTTAATGAATTGTCAATATAAATACATACTGTTTGATTTGGTTCTGTTTTTTCTGCATGAACAGGTATGTATGGTTGTGCAAATGCACATACAAGAAAAGCAATTGCTATAATTCGAGAAATGAGAATTAAAATTTCTTGTAATTTTGTTCGTGTTCTATTTTGTTCATCTTGTGATTCTTGCAGTAAAAAAATACTGTGAAAAAAAACATGCTGATGTTTACGAAATGAAAAAAGATGCAGTATTATAGGTATAATAACTAATAATAAAGCCCATAATACACGCGGATATGTAAAAAATATATGCATTATATTGAAATAGATAACTTTACATTAAATCGTCTTGATGTTAAAAAATTTGGCACAGCATATAGTCCATTGTTTACATCTTTAATCCAAAAATACGAAATTTTATTTCCTACATTCATAAGATTAAATATTTCTGCACCCACCCATATTTTTTCAAATTGATGTTTTGATGGTGATGTTTTTTTGCTTTTATCAAAAAGTATCATTAAAAAACCAATGTCTATTCGAGAATATGTTGGAAGTGTAAATGCATCAAAATCTTTATATTCACTATTGGGAGCAGAAAGAGGTAAACGTGAACCAAATATACATGTCATATTCATTTTAACATGCTCGCTTCCTGGTACATAATCTTGAAAAAACATGCTGAATGAAAAAAGTTGATCGTTTGGCTTTCGTATCCATGTATCATCGTTTTTTAGATGTTCGCGTGCTTGCATTAGTGAAACACTAATCCATGACTCCACGCCTTTTACAAATTCCCCATTGAGTTTAGAATCAATTCCTACTATATATCCTTCTGCTTCAAGTTCGGGATAATAAATAGTAGTAACATTATCAATAATATATGGAATTGATTGTGTTAAATGTTTAAAGTAAACATCTGAATTAAAGCGAAATGTTCGTCCCCACAATATTTCGTTGCTTGTGTATCCTACTACATAATGAATTGATTTTTGTGCCTGTACGTTTGAAATTTTTTCTCCTTTGTTGTTAATAAGTTCTTTAAACTGAGGTGGTTGATAATATACCCCTGCAGATAAAGAAATCCCAATATTTTTTTTGCTTTCTGGTTTTATAAGAATTCTCATGCGAGGATTGTGCAGAAATTTCATGGTGTAATCGTCAAACGTAGTGCGTATTCCCAATGAAATACGAAGTGTATTGTGTTTTGTTATTCCCCATGTAATTCGTTTGTTTGCATTTATATAGGCAGCAACTAAATTACGTTGATGTAAAATATCTCCATTTTTTACCGATTCTAACGTAATAAGTGTATCAGAATAAGGAAGTGCATAATTTGCAGAATCGCGATATGTCCATTCATTAAATTTTGCATCAAACAAACTGTGTTCTACCTGTCCACCCCATGAAATTGTGATTGGTTGAAATATTTGTTTGCCATCATGCACAATTTGAAAGGTATTCGTTTGTAAGTAATTCCTTCCATGTTCAAGATATGAGCCAATAGCAAGGGCTTTTACGCTGTCAGGATCGGGAGCGTCTTTATCTTGTCCCGCTTGAATTTCATCTAACCTATATTGACTGTGCACATCAAAATTTTCGTGTTCAAATCCTTGATAAAAAACCATGCTTGTTGTATGTGTTTTATATTGATTTGGAGCACGTTTTATGCTTATTGCATTTCCAATATTTTGGTATTGATATTTTTCATTACCGTCAAAATACACTTTCATACGATACGTTTGTTTATGACCAAAATCGGTAATTCGTGTGCTCGGATAAAATTTAAATGTATTGTTTGCAGCGTAAAGCCAATAAGAAACTTGTGTTTTTGAGTTTATAGAATATCGAAATAATGATTGCACATCATAAAAAACGGGTTCATATTCTCCATCTTCTTGTAAAGAATTTAATACAAGCGAAGTGTTTTTATAGCGAGTTCCTATTATATATGAAAATTTTGAATCTTTTGATAATCCTTCAACACAAAGGTTTGCATCCATTAAACTTCCATCAAATTGAATTTTTGATTTTTCTACATCTTTATAAAAAACCGAAAGCACACTTGAAAGTTTATCACCATATTCCACTCCAAATCCGCCACTCGAAAATTCTAAACTGCTAACCATATAAGGGTTTATTACGCTTAATCCTTCTTGTTTATCTGAACTTGCCATTGTGGGTTTACATGTAGGAATGCCGTTAATAAACACTAAATTTTCATCATAACTACCTCCTCGCACCGAATATTGGGAACTTAATTCTGATTTTGAACTAACACCGGGAAAGGTTTTTATGTTTCCCTCAATACCTGAAAGAGAAACTCCCGCAATGCCTATTAATTTATGTGTTGAAAGATAGGTGATGTTTTCTTCTTGTTCAATATTATACACAACACGAACATCAGGAATTTGTTGTGCCTCAATTTCAAGAACTACATTATATTCTATAGATTGATGTGCTGTAACATAGAGTTTTTTTGTAATTTCTTTGTATCCAAGGCTTGCAACTATTATTGTAATGCTGTCGGGAGCAGGAACATGAATAGAATAATAGCCGTTTTTTTTGCTTAATGCTCCAAGATGTGGATGTTTTTCTATGGTAATTGATGCAAATTCTAAAGGATTGTTGTTGTTGTCAATAACTATTCCATGTATATGTGCTGTGTTGTTTTGGCTAAAACACAAAACATGTGCAAAAAGAATAATTATTACAAATATTTGTTTCATTGTGATGCAAAAATAATGTTTCCTTACTATTAATTGGACATCATGTATAATAAGTTTTGAAATAGTTTCTTATAAACTCTGTTGTTTAGTTATTATTATTATTTATTTATACAAAAACATCTAAAATCTTTATGTGTAAATATTTTTTGCTATGTTTTTTATATATAAAAGTGATTCTGGACCTAAATTACATAGTATATCAAGAATACTTAAATTTGGAATAAATCCATGTTTTTCTTCAAACAATTGTATGTAAGGGGAAAAATGACATTTGTTATATTCTTTTTTGGGATGTAATGTATATCGACAATCGGACGTGGTTTGCGGATATGTATGTATAAACGTTTGTGTTTTTTCTATTTTGATTTGTGTCGATAATAAATTGAAGCACATGTCTATAATTGCAGTTGTAAAACTCCATAAATCAGTGTGTTTATGTTTATAAAACACATAAAATTCATCTGCATAATAATCAAAAAAAGGGGTAGATTTATATGCCGATGTTATGGCGTGCCAATGTTTTTTGTGCCAAGCTTCGTCATATGAAATAAGTACATTTGTAATATTCGTTTTTGAACCTTGCGGGCAGTTTACAGGAATAATCAAATCAAGTTTTCCTTGAGCTGACGCTATGCACATTCTGTTTCTATATGTCTGTTTTATATAGTGTTCATGAGCTTCTAAAATCAAATGATTTTTTGATATTGCTCGTGCAAAAAACTCTATAGGTGGAAAATACGCAATAGAAGCTACTAACACTTGTGTGTTCTAATTATGAATAAATGAAAACAATCGATTCCAGCGAATATTAAATGGAAAAACTCCCTTATCATCAAGTGATAACCAGATGATTATAGCTTTCCCAACAATATGGTCGTATGGAACAGGTCCCCAAAAACGAGAATCTTGAGAATTATCGCGATTATCACCCATCATCCAATAATAATCCATTTTAAATGTATATTCTGATGCGAGTTCGTTATTGATATATATGTCGTTTTCACGTATTTCTAAAGTGTTATTTTCGTAAACTTCAATAATTCGTTTATATAAAGGAATATTTTGAGTTGTAATTTCTATTGTTGTTCCTGCTTTTGGAATTACAAATGGTCCCATAAAATCTTTATTCCATCTATAATTTTGATGGTGTGGAAAACAATTCGACATCCACTGTCCTTCAACTCGTTGTTGAAATCGTTGAATACTTGTAACCACATTAAAATTCGATAATTTATTATATTGTTCTTCGTTAAGAATAGCAAGATATCCATTTTGTGTTTCCATGTATTCACGAATACCAAAGTCCTGCATACGTTTAATTCTTCGTCCCTCTACTTCAATAATATAGCGAAATTGTTTACCTTCAATAGGGTCTTGTTCTTTGTTATTAATAAAAACATTTCCATCACGTATTTCTAAAGTATCGCCCGGAATAGCAACACAGCGTTTTATATAATTTTCTCGTTTATCTACTGGTCTATACACAATAGAATCTTCAAAATAGGCATAAAATATATCGTCAGGATTTGAATATTGTGCTTGTAATCGTTCATATCTTCTATAATCAGAAGAATTCATAGGCGTGTAATGAGGAAAATCTCGTTTAATTTGATAAAAACTTTGTGCTTGGCGAGTTAATATAACAGTATCGCCTTCAGGAAAATTAAACACTACAATATCGTCATTCAAAATAGTTTCAAAACCAGCGAGTCGTTTATATGGTCGTTGCCATGAATCGTTATATGATTTTTTCATATTGTTTGAACCTGGCATAGAATGATGTACAAAAGGAAAGGAGAGTGGAGTTATTTGTGTACGAGGCCCATAATTGCATTTACTTACAAATAAAAAATCACCTACTAATAGTGAGCCTTCCATTGAAGATGTTGGTATTGTGTATGCTTCAAAGAAAAATAAACGAATAAATGAAGCTGCAATTACAGCAAAAATTATAGCATCAACCCAACCTAATAACCATTTTTGAAATTTATTTTTTGCTTGTATAATTTTCCAAAACGCCCAAGGTACTTTTTTTGTGATATACAGATCAAATATCACAATAACTCCTATAAACCACCAATAATTAGCAAGCCATATAACCCATAGAATATAGCAAATTGCTATAATTGAAAATGAGAACCATTTGCTTCGAAAAATGTTTTTCATAGACATATGAGGTGTTAGTTTATTTAGTTACACGTTATATTTTTTTCAAAAGTACAAAAATTATAGCGTTTTTATGTATAATTATTAATAATAAATTAACGGAAATATTGTGCAGAAAAGTATATATACATTAAATTCCAAGTAAATCTTTCATGCCGTATATTCCTTTTTTGTCTTTCATAAATTCAGCTGCTAATACTGCACCTAAAGCAAAGCCTTTTCGTGATTTTGCCGTGTGCGATATTTCAATGCTATCGACTTCAGAATCGTAGGTAATAGTGTGAGTTCCATGCACTTTTCCTAATCGTTTTGCAACAATTTGAAAATCAGATTCATCAGAAAATTCTTGTAATGTCCAGTGTTTTTTACGTTTAACTTCTTGAATAATATCTTGTGCAAGTGTAATAGCAGTTCCACTGGGAGCATCTAATTTTTGTGTATGGTGAACTTCCTCCATTGCTACATCATATTCGGGGAAGGAATTCATAAGTTTTGCAAGTTTTTTATTTATTTCAAAAAATATATTCACGCCTAAGCTAAAATTTGAAGCATAAAAAAATCCTGCTGAATGTGTTTTACATTCATTAATAATCTCATCGTATTGATTGAGCCAACCTGTTGTGCCAGAAACAACTGGCACTTGTGCTTTAAAACATTGAATATAGTTATTGTATGCAGTAGTTGGCACGGTAAATTCGATAGCTACGTCAATATTTTTTAAATTTTCTTGTGTTAAATCATGAGGATTAGAAATATCAATAATTAAAGGAATTTCATGTCCGCGTTCGCGTACAATTGTTTCTATTTCTTTTCCCATTTTTCCATAACCAATGAGTGCTATATTCATATGTTTTTAATTATGGTTAATAAAAAAAAAGGGAAGCCAATGCTTCCCTTTATTACTATAAACGTACTATTATTTTTTCACAAATTTAACAATTGCTTCAAAAGCATCTGGCTCATTCATAGCTAAATCAGCTAATACTTTTCTATTTAACTGTACATTTTTTTTCGAAAGTGCTCCAATAAATTGTGAATAATTCATGTCATACTGACGAACTGCAGCATTAATTCTTTGAATCCACAATGAACGAAAATTTCGTTTTTTGGTTTTTCTGTCACGATATGCATATAACAACCCTTTTTCGAGAGCGTTTTTAGCTACTGTGTACACATTTTTTCGAGCACCGTAGTACCCTTTTGTTTGTTTTAAAATTTTTTTTCTGCGTGCTTTTGACGCAACTGAATTTACTGATCTTGGCATAATTTTAAAAATTTAATGTTGAGCGTTCCACATATTGGAATCTTAGGAGCTACAACACTGTTAATACTGTTTTTACTTCATTGCAAGCATGTGCTTTACGTTGTTTTCGTCAGCTTTGTTAACAATTGCATCATATCCAAGATTTCTTTTTTGCTTGGTTTCTTTTTTTGTTAAAATGTGACGTTTAAACGCTTTTTTTCTTTTAATTTTACCAGTACCTGTTATTGTGAAACGTTTTTTAGCACTGGAATTAGTTTTCATTTTTGGCATTTTGTATCCACTTTATATTTATAATTATACTATTTTTTCTTTGTAATTGGTGATAAAAATATTATCATGCGTTTTCCTTCTAAACGTGGTTCTTGGTCTAATTTAGCATATTCTTCTAAATCATTTGTAAATCGTTTTAATATTTCTTCACCTTGTTCTTTATACAATATTGAACGTCCTTTAAAAAACACAAAGGCTTTAACTTTTGCACCTTCTTGTAAAAATTTTTGTGCATGTTTTAGTTTAAATTGGTAGTCATGTTCGTCAGTATTTGGACCAAATCTAACTTCTTTGATTACCACTTTTGTCGTTTTTGCTTTTATTTCTTTATGTTTCTTTTTTTGCTCATAAATAAATTTGTTGAAATCAACAATTCTACAAACAGGGGGTTCTGCATTTGGAGAAATTTCAACTAAATCTAATTCTAAATCATCTGCTATTCGTAGAGCTTCTGATAAAGAATATACGCCTGTTTGTATGTTCTCTCCAACTAATCTAATTTGTTGTGCTCGAATTTGGTGGTTAAGATTGTACTTAGCCGCAATTTCATCTGATAAATTAGATTTTCTTCGATTATAACGATTCTGTGCTATAGTTTTGTCCTCCTATTATTAATTAATGTATTGTATTTAATATTGTTTCGATTTCGTTTTTTATATGATTTGCAAAATCTTCTATTTTCATTGTTCCTATATCTCCTTCGCCTTGTTTTCGAACTGAAACTGTTCCTTCTTCTTCTTCTTTTTCGCCAACAATAAGAAGATAGGGGATACGCTTAAGCTCATTATCTCGAATTTTTCTCCCTACTTTTTCGTTCCTTTCGTCAACGAGAGTGCGAATATCGTAATTATTTAATAAATTCAAAACGTTTTTTGCATAATCATTACTTTTTTCGCTTACAGGAATTATTACTGTTTGATCGGGAGTTAACCAAAGTGGAAATTTTCCAGCGGTATGCTCAATCAACACTGCTATAAAACGTTCCATAGAACCAAATGGTGCTCTATGTATCATAACAGGTCTGTGTTTTTCGTTGTCGCTCCCAATGTATTCTAAATCAAATCGTTCGGGAAGATTGTAATCTACTTGTATGGTTCCAAGCTGCCAACGTCTGCCAATAGCGTCTTTTATCATAAAATCTAATTTGGGACCATAAAATGCAGCTTCGCCATATTCTATAGATGTTTCTAAGTTTTTTTCGGCAACTGCTTCTAAAATAGCACGTTCTGCTTTCTCCCAATTTTCTTCGCTACCTATATATTTGTCTCGATTTGTTTTATCGCGTAATGAAACTTGTGCTTCAAATTCTTTAAAGTCAAGAGCGTTAAATATATGAAAAATAATATCAATTACCTTGCAAAATTCTTCTTTAAGTTGTTCTGGCGTACAAAAAATATGTGCATCATCTTGTGTAAAACCACGAACTCTTGTTAAACCATGAAGTTCACCACTTTGTTCGTATCTATAAACGGTGCCAAATTCTGCCATGCGAATAGGCAATTCTTTATATGAATGTGGTTTGTTTTTGTATATTTCACAATGATGTGGACAGTTCATCGGTTTTAATAAAAACTCTTCGCCTTCAACTGGTGTGTGTATTGGTTGAAAGGAATCTTGCCCGTATTTTGCATAATGCCCTGAAGTTACGTACAATTCTTTTTGTCCAATATGTGGCGTAATTACTTGTGTATAGCCATATTTTCTTTGTACATTCTTTAAAAACTGCTCTAAACGTTCACGAAGCATTGTTCCACGCGGCAGCCACATTGGCAATCCTTGTCCAACTCGTTGTGAAAACATGAAAAGTTCTAATTCTTTCCCAATTTTTCTATGGTCGCGTTGTTTTGCTAATTCTAATTTTTCAAGAAATTCATCAAGAAGTTTCTTTTTGGGAAATGATATACCATAAATACGGGTAAGTTGTTTGTTTTTTTCATCGCCTCTCCAATACGCACCTGCAACGTTTAATAATTTTATAGCTTTAATAGGTTCGGTGGTTGGTATATGCGGACCGCGACATAAGTCTGTAAAATTACCATGTGTATAGTAGGTGATGGTACCGTCTTCTAAATCGTTAATTAACTCTAATTTATAAAATTCGTTTTTTTCTTTAAAAAAAGCTTGTGCCTCTGCTTTTGACACTTCTTTGCGAACATAGGCGCTTTTAGAACGTGCTAATTCAAGCATTTTTGATTCTATTGTAGGCAAATCTTTTTCAGTAATCACATGTTCCCCAGAATCTATATCATAATAAAATCCTTGTTCAATAGCAGGACCAATTCCGAATTGTATGCCAGAATATAGTTCTTGAAGTGCCTCGGCAAGTAAGTGAGCAGAAGAATGCCAAAACGCATGTTGCCCTTCTTTACTGTCAAATTTATGTAATGCTATTTCTGCGTTTTCATGAATCGGACGCATAACATCATATGCCTGACCATTAACTGTCGCTGCAACAATTTCTCGTGCTAATTGAGAACTGATACTGTGCGCTATTTCAACAGGAGATACGCCCTTTTGAAAATCTTTTACACTTGAATCAGGAAATGTTATTTGTATCATTCGTATTTAATAAATTTAAAAAAGTATGCAAAATTACTAAAGATTTATAACTAACAATAGGTTATATCACTATTTTTTTTAAAAAGCATGCATTATTTATGATTATTTTAAAAAACAGGCTTTATTATGTAATTCATAGAATCATATGTTTAATAATCAATTTTTTTATTATTTTTGCATAATAAATTTGTAAAAGAATTAAGTTCTGGTTTCTTAGAGAGTTATTAATGAAAAGAAAAAAAATAAGCCCCCTACATGTATTTGTAGTGTTTTTTTTGTTGTTGGTTTTACATGCTTGTAAACGTGGCGAACATGAGGGGACAATAAAATATGACATTGTGTTTGATGAACAAGAAAAAAAGGAACGAGCTATTATTGACCTGCTTCCTAACACTATGAATTATTGCTTTAAACAAGGTAGCTCTATGAGCGAAATTAGTTTTATGGGAATGTTTAGAACTGCATATATTTCAAATGTTCAAAATCAAACTAATAATGTGTTGTTTTATTTTATGCCAAAAGGATATTTTTGCTCTACACAATTTGGCGAAAAAACAATTGGATTTGACCCTATGCCTTCTATAGTTCTTACTCATACAAAGGAAACAAAAGAAATACTTGGTTTAACTGCACATAAAGTTCATGTGAGTTTTTCTGATTCGTCGCAAGAGGAGTATGATGTGTGGTACACAAATGATTTTGCTGTTGAAAATCCAAATTGGCATACTCCGTATAAAGATATTGACGGTGTTTTGTTGGATTATAGAATTAAAATGAAAGGAATATCAATGCACCTTACAATTGCAAGCTTTTCTGATTTAGCAATCGATACTACAAAATTTTCAATACCAAAATCATATACGCAAGTGAGTCCTGACGAAATGGACGATATTTTTGATAGACATTTAAATATGTTTTGATTTTATTTCAATCTGCCATGCAAAAAAAAAAATCTATATTTTCTTTTACTATACATGATGAGCGAATACGTATTGTTTTAGCAATTGTTTGTATTAGTGTAGGAATCTTCTTTATGCTCTCTTTTTCTTCTTTTTTATTTACATGGCAAGATGACCAAAGTGAGTTGTTGCAAAAAAGTACATGGAGTTATTTGTTTTCAACGCAAGATGGCATTGATCCCGCAATAGGTAAATCACATCCAAGTATTGCAATTATTGAACAAAATGAAAAAACAACTCAAAATTGGGGCGGAAAATTTGGTGCGGTTATTTCTAAAAAGTTTATTCATGATTGGTTTGGTATATCGTCATTTTTGTTTGTTTTTATTTCAATTATTGTAGGGCTTAAATTATTTAATATTTCGTTTTTCCCTGTAAAACGTGCTGTGCTTATTAGTTTGTTGACTATTCTTATTGTTTCAATTACACTTGGCTACGTGTTTGGCAGTTTGTGGGATGCTAATATTGGAGGTTTTTTTGGATATTATGTGAGCCATATTTTTCTGGCAAAGATTATAGGGCTTATACCTGCGGGATTATTTGTGTTTGCGGTTTTCATTTCATTTGTTCTTTTTACATTTAAAAATTCCTTGCCGTTTATTAAAAAAATGATTGGTGTAACACCTTTAATGAATGAATTAGAACCGCTTACTGATAGTGTTTTTGAAAATGAAAGTTCGAACCAACTTTCTTCACTTGATGCTGAAAAATTAGAACAAAAAGAAGAAGATGATGATTCTCTGTCGAATGTGCTTGCTGAAACTATTACAGATGATGGATTTCAAGTAATAGATTCGCGAACCGAAGAGGAGTCTGAAGATGAACCTAAAGATGTTGAGAACGAGTCACGTGAACTTGATGAAATGGAGGTTACTAACACGCTTGATAATGATAATGAACAGGATTTTGTGCCAACTACACAATTGCATGATTATGACCCTACATTAGATTTGTCTCATTATAAACTTCCGCATCTTGACTTATTAGAAAATCATCAGAAAGCATCTTCTGAAGTGTCTGCTGATGAATTGTCTGAAAATAAAAAGAAAATAGAAGATACGTTACGTAATTATAATATTGAAATTGACAAAATATCCGCAACAATTGGTCCTACTATTACATTGTATGAAATTGTTCCTGCTGCGGGTATTCGTATTTCAAAAATTAAAAGTCTTGAAGATGATATAGCGTTGAGCCTTGCTGCACTTGGTATTCGTATTATTGCTCCTATACCGGGTAAAGGTACAATTGGTATTGAGGTGCCAAATAAAAATCCCGAAACTGTATCGTTCCGCTCGGTGGTGGCGTCTAAAGTGTTTCAAGAGTCTAAATTTGATTTGCCCGTAGCACTTGGTAAAACGATATCAAATGAAACCTTTGTGTTTGATTTAACAAAAACGCCACATCTTCTTGTGGCAGGGGCAACCGGACAAGGAAAATCTGTGGGATTAAATGCGATTCTTGCATCTTTATTGTATAAAAAACATCCTTCGCAACTTAAACTTGTGTTAATTGACCCTAAAAAGGTAGAACTTACGCTGTATCAAAATATAGAAAAACATTTTCTTGCAAAATTGCCTGACGAAGAGGAGGCTATTATTACCGATACGCATAAGGTGGTGGCTACACTTAATTCTTTATGTGTAGAAATGGATGATAGGTACGATTTGCTTAAATCTGCCAAAATGAGAAATATTAAAGAATATAATGAAAAGTTTATTTCTCGTCGATTAAATCCTGAAAAGGGACATAGATATTTACCATATATTGTTGTGGTTGTTGATGAATTTGCTGATTTAATTATAACGGCTGGTAAAGAAATAGAAACGCCTCTAATGCGTTTGGCTCAATTAGCTCGTGCTATTGGAATTCATTTAATAATTGCAACACAACGCCCCGCGGCAAATATTATTACAGGGGGTATTAAAGCAAACTTCCCTTCGCGTATTGCGTTTCGTGTAATGTCGAGTATTGATTCACGCACAATTTTAGATACTTCGGGAGCAAATCAATTAATAGGGAAAGGAGATATGCTTATTACAACTGGAAGTAATTTAGTGCGTTTGCAATGTGCGTTTATTGATACTCCTGAAATAGCTTCGCTTGCCGATTATATTAGTGAACAACAGTCGTTTCCTTCTGCATACGCCTTGCCCGAAAGTAAAACGAATGATGCGAGTGGGGGAAAAACAGATGATGATTTAGATGCATTGGACTCTATGTTTGAAGATGCGGCACGAACAATTGTGCTAAATCAACAAGGTTCTACTTCTCTTTTGCAAAGAAAATTAAAACTCGGATATAATAGGGCAGGACGAATTATGGATCAACTTGAAGCGTCTGGCGTGGTTGGTCCTTTTGAAGGAAGTAAAGCACGGCAGGTGTTTATTGCCGACGAAACAACTTTGGAACAATTATTGTCAAATCTTAAACAACAAGGAAAATTATAAATACATTGTTTTATGAAAAAATTACTCGTAAGTGTGTGTGCTTGTGTTTGTTTAACATCAAGCATATTTGGACAGAATAATTCTGCAAAAGCAAAAACTATACTCGATAATGTATCGGCAACTACAAAATCTTATTCTACAATTTCTATAAATTTTACATTTGCACATAAAACAAAAGATGCAAATAGTGAGGAGGAAAAAACGCAAGGCTCGCTTGTGTTGAAGGGCAATAAATATGTTCTTGATTTGTTTGGCAACACTATGTTT
>Ga0265293_10004739_pt1 | contig 23637 bp, 24 predicted proteins | sample Munlanlewell138R_FD_192505 | JGI IMG/M metagenome (GOLD analysis project Ga0265293, IMG submission 192505) | Leachate microbial communities from a municipal landfill in Southern Ontario, Canada - Leachate well 138R | ecosystem: Engineered > Solid waste > Landfill > Unclassified | place: Canada... | reverse complement strand
CCGGGCGGTGCCGGGAGTCATCGGGACCGAAACCCTGGTCTACCTAAAACTTGTGAAACAGCAATACAATTGGGGAACCCGATGACGTCAAACCAGGCCGGCGAGCTGTCCGCCAAGGCCGATCGCCACCTGTGGGGCCACTTCGCCCGGCACGGCGCCGGGATCACCCCGCCGATCATCACCCGCGGCGAGGGCGTGCACATCTGGGATGACAGCGGAAAGCGTTATATCGACGGGCTTTCGGGGCTGTTCGTCGTTCAGGTGGGACACGGACGCGCCGAACTCGCCGAGGCCGCCGCCAAGCAGGCCGAGACGCTGGCCTTCTTCCCGCTGTGGAGCTACGCCACGCCGCCGGCCATCGAACTGGCCGACCGGTTGGCCACCTACGCGCCCGGTGACCTGAACCGGGTGTTCTTCACCACCGGCGGCGGCGAGGCCGTCGAATCGGCCTGGAAGCTGGCCAAGCAGTACTACAAGCTCACCGGCAAACCCGGTAAGCACAAGGTGGTTTCGCGCGCGATCGCCTATCACGGCACACCGCAGGGCGCGCTGGCCATCACCGGTCTGCCGGCCTTCAAGGCGCCGTTCGAGCCGCTGACCCCGGGCGGCTTCCGGGTGCCCAACACCAACTTCTACCGCGCCCCGGAGCAGTACCGGACCGACATCAAGGCGTTCGGCGAGTACTGCGCCGACCGCATTGCCGAGGCCATCGAGTTCGAGGGCCCGGACACGGTGGCGGCCGTGTTCCTCGAGCCGGTCCAGAACGCCGGCGGCTGCTTCCCGCCGCCGCCCGGATACTTCGAGCGGGTCCGGGAGATCTGCGACGAGTACGACGTGCTGCTGGTCTCCGACGAGGTGATCTGCGCCTACGGCCGGATCGGATCGATGTTCGCCTGCGACGACTTCAACTACGTGCCGGACATGATCACCTGCGCCAAGGGATTGACCTCGGGCTACTCCCCGATCGGCGCGATGATCGCCAGCGACAAGCTCTTCGAGCCGTTCAACGACGGTCAGACGGTGTTCCCGCACGGCTACACCTTCGGCGGGCACCCGGTGTCGTCGGCGGTGGCGCTGGCCAATCTGGACATCTTCGAACGCGAGGGCCTTAACGACCACGTCCGGCAGACCGCACCGGCGTTCCGGTCGACGCTGGAGAAGCTCCTCGAGTTACCCATCGTCGGCGACGTGCGCGGCGAGGGCTTCTTCTACGGCATCGAACTGGTGAAGGACAAGACCACCCGGGAATCGTTCGACGACGAGGAATCCGAGCGGCTGCTGCGCGGGTACCTGACCCCGGCCCTGTGGGATGCCGGGCTGTACTGCCGGGCCGATGACCGCGGCGACCCGGTGGTGCAACTCGCGCCGCCGCTGATCTGCGGGCAGGCCGAGTTCGACGCCATCTACGAGATCCTGCACGGCGTGCTGACCGAGGCCGGGCGACGCCTGTAGCGGTGGGCCTCATCAAAGTCGCTGGGGCCCACCGCTACCGCTTTGCTACTCCGAGTCGCCGCTGTCGGACTTCGCCGCCGCACGCTCGGCCCTACGCTCGGCGCGCTGCTCCCGAACCTGGGCCCAAGCGGACTTGCGTTCCACCTTGGCCTCGGTGATGGTCTGCGCCTGCCCGCCTTCTTCGGCGTCGACCGTTTCGGTCACGGGCGCGACCTCCCGCAACGTTGCCAACTTTGGACGTTGCGGGGCTTGCTGTCCAATTGCACCCCGGGAAAGAAACTCGGCGGTAGCTTTACCCCCGTCCAAGATCGCCTGGAGGAGGTCCGCCTGCGAAACGCACCCGTGCAGCCAAGGCCCGCCGGCCGCGGTTCCCGCCGACCCGCGCGGCCGGGCGTTGTCTGCGCGGTACCGCAACCCGAGTCAGCGGATCACTGGTACTCGAGCCGCTCGACAACCTGCCTGCCGATGGCACCGAGTGCCGTCATCTGCTGCCGCGACAGTGGTGCCAAATACCATTTGTGCACCTCGCGCGAATAGGTCCGCAACGCCATTTGCAGACACAATCCGCCGGCCCGGGTGAGTTGCGCCATTACGACCCTTTTGTCCGCCTCACCCCGGACCCGGATAACGAATCCGCGGGACTCGAGACCGCGCACCAATTGCGTAATCCGACTGGGCGACAGCGCCAATTGTTGCGATAGCACTCCCATGCGCGTGGCTCTATCGGGAATGCCGTTCAGGATATAAAGAACCTGCGTCTCGAAGAAGGTCACGTCGTGTGCCTCGACCAGGGCCGAGTTGATCCGGTCGTAGACCAGGGCCGCTGACTCTAAAAAGGCGTCCCACGAGCGCTTTTCACTCTCGCTGAGGCCCACGTGGTCACCCATGCCGACCCCCGCGGGCAGCACCGCGGGTGCGGCACCCGACCGTAGTCTGACCTTTGAACCCAGGCACCCACAAATCCTCGTTGAAATGGAAACGTCGTTGCGTCGCGCGTGCTCCGCGCACCGGCGTTCAACGATGCTCGGAGCCTAACAAAATGCGACGAGAGCGGCAATGAATTTGTGTTCACTCGCCATCGCGAACCGCCGCCGGAATTGTCGGCGCCGATTTCTCGGAGATGGCGGTTCCGGGGCAGGAATTCGCCGCCAGTGACACCACGGAAGCGCCTCGAACCGACCTCGGACACGCGCCGGGAGCCAGTAACAACTGCAACAGAAACCACATCCGTCACAGCGCGCCTCCGCGGATCGGCGCCGTCGCGGGCCTAATCTGCACCCACCATGGCCAGATCACGAACCACCAGCCTGACTGCCTTGCTGCGGGGTACCGCTCTGGCTACCGCCCTACTCCTGGGCGCCGCACCGGCGGTCGCGGTCGCCGAACCGGACGCCTGCCCCTACCGGGTGAACACTCCGCCCGCGGTGGACGCCTCCGAGGTACCCAAACCCGGCGAACCCACGCCGGCTCCGCTGCCGGTACCGGCCAAACCCGTCGGCGGCGACGCCCTGGGCAACTGCGGACTGGTGACCGCGCCCGGCACCCCGCCGGTGCCCGGTGACATCTCGGCCGAGGCCTGGCTGGTCGCGGATCTCGACACCGGCGATGTGATCGCGGCCAAGGATCCGCACGGCCGGCATCGCCCCGCCTCGATCGTCAAGGTGCTCACCGCCATGGCCGCGATCAACGAACTCAACGTCAACAAGCGGATCCCCGGCACCCAGGAGGACGCCAACCAGGAGGGCACCCGCGTCGGCGTGGCACCCGGCGGGCTCTACACGGTCACGGATCTGCTGCACGGCCTGCTCATGCACTCCGGCAACGACGCCGCCTACGCGCTCGCGACCCAACTCGGCGGCATGGACACCGCGCTCGGCAAGCTGAACACGTTGGCCAGCAAGCTGGGCGGCCGCGACACCCGCGCCGCGACCCCTTCCGGTCTGGATGGCCCCGGCATGAGCACCTCGGTCTACGACATGGCGCTGTTCTACCGATACGCCTGGGACAACCCGACTTTCGCGGACATCGTGGCCACCAAGACCTACGACTTCCCCGGCCGCGACGGCAATCCGCCCTACGAGATCTACAACGACAACAAGCTGCTCGAGCACTACCCGGGCGCACTCGGCGGCAAGACCGGCTACACCGACGACGCCGGTCAGACCTTCGTGGGCGCCGCCGAACGCGACGGCCGACGCCTGGTCGCGGTGCTGATGCGCGGGACGCGCGTGCCGATCGCGCCGTGGGAACAGGCCGCGCACCTGCTCGACTACGGCTTCGCCACTCCCCAGGGCACCCAGGTGGGAACGCTGGTCGATCCCGACCCGTCGCTGACGCAACCCGAGCGCGCCGCCGATGCCGCGGTCGCCTCGCACGCGGCCGGCGTGCTGCCCGACGCCGACACCGTCCCGGTGCGCGTCGGGGTGGCCGTGGTCGGCAGCCTGGTGGTGTTCGGGCTGATCATGGGCGCCCGTTCGATGAACCGCCGCCCCCAGTACTGATTCACCAACTGCCGACGAAGAATTCGAGCACGGCCAGCGCGCCGGCCCCGACAGCGGCGATCGCGAACGCCGCGCCCAGGATGGGCACCGTCGCCCGGCCGGGCCGCCATCGCGCCAGCAGCGCACCGGCGATCGCGCCCAACCCGCCTAGCACCACCACCCCGCCGAGCGCCAGGTAGAACAGCGCCGCGAGCGCGGCCGTCGGCGCCTCCGCGATCCCGGTGGCGTAGCCGCGGAAGGGCACCGGGAACCGGTACAGCGCGGCCAGCAGCGCCGCCGCCGCGGGCGCGCTCACGACGGCGACGACGGCACCGAGCGCGCTGTACCGGATCATGTCCACGCACATTAGCCGTGCTCTCGGCTGTCCCGCGGACCGTCAGGCCGTGGGCCCCAGCGCCGCAACAGCGCCTCGGCCCCGTCGCCCAGCGCGCGCAGCACCTCGGCCGCGGGCGCCACGGCGCGCACCGCCCCGACCCCCTGCCCGGCGTTGACCGGTGAGCCCCGCAGCACGCGCTCGGGAATGTCCGGCGGCCAACGATATCCGGCCGCCACGTCGTAGGCGCTGGTCAGTTCGGTACCCGCGCCCTCGGCGGCCAGCAGTTCGGCGCGCGCCGGGGGCGGCGTCAACGCCTCGGCGCAGGTCGCGAAGGCGGTACCCACCCACGCCGCGGCCGCACCGGCCGCCAGCACCGCGGCCAGCGCGCGGGCCGAGGAGACGCCGCCGGCCGCCAGCACCGGAGCATCGACGAGGTCGAGGACCTCCGCGAGCAGCGGCAGGGTGGCGACGGCGGGCCGGCCGTGACCACCACCCTCGGCTCCCCGCGCGACGATCACGTCCACGCCGGCGTCGACCGCGGCACGCGCGTCCTCGGGGGTGGCCACCTGGGTCGCCACCGGTACGCCGGCCGCGTGCGCGGCGCGCACCCAGTCCCAGTCGGCACCGAAGCTGACCGACAGCAACGCGGGCCGGGCCGCCAGGGCCACGTCGAGCAACCCGGGCTCCCCCGCCATCACCCAGTGCACCAATCCGATGCCGAAGGGACGGTCCAGCTCGCCCAGCTCCGCCAACTCGGTCCGCAGCTGCTCGGCGGTGGCCGCGCTGCCCATCCCGATCATGCCCAGCCCGCCCGCGCGCGAGACCGCCGCGGCCAGCCGGCCGCCGGCCGCTCCGCCCATCGGGGCGTTGACCACGGGAACGTCGAGCCCCAGAGCCGTCGACCAGGATGTCGCCAGGGCCATGTCAGCGATCGGGCTTGCGTCGCAGCAACCGGGAAAAGCCCAATGCACCAACGGCTCCCACCGCGGCGGCGACGGCCGCCTGCTCGGTGCCCAGGCCACGACGGGTGATCACCCGGGTCTGGATCACCGCCGGGGCGGGCGGCAGAATCAGGTCCTCGCCCATGTTGTCCTTGGACGTCGCGGCCCAGGCCGTCGCGAACAGCACCAGCCGAGAGGTGATGTAGGCGAACACCATCAGGCCCAGCACCGGGCCGAACGTCGCCCCGGCCGGTCCGGTGACCACCGATTTCAGATAGATCGACGCCACCTGCTTGAACACCTCGAAGCCGACGGCGGCGATCAGCCCGGCCCGCAGGCTGCTGCGGAAGCTCGCCGATTCCCGCGGCAGCCGGGCGATCACCCAGGTGAACAAACCCCAGGCCACCAGCAGCGCCAACACGGTCGAGGCAACGCCCAGCACCGGACCGAGCACCGGGGCATCCTCGATCCCCACCCGGGCCAGCACACTCTTCATCACCGACGCGGTGCCCAGTGTGCTCAGCGCGACCGTGATGACGATCGCCACGAACGCCGACAGCAGCGCCGCCAGGTCCGAGAGCTTGGTGCGCAGGAATCCCGGCCGCTTGTCGCGGTACAGGCCCCACATCTGCGACAGGGCCTCGCGCAGGTTGGCCATCCAGCCCAATCCCGCCCACGCGGCGGTGGCCAACCCGATCACGCCCACCGCGCCGCGCGAGGCGATCGCCGAATCCATCAGCTCGACGAGCTGGCTGCCCAGATCGCCGCTGACGGTCTGGCGGATGGTGGCCTCCACCTGCTCGAGCAGATCGGGCCGGCTGGCCAGCACGAAACCGCCGGCGGCGAAGCCGATCATGAGCAACGGGAACAGCGCGAAGATGGTGAAGTAGGTGATGCCCGCGGCGTAGAAGTCGCCTTTGCTGTCGTTGTACCGCTGCTGGGCCCGCATGACGTGGTCGAACCACGGCATCCGGGCGCGGATACGGTCGAGGAATCCGGGCTTGGCGTCAGGTTCGGCCGGCTCGGTCATGCCCTCTTTCCTATCACCCGGACGGTTGCGGCAAGCACGCCCGCCCCTCGCATACCCGCTGCAGCGTGTTTGCAGATGCGCGTCGCGACGCTGACCGGTCACTGGGCGCCGGTTCCCGTGTGGTTATCGAAGTGAGACTCGCCGAGCCTGGCGCTCCACGCCCCCCAGACCTACGGTCACAGTACATACGTAGTAACTACGTAGATATTCGTCACCACCGCCGGAGGTCCACCAATGCAACGTCGACAAGCGCTTCGCTTCGGCTGTCTTGCGCTCGCCCCGTTGATCATCAAGTCCCCCGCCGGCGTCGCACGCGCCGAACCGGGCCAATGGGACCCCACCCTGCCGCGCCGCGCCAGCGCGGGAGCGCCGGGCGACCCGGTCGCCATCGCAAACGCCTCGTTGCGGGCCACCCGGATCGCCGCGGACACCACCCTCGAACTCGGCCGAAGATTCTTGGGCGAGTTCGGGATCGTCGATGCACCAGAACCCGGCCTGAGCGTTCGCGCGGGCCGCGTGAACGGCGCGCAAGCCGTCGAGTACGTGATCCGAAGGGCCGGCTCACAGCTTGGCGTGCCGTACTCCTGGGGAGGTGGAAGCTTGACCGGGCCCAGCAAGGGCGTGAACTCCGGAGCCAACACCGTCGGCTTCGACTGCTCGGGATTGACCCGGTACGCGTTCGCCGGCGTCGGGGTGCTGCTGCCGCGGTGGTCCGGCGATCAGTACCGGGCCGGACGCCAGGTTCCCCACGCTTCGGCCAAGCGGGGCGACCTGCTGTTCTGGGGGCCCGGCGGCAGCCAACACGAGGCCCTGTTCCTCGGTAACGGCCGCATGCTCGAGGCACAGCAGACTGGCGTGCCCGTGAAGGTCTCGAGCATCCGAACGGCCGGCATGACACCGTATGTCACCCGGATCATCGAAACGTGAGTGCGGTCGGCCCACTACAGTGCGCTACCCGCGAGCCACTCTTCCCAGGACAGCGTCCAGTCCCCGTTCTGCCACACCGGCAGCGGTTCCCCACCGGTGTTGCGGACCTCGAACACATCGCCCGGCTGAGCGAACTCGTAGAACCACCGCGCGTGGTCGGCGTTCACGTTGAGGCATCCGTGCGACACGTTGGTGTTGCCCTGCGCCCAGATGGTGTCGTCGAGTTGATGGACGTAGATCCCACTGTTGGTGAGACGCACGGCGTAGTTGACCGTCTGCTTGTAGCCGAGGGCGGAATCGACCGGCAGCCCGTAGGTCGAAGAGTCCATGACGACCGGGTTGCTCTTATCCATGACGGTATAGACACCAGGTTGCGTCCAGAACGAGATCATCTTGCCTGCAACGGTTTCCGAACCGCCCATTCCCATGGAGGTGGGTATCGTCCGGACCAGCTCGTCGTTGCGGTAGACCCGGATCTGCTTGGTCACGTCGTCGGCGATGGAGACTCTGGAGTCGCCGATGACGATCTCGACCCGAGGGATTCCGGCACCGTAACGTCCGGCACCGAGGGGCACACCGTTCAGGTCGGCGCTGACGACTATCCGGGTGCCCGGAGCGTAGTACTGCCGGGGCCGCCAATGGGCGCGCTGATTGTCCATCCAGAACCAGGAACCCTCGACGGCCGGCGTCGTCCGGACCCGCAACCGTTGTTCGGCGGCGCTGCGGTCGGCGACGGGGTGATCGAACCGGGCCACGATGACGGTGCCGACGCCGTAGCTGCCGGAGTCGGTCAGGTGAGCACCGGAGGTCGAGGTGAAATCGACCCTCGTCTGCTCCGCGGGCGCGACCGTCACCACGGTCGATGTCGATTCGACCGCCGCAGCGGGCGGCGGGGGCGACACGGCCACGGCGGGAGGTGTGGACGGCTGCGTCGTGGCCGCGCCCGAGGCGACACCACCGGCGCTTTCATGGGACACAGTCAGCCAGCCCACCACCGCGATGAGCACAACGGAGAGCACCGCGGCCACGACCGGCCGCGACATCCCCGATTCTCGCTGCTCATCGCGCCGCGCTCCGGAACCCTTGCCGGGCAGTTGCCTTCTCCCCATCCGCTTCACCACGGCACCTCCCTCGGACTGTCAAGCCGCACGACACGATGTGCTAGAAATAAACCTACGTACCTACGCCGTAGGTACGTAATGACGCTAGCACGGAGGATGTTGATGGGAAGTTCACGGCGGGACAGTGTGCGCAAGGACATCTACTTCATCGCCGGCCTCGTCGTGATCGCCGCCGGGTTGTTGCTGTATCTCGTGGCCAACCCGTACGGCCCCGACCAGACCGCCACGGCTGCGCTGTCGCCGCCGCCCCCGACGCCGGCGGCAACGCCGGGCGGAGTTGACGGCGGCACCCAACCGGCCCCGATCGAACGTCGCGAGACCGGCGACCCGTTCGCCTTGGGCCAAACCACCGCACCGGTGACGATGGTGATGTTCTCCGACTATCGCTGCCCGTTCTGCGCCAAGTTCAGTCGCGACATCGAACCCGAACTCGTGGAGCGCTTCGTCAACAGTGGCGACCTGCGCATCGAATGGCGCGACTACCCGATCTTCGGCGAACAGTCGAGGCTGGCGGCACGCGCTGGGCGAGCCGCCGCCGAGCAGGGCCGGTTCTGGGAGTTCAACCGCGCCGTGTACGCCGCGGCACCCGAGCGCGCCAAGGCAGACTTCACCGAGGACAACCTGATCGAGTTCGCGCGACAGGCGGGTGTTGCGGACATCGAACGCTTCACCAGCGAGATGCGCAGCACCGATTTCGACGCGGCCATCGACGCGGACCTGGCCCAGGGCAACCGCATCGGGGTTCCGAGCACTCCGGCGTTCCTGATCAACGACACGCCGGTACTGGGCGCCCAGCCCACCGAGGAGTTCGTGCGGGTCATCACCGAGTCCCGGGACAGGCGGTGACCGGCGTCGGCGTGCTCGGCGCGTTCCTCGGCGGCTTGGCCGCGCTGTTCAGTCCCTGCTCGGCCCTGCTGTTGCCGTCCTTCTTCGCGTACGCATTCGATCGGGTGCAGCTCTTGATCCGCCGCACCGTCACCTTCTGGATCGGCCTGTGCGCCGTTCTGATGCCGATCGGCGCCGGTATCGGAGCTCTGGGAACCGTGGTGACGAACCACCGTAGCGAGCTAGCCCTGGCCGGCGGATTGGCCCTGATCGGCTTCGGGGTCCTCACGGTGCTCGGCAAGGGCTTCACCATCCCGGGGGCCCAGCGGCTGTCCGGGCGGATCAACATCGCCTCGAGCCTGTCGGTGTTGGCGCTCGGTGCGGTGTACGGGCTGGCGGGCTTCTGTGCGGGACCGCTGCTGGGAGCGGTCCTCACCATGTCCGCCATGGGAGCCTCGCCGCTCTACGGGGCGGTGCTGATGGCGGTGTACGCCCTGGGCATGGCCGCTCCGCTGTTCGTGTTGGCCTGGCTGTGGGACCGGTTCGACCTCGCCCGACGACCGTGGCTTCGCGGCCGACCCGTGCAGATCGGGCCGCTGCAGACCCACACCACATCGCTGCTCACCGGCGGGGTCCTGGCGGCTATCGGCGTGCTGTTCATCACGACCGACGGGACCGCCGGCCTCGGCGGTCTGCTGACCGTCGACGCCGAGTACGAGCTGCAGGTCTGGCTGAGTCGACTGTCCGCCGGGGTCAGCGACGTCGGCGTCTGGCTCGGCCTGCTGGCCGTGCTCATCGGCTGGCGGATCTACCGGCTGTGGCGCCGACAAAGACGCACCAGCGTCGATGCGACCGCCGCGGCCGCCGAACCCCGGCGGTGAGCAGAGCAGCTACTATCGCGCTACATAGGTTCATCGCGGCCGACGCCCCAGCGCGCCGGGGCGAAGCAGCGAAACAACGGACGGTAAAAGGAATGGCATTCAAGGCCTTTGGGGACCTCGAAGCGGTGGTCATGGATTCGCTGTGGTCACGCTCGGAACCGGCCACGGTCCGCAACGTGCATGACGAACTCAGCGCCCAACGCCAAATCGCCTACACCACCGTGATGTCAACCATGGACAACCTGTTCCGCAAGGGATGGCTGGTCCGGGACAAGGTGGGGCTGGCCTACCACTATCAACCCACGATGACTCGCGAGGAGCACTCAGCCCAGCTGATGCGCACGGTGTTCGAATCCGGCGGTGACGGCGAGTTGATCCTGAATTTCTTCCTCGACCAGATCGGCGACGACGATTCAGAAGCCGTCCGAAAGGCCCTGCAGCGCCATCGGAAAGGCAGTAAGCGATGAATGCGATCACGCTCCTGCTCGGCTATGCCGTCGCGTTGAGTTGGTTCGCACCGGCACTGCTCACGCGGCCCAGCTCGACCCAGATCCCCCCTCGGCTGGCCGTGACCGGCTGGATGGCGGCGGTGGGCACGGCGATGCTCGCCTGGATGGCGGCCCTTGCCATCATGATCTACGGCGCCGCCCACAGCGTGCTGACCGACACCGCGCTGACCTTCTGCGTGGAGACCCTCGGCATCACCCCGGCGGTCCTGCTGCCACCGGCCGCGGCGACTGCATTGGTGCTCGCGCTACTGCTCCTGACCACGACCGTGGCGATCCATACCGCGCGCCGTGTGGTCGTCTCGTTGCTGGCCAACAGGCGCCGAAATCTGGCGCACGCCGAGGCAGTTCAGCTCGTCGGCCACCGCACCGGCCAGGACGGCGTCGTCACCATCACCGCGGATCGGCCGACGGCCTACTGCGTGTCGGGCGGCGGACGCCGGGCCATTGTCGTGACCACGGCCGCGCTCGAACTGCTGAACTCGACCGGATTGGCGGCCGTCCTGGCGCATGAGCGGGCCCATCTGCGCGGGCGGCATCATCGGATCATCGCGATCCTCAACGCCTTGTCGGCGGCCCTGCCGCGGCTTCCACTGCTGCGGGCCGCGGCGCAGTCGGTGCCCACGTTGTTGGAGATGTGCGCCGACGATGCCGCCGCCCGCGAACACGGTCACGAGCCCCTGTTGGCCAGCATGCTCGCGCTGAGCACCGGCCACCGCGTGCCGGAGGGGGCGCTGGCCGCGGCCGGCACCGCGGTCGGCGATCGCGCAAAGCGGCTGATGGAGCCGGACAGCGGATCGTGGCGGCAACCGCATTCGTTGCTGATGGCCGCCGCCGTCACGGCCACCGTCGCAGTGCCCGGTTTGGCGCTGATGCTCTGCGGCCTGTGACACGCGGGTCAGTTGCACGCCCCGTCGCCGCAGGGCCGGCGACGCCACCGCCACCCCACCAGCCCCGCCAGCAGAATCACCGACACCACCGCCAAGAACGGCTGTACCGGGGCCCACAGTCCCAGCGCCCCGGTCGTGCCCACGGCCATCAGCACCAGCTTGTTGCACACCGGGCAGCCGACGGCAAACGTGGCCAGTGTGACCCCGCCGACCGCCGCGGTTCCGCCACCGGATCGCGGGGTATCGATGGCGAACCACAATGCCGTCAATACACCGACCGCGGCCAGCGTCGGATACTCCCACCAACGGACGGGTACCTCCCGGCCGAACCAGGGTGTTTGCAGGACGGCGGTCGGAATCGCCATCAGGAGCGCCGTGGCGACCCCGGCCAGTGCGGCCCACAGATACCGCATACGAAACTTCGCGCCGACCGGACTGCCGTTGACCAAAGCCATACCTACGTACTTACTACGTAGGTCGCCAGAAGTCCATCTGTTGACCACTCGACACGCTTTAGGAGCGGAGGAACCCCAACCGGTCGTAGACGCGCGCCAGCGTTCGGCCGGACACTTCCCGTGCGTGCTGTGCGCCGGCGGCCAGCACCGCCTCGAGCTCGGCCTGATCGGCGAGCAACTCGTCGACGCGGGTCTTGATCGGCGTGACGAATTCGACGACGGCCTCGGCGGTGTCCTTCTTCAGATCGCCGTAGCCGCGGCCCTCGTAACCACCCACCAGCGCGTCGATGCCGGTCCCGGTGACCGCCGACTGGATGGTCAGCAGGTTCGAGACCCCCGGCTTGGCGTCGGGATCGAAGCGGATCTCCCGATCGCTGTCGGTCACCGCCGACCGAATCTTCTTGGCGGTCTTGGCCGGATCGTCGAGCAGCGAGATCAGGCCCGCGTCCGAGGCCGCCGACTTGCTCATCTTGGCCGTCGGATCCTGCAGGTCGTAGATCTTGGCGGTGGCCTTCGGGATCATCGCCTCGGGCACCACGAAGGTGTCGGGGAAGCGCGCGTTGACCCGCCCCGCCACGTCGCGCGCCAGCTCCAGGTGCTGCCGTTGGTCCTCCCCGACCGGCACCAGGTCGGTGTCGTAGGCCAGCACGTCGGCGGCCATCAGCACCGGGTAGGTGAACAGGCCGACGGTGGTGGCGTCGGCGCCCTGCTTCTGCGACTTGTCCTTGAACTGCGTCATCCGCGACGCCTGCCCGAAACCGGTGAAACATCCCAGTACCCAGGCCAACTCGGCGTGCGCCGGGACGTGGCTCTGCACGAACACGGTGCTGCGGGCCGGGTCGATACCCAACGCCAGGTACTGGGCCGCGGTCACCAGGGTGCGCCGGCGCAGCACCTCGGGGTCCTGGGCCACGGTGATGGCGTGCAGATCCACCACGCAGAAGTAGGCGTCGTAGCCGTCCTGCAGTTCCACCCACTGCTTCACCGCGCCCAGCGCGTTGCCGAGGTGCAGGGAATCGGAGGTGGGTTGGGCGCCGGAGAAGACCACCTGGCGCGCGTTGCTGTCACTCATGATGCGGCCATCTTTTCATCCGCGAACTCGACGGTGACCGGCGCGTGGTCGGACCAGCGCAGCGCGTAATCGCCGGGTCGCTCGGTGCCCGCGGTAACCGCCCGCGCGGCCAGTTCCGGGGTCGCCAGGTGGTAGTCGATGCGCCAGCCGGCGTCGTTGTCGAAGGCCTTGCCGCGCCAGGACCACCAGCTGTACGGGCCGGGCACGTCGGGGTGCAGTCCGCGTACGACGTCCACCCAGCCGGTCGCCAACAGGTCGGTGACCCACTGCCGTTCCTCGGGCAGAAAACCCGACTTCTTCAGGTTGCCCTTCCAGTTCTTGATGTCGTTCTCGGTGTGGGCGATGTTCCAGTCCCCGCACACGACGGCTTGACGGCCGGTGCGCCGCGCCTCGTCCAGCAGGTCGGCCATCCGGGCGCCCAGCGCCGCCATGAAGCGTTCCTTCTCCCGCTGCCGGTCGGTCTCGGCCTCCCCGGTGGGCACGTACACGCTGGCCACCGTCAACCCGCCGGTGGCGACCTCGACGTAGCGGGCGTGATGCGCGAATTCGTCCGCGCCGCAGCCGATCCGGATCTCGTCGACGGGGGTCCGGGACAGCACGGCCACCCCGTTGCGGCCCTTCGGGGCACCGTCGCCGGGGCAGGCGATGGCCAACTGCCAACCGTCGGCGGTGGCCGGCGCCAACGCCTGGGCCACCTGGTCCTCGTCGGCGCGGGTCTCCTGCAGGCAGATCACGTCGGCGCGGGTCTCTTTGAGCCAGGCCAGCAACCCCAGATTGTCGGTGGAGCGCTCCTTGACGGCGGCGCGGATGCCGTTGACGTTGACGGTCGTGACGATCACGAGGCCCCACCCTAACCAACCGGGCCGACGACGCCCGGCCCCCAACAGCCGGTACCGCTGGTACCGGATAATTGTTAGGGTCGGGCCATGACGTTCCGTCGCGACCCCATCCATCTGGGCTCCGGAGAACCGGTCCTGCTGCTCCATCCGTTCCTGTGCTCACAGCAGGTCTGGTCGACGGTCGGCCCGAAACTCGCCGACACCGGCCGCTTCGAGGTGTTCGCCCCGACCATGGCCGGCCACCACGGCGGACCCGAGGCCGGGACCTGGTTCCTGAACAGCGAACTGCTGGCCGATCACGCCGAGCGTCAACTCGACGAACTCGGCTGGGACACCGCCCACATCGTCGGCAACTCCCTGGGCGGCTGGGTGGCGTTCGAACTGGAGCGACGCGGCCGCGCCCGCACCTTGACCGGGATCGCCCCGGCCGGCGGGTGGAGCCAATGGTCGCCGGTGAAGTTCGAGACCGTCGCGAAGTTCCTCGGCGGCGGGCCCGTGCTGCTGGCCGCGCGCCTGCTGGGACCCCGCATTCTCGGTCTGCCGTTCGCGCGACGCATCGCCACGCTGCCGGTCAGCGGCCCCGCCGACGGTCCCACCCAGGCCGACCTGGTGAACCTCGTCGAGGACGCCACGCACTGCCGGGCCTACTTCGCGCTGCTGGTCAAGACCCTGACGCTGCCGGGCCTGCTGGAGTTGGCCGACGTGCAGGCCCCGGTCCAGCTGGTGCTCTGCGAAAAGGACCGGGTCTTCCCCACGCCGCGTGGCAACCGCCACTTCCTCGAGCAGCTGCCGGACACCTCCCGGGTGGTGCGGCTCGACGGCCTCGGACACATCCCAATGCTGGAGGCCCCCGACCTGGTCGCCGAACTGCTGATCGACTTCCTCGACGAACACGTGCCGCCGCACCGGTCCGAGATCCCGGGCTGAGCCTCAGGGTCGAGTCAGACCTCACGCAGCAAAAGTGCGAGTGGCCCCCTGCGTGGCTGCTGCCTCGATGCGAGCGACGCACCCAGGATGGCCCGGTGGCACGTAATCGACGCCTTGGGATATTCTGCAGGTCGGTCATGAGCGCCAGCGACAAGCCCCGGCTTGCTGGCCGGCAACCCTCCAACCGCGGTGGGGTGCCCCGGGTGATGACCAGGTTGAGTAGCCACTGGAGCCTCCAGTGGGTTACACGGCAAGCGCGGGTCCGGTAGCCGGGCCCCAAGAGTAGACAGGGAAACCTGATGCGGCCCGAGATGTGTCACTGCTGTTGAACCGACTTTGTCGGACGAGCACCTGATACCAGCTACCGAAGGAACCATCACATGAGCACCACCGCCGACGACCCCCAGGCCACCTGGGCGTTCGAGACCAAACAGGTCCACGCCGGCCAGCAACCCGACGCCGCCACCAACGCGCGGGCTCTGCCGATCTACGCCACCACCTCGTACACGTTCGACAGCACCGATCACGCCGCGGCGCTGTTCAGCCTGGCCGAGCCGGGCAACATCTACACCCGGATCATGAATCCCACCACCGACGTCGTCGAGCAGCGCATCGCCGCCCTCGAGGGCGGCGTCGCGGCGCTGTTCCTGTCCTCCGGGCAGGCCGCGTCGACGCTGTCGATCCTCAACATCGCCGGCGCGGGCGACCACATCGTGTCCTCGCCGCGGCTCTACGGCGGCACCTACAACCTGCTGCAGCATTCGCTGCCCAAGCTCGGCGTCGAGGTCACCTTCGTCGAGAACGCCGACGATCTGGAGTCCTGGCGCGCCGCGGTCCGCCCCAACACCAAGGCGTTCTTCGCCGAGTCCATCTCCAACCCGCAGATCGACGTCCTCGACATCCCCGGGGTGTCCGGGGTGGCCCACGACAACGGCCTGCCGCTGATCGTCGACAACACCATCGCCACGCCCTACCTGATCCAACCGCTGGCCCACGGCGCCGACATCGTCGTGCACTCCGCCACCAAGTACCTCGGCGGCCACGGCACCGCGATCGCCGGGGTGATCGTCGACGGCGGCACCTTCGACTGGACCCAGGGCCGCCATCCCGGCTTCACCAACCCCGACCCCAGCTACCACGGCGTGGTGTACGCCGACCTCGGCGCGCCGGCCTTCGCGCTGAAGGCCCGGGTGCAGTTGCTGCGCGACCTCGGTTCGGCCGCCTCGCCGTTCAACGCGTTCCTGGTCGCCCAGGGCCTCGAAACGCTGAGTCTGCGGATGGAGCGGCACGTCGCCAACGCCCAGCGGGTCGCCGAATTCCTGGCCGCCCGCCCGGAGGTCACCAGCGTCAACTACGCCGGCCTGCCCAGCTCGCCGTGGCACGAGATCGGAAAGAAGCTGGCGCCCAAGGGAACCGGCGCGGTGCTGGCCTTCGAGCTGGCCGGCGGCGTCCCGGCGGGCAAGGCCTTCGTCGACGCGCTGACGCTGCACAGCCACGTCGCCAACATCGGCGACGTGCGCTCGCTGGTCATCCACCCGGCCTCCACCACGCATCAGCAGCTGTCCGCCGAGGAGCAGCTGAGCAGCGGGGTCACCCCGGGCCTGGTGCGGTTGGCGGTCGGCATCGAGGGCATCGACGACATCCTGGCCGACCTCGAACGCGGTTTCGCCGCCGTGGCGGCGTCTTGAGTGAGCCTGACATGACGATTTCCGAAGAACGCGTGCGCGCGACGACGGCCCTGCCCGCCGAGGGTGAGACCGCGATCGTCAACATCGGTGCGCTCACCCTCGAGAGCGGTCAGGTGCTCGACGACGTCAGCATCGCGGTACAGCGCTGGGGTGAGCTCTCCCCCGCCCGCGACAACGTCGTCATGGTGCTGCACGCGCTCACCGGCGACTCCCACATCACCGGCCCGGCCGGACCGGGTCACCCGACCCCCGGCTGGTGGGATGGCATCGCCGGCCCAGGCGCGCCGATCGACACCGATCACTGGTGCGCGGTCGCCACCAACGTGCTGGGCGGCTGCCGCGGCTCGACCGGACCGAGCTCCCTGCATCGCGACGGAAAGCCCTGGGGCTCACGATTTCCGGTGATCTCGATTCGCGATCAGGTGAATGCCGACCTCGCCGCGCTGGCCGCCCTCGGCATCACCGAGGTCGCCGCGGTGATGGGCGGCTCGATGGGCGGCGCGCGGGCGCTGGAATGGCTTGTCGGGCACCCGGACACGGTGCGCACCGGCCTGGTACTCGCGGTCGGGGCGCGGGCCACCGCCGATCAGATCGGCACCCAGTCCAACCAGATCGCGGCCATCAAGGCGGACCCGAACTGGCAGGGCGGCGACTACTACGACACCGGCCGCTCCCCGGAAGCCGGACTGGAGGTCGCGCGGCGCTTCGCGCACCTGACCTACCGCGGCGAGGAAGAACTCGACGACCGGTTCGGCAACGCCGCCCAGGGTGACGAGGATCCGCTGGCCGGGGGCCGCTACGCCGTGCAGAGCTATCTCGAGCATCAGGGCGGCAAGCTGGTCGCCCGGTTCGACGCGGGCACCTATGTGGCGCTGTCGGATTCGCTGTCCAGCCACGACGTGGGCCGCGGCCGGGGCGGGGTGGCCGCCGCGCTGCGGTCCTGTCCGCTGCCCGTGGTGGTCGGCGGTATCACCTCCGACCGGCTCTACCCGCTGCGCCTGCAGCAGGAGATCGCCGATCTGCTGCCGGGCTGCGAGGGCCTCGACGTGGTCGACGCCCCCACCGGGCACGACGGTTTCCTGATCGAGACCGAGCCGATCGGCGAACTGATCCGGCGCACGCTGCAATTGGCCGCCCGGTGACCGCCCCGCGGTCCCTGTCGTTCGGTTCGCAGGCGGCGGCGTACGAACGGGGGCGCCCGTCGTACCCGCCGGAGGCCATCGATTGGCTGTTGCCGCCGGGGGCCCGCGATGTCCTGGACCTCGGCGCGGGCACCGGCAAGCTGACGACTCGGCTGGTGGAGCGCGGCCTGAACGTGGTCGCCGTCGACCCCATCACGGAGATGCTCGACGTGCTGCGCAGCGCGCTGCCCGACACCCCGGCCCTGCTCGGTACCGCCGAGGAGATCCCGTTGCCGGACAACAGCGTCGACGCCGTGCTGGTGGCCCAGGCGTGGCACTGGGTGGACCCGGCCCGCGCCATCCCCGAGGTGGCCCGGGTGTTGCGTCCCGGCGGGCGGCTGGGTCTGGTGTGGAACACCCGCGACGAGCGCCTCGGCTGGGTCAAGGACCTCGGCGCGATCATCGGCCCCGAGCACGACCCGTTCAGCCAGTCGGTGCCGCTGCCCGAGCCGTTCGTCGACGTGCAGCGCCATCAGGTGGAGTGGACGAACTACCTGACGCCGCAGGCGGTGGTGGACCTGGTGGCCTCGCGCAGTTACTGCATCACCTCACCCGCCGAGGTGCGCACCCAGACCCTGGCCCGGGTACGCGAACTGCTGGCCACCCACCCAGCCCTGGCGAACTCCACCGGCGTCGCCCTGCCGTACGTGACGGTGTGCATCCGCGCGACGCTGGCGGGTTGATCGAAACTAGTTGTGGCGCGCCTGTTTTGCGTCCAACTCGTTGAGCAACATCCCGAAACCGTTGGCGCGCAGCGAGATCCGTAGCGGTTTACTCGGATCGTGGCCGTCGAGCCAGCGCCGCAGGACGTCCTGCTGACGATGGATGGATTGCCTTTCGGCGTGCAGATCCCGCAGCAGTCGCGGCAGTGTCGCAGGCGAGCCATCCCCCGATGCGCTCGCCGAATTCTCCAATAGTGCCCCCATGGGGGCATCTTAGTGACGCACCCGACGAGTGCGGGACGGGAATTCTCTGTGAATGGACTAAGAGGTGCCCAGCGGATCGATGGTCCAGGCCGCGTACATGACCACTGTGGCCACCGATGCGGTTGTGACGAAGTCGATCCCCTTCGTGCGCACCCCGAGCAACCCGGCACGCTCGTCGGTGAGCAGCAACCGCAGCGCCGCGGCGATGCCGACCCCGATGCCGATGAGCAGCGCACCGCGGCGCCAGAAGCCGGCGGCCACCAGGACGAAGGCGACGGCGAAGGTCGCGAACACGGCCAGGATCGGCCACTGGGCACGCAGCGCCGAGCGCACCGTCACTGCCGCGACTCGGCGCGTTCGACGACGTTGGTCAGCAGGAACGCGCGGGTCAGCGGGCCTACCCCGCCCGGGTTGGGCGAGACGTGCCCGGCGAGGTCCCAGACGTCGGGATGGACATCGCCGGTGAGCTTGCCGTCGACCCGACTGACGCCGACGTCGACCACCGCCGCGCCGGGACGGACCATCTCCGCGGTCACCATGTGCGGCACCCCCACCGCGGCCACGATGATGTCGGCCTGCTTGGTCAGCGCGGCGAGGTCACGAGTTCCGGTGTGGCACAACGTCACCGTCGCGTTCTCCGAACGTCGGGTCAGCAGCAGCCCCAGCGGCCGGCCCACGGTGACGCCGCGGCCGATCACCACCACGTGCGCGCCGGCGATCTCGACGTCGTAGCGGCGCAGCAGGTGCACGATCCCGCGCGGGGTGCACGGCAGCGGCGCCTCCTTGCCGAGCACCAGCCGGCCGAGGTTGGTCGGGTGCAGACCGTCGGCGTCCTTGTCCGGGTCGATGCGTTCCAGCGCGGCGTTCTCGTCCAGGTGCTTGGGCAGCGGCAACTGCACGATGTAGCCGGTGCATTCGGGGTTGGCGTTGAGCTCGTCGATGGTGTCGTCGAGCTGGGCCTGGGTGATGTCGGCGGGCAGGTCGCGACGCAGCGAGGTGATGCCCACCTTGGCGCAGTCGGAGTGCTTGCCGCGCACGTAGGCCTGCGACCCCGGGTCCTCGCCGACGAGGATGGTGCCCAGGCCCGGGGTGATCCCGGCCTGCGTCAACTTCGCCACCCGCTCCTCGAGATCGACGAAGATCTCGTCGCGCGTGGCCTTACCGTCCAGAACTGTCGCACCCACGTCCGACATTGTTGCATCGGTGCCTTTTGACAGACCCGAACGCCGCGGTGTTGAGTTCCTGATGTGAACACCAGCCCAGATGTGTTCAGTCCGGCCCGCCTGGGCCCGCTGACCCTGCGCAACCGCATCATCAAGGCCGCGACCTTCGAAGCGGCGTCGCCGGATGCCCTGGTCACCGACGATCTGATCAACTTCCACCGCCGCCCGGCCGCCGGTGGGGTCGGCATGACGACGGTGGCCTACTGCGCGGTCGAACCCGGCGGCCGCACCGACGGCTGGCAGATCTGGATGCGTCCGGAGGCCCTGCCCGGCCTGCGGCGGCTCACCGACGCGGTGCACGCCGAGGGCGCGGCCATCAGCGCGCAGATCGGGCACGCCGGCCCGGTGGCCAACGCCCGGACCAACAAGGCCCGCGCGCTCGCGCCGGTGCGATTCTTCAATCCGCTGTCGATGCGGTTCGCCAAGAAGGCCACCCTCGAGGACATCCGCGAGGTCACCGAGGCGCACGCCAACGCCGCCCGGCTGGCCATCGACGCCGGCTTCGACGCCGTCGAGATCCACCTCGGGCACAACTATCTGGCGAGTTCGTTCCTGAGCCCACTGATCAACCGTCGCACCGACGAATTCGGCGGATCGCTGGAGAACCGCGCCAAGGTCGCCCGCGGCGTGGTCCGCGCGGTGCGCCGGGCCGTCGGCGATCAGATCGCGGTCACCGCCAAGCTCAACATGTCCGACGGCGTGCGCGGCGGCATCTCGATGGAGGAGTCCCTGCAGACCGCGAAGTGGCTCGAGGAAGACGGCGGACTGGACGCGCTGCAGCTGACCGCGGGCAGCTCGCTGGTCAACCCGATGTACCTGTTCCGCGGCGACGCGCCGGTCAAGGAGTTCTCCGCGGTGTTCAAGCCGCCGCTCAGCTGGGGCATGCGGATGACCGGCAAGAAGTTCCTGCGCGAGTACCCCTACCGCGAGGCCTACCTGCTGCGCGAGGCCAGCCAGTTCCGCGCCGAGTTGAAGCTGCCGCTGATCCTGCTGGGCGGCATCACCAACCGCGAGACCATGGACCGCGCGATGGCCGCCGGATTCGATTTCGTCGCGATGGGCCGCGCGCTGCTGGCCGAACCCGATCTGTTGAACCGCATCGAGGCCGACGGCGACGCGCACACCGTGAAGTCGGTGTGCAACCACTGCAACCTGTGCATGCCGACCATCTACAGCCACACCTACTGCGTGCTGACCGGCGCTCCGGACCGGTAGCCCGTTACAGTTGGACCCGATGACTGGACCAGTGGCACCCGCGCTGACCGTACGGTTCGACGGGTCCCAGCGGACCTTCGCTGCGGGCAATGATGTGGTGATCGGTCGCGACCTGCGCGCTGACGTGCGCATCGCGCACCCCCTGATCTCCAGGGCTCACCTGATTCTGCGCATCGACCGAGGGCGCTGGCAGGCGATCGACAACGGCTCACTCAACGGCATGTTCCTGCACGGTCGCCGCGTGCCGGCCGTCGACATCGCCGACGGCATGGCGATCAACATCGGCAACCCGGACGGCCCGCAACTCAGCTTCGAGTTGGGCGGCCAGACCGGATCGGTGGGCATGCCCCCGCAGACCGCGGCGGTCCCGGTGGCGCGCCCGCCCCTGGCCACCGGCCCCGGCGGCCACCCCAGCCAGCCGATGTATCCGACCGGCAGCGGCAGTTACTCGACCGGGTACCCGACCGGTGCACCGCCGAGCACCCCGCCGCCGCGGCCGCCCTACCCGAGCGGCCCGCGCCCCACCTCCGGCTACCCGCCGAGCACCTCGCAGCCGGCCTACCCGACCAGCGGCACGTATCCGACCGGGTATCCGCCCAGCGCCTCGCAGCCGGTGCGCGAGCAGCCGCAGTCCGGCAACCTGCCCACTCAGATGGGCCCCGTCGCGGCGGCGGCCAAGTCCGGCGACGGCAACCTGGCCACCAGCATGCTCAAGATCCTGCGGCCGGGCCGGGCCCCGGAGGTCCCCGCCGGCGGGATCAAGATCGGTCGCGCCACCGACAACGACATCGTCATCCCCGACGTGCTGGCCTCGCGCCATCACGCCACCCTGGTGCCCGGTGCCGGCGGCGCCGAGATCATCGACAACCGCAGCATCAACGGCACGTTCGTCAACGGTCAGCGCGTCGCCTCGGCGGCGCTGGCCGAGGGCGATGTCGTCACCATCGGCAACGTCGACCTCGTCTTCACCGGCGGCACCCTGGCGCGCCGGTCGGAGACCGAGGCCGCCACCCGCACCGGCGGGCTCGAGGTCCGCGGCCTGACCTGGACCATCGAGAACAACAAGACGCTGCTGGAGAACATCTCCATCGACGCGCGCCCCGGCACGCTGACCGCGGTGATCGGGCCGTCGGGGGCGGGCAAGTCGACCTTCGCCAAGCAGGTCGCGGGCCTGACCCATCCGACCAGCGGCACGGTCACCTTCGAGGGCCACGACATCCACGCCGAGTACGCCTCGCTGCGGTCCCGGATCGGGATGGTCCCGCAGGACGACGTGGTGCACGGTCAGCTCACCGTCGACCAGGCCCTGATGTACGCCGCGGAACTGCGGCTGCCACCGGACACCACCGAGGCCGACCGGGCCCAGGTCGTCACCCAGGTGCTCGAAGAACTCGAGATGACCAAGCACCGCCAGACCCGGGTGGACAAGCTCTCCGGCGGTCAGCGCAAGCGCGCGTCGGTCGCGCTCGAATTGCTCACCGGTCCATCGCTGTTGATCCTCGACGAGCCCACCTCCGGCCTGGACCCCGCGCTGGACCGGCAGGTCATGACCATGCTGCGCCAGCTGGCCGATGCCGGACGCGTGGTGCTGGTGGTCACCCACTCGCTGACCTACCTCGACGTGTGCGATCAGGTGCTGCTGCTGGCCCCCGGCGGCAAGACCGCGTTCTACGGGCCGCCCAGCCAGATCGGCCCGGAGATGGGCACCACCAACTGGGCCGACATCTTCAGCTCGGTGGCCGGCGACCCCGACCAGGCGCATCAGCAATACCGGCAGCGCACCGGCCCGACGCCGGCGCAACCCGCCGCCGCCGCGCCGAGCGACCTGGGTAAACCCGCGAAAACCAGTCTGCTGCGGCAGTTCTCCACCATCGCGCGCCGACAGATGCGGCTGATCATCGCCGACCGGGGCTATTTCGCCTTCCTCGCGCTGCTGCCGTTCATCATGGGCGTGCTGTCCCTGTCGGTGCCCGGTGACGTCGGCTTCGGCATCCCCGACCCGATGGGCGACGCGCCCAACGAGCCCGGGCAGATCCTGGTGCTGCTCAACGTCGGTGCGATCTTCATGGGCACCGCGCTGACCATCCGCGACCTGATCGGCGAACGTGCCATCTTCCGCCGCGAGCAGGCGGTCGGATTGTCCACCACCGCCTACCTTTTGGCGAAGGTCTGCGTGTACGCGGTGTTCGCGATCGTGCAGTCGACCATCGTCACGGCCATCACGATCATGGGCAAGGGCGCGCCCACCCAGGGCTCGATCGGCCTGGGCAACCCGACGCTGGACCTGTTCGTGGTGATGGGTGCGACCACGGTGACCTCGGCCATGGTGGGCCTGGCGCTCTCGGCGCTGGCGCGCACCAGCGAGCAGATCATGCCGCTGCTGGTGGTCGCCGTCATGAGCCAGCTGGTGTTCTCCGGCGGCATGATCCCGGTGACCGACCGACTGGTGCTCGATCAGATGTCCTGGATCACCCCGGCGCGCTGGGGCTTTGCGGCCTCGGCCTCGACGGTGGACCTGATCCATCTGGTGCCCGGGCCGCTGACACCCAAGGACGCGCTGTGGGAGCACAACTCGTCGACCTGGTGGTTCGACATGGCCATGCTGGCCGGTCTGAGCTTCGCCTACGTGACCTTCGTGCGGTGGAAGATCCGGCTCAAGGGCTGAGTCTCCCAGGGGTGGGGCCTCGCTCGCCCGGGTCCCAGAGCCTCACCCGCCCAGGC
>Ga0265293_10004736_pt1 | contig 23640 bp, 11 predicted proteins | sample Munlanlewell138R_FD_192505 | JGI IMG/M metagenome (GOLD analysis project Ga0265293, IMG submission 192505) | Leachate microbial communities from a municipal landfill in Southern Ontario, Canada - Leachate well 138R | ecosystem: Engineered > Solid waste > Landfill > Unclassified | place: Canada... | reverse complement strand
GGTACTTCCTATCTAGGGTCTTTTGCCTCTTTTTCCATTGAAGCTTCAGGGGATTCCCCTTATTCCCTAAAGTACTCCTTTGTGTTCATAGTGTCCGGTCTTGATGGTGATGCTGTAGAGGGGCATATTAATAATGGTACTAATAAGGACACAGGGATAATTGTAGGGAAGCAAGGAACGAATTTTATCTTATCTTTAGGGATAAGCAAGGACTTTCTGGGAAAGTCCTCTGGAATGATCAGCTATGTTATGAACACAGCAAATACACAACTCTCTGGTAAATATTATTTGCCAACACCAACAAATTATGGGGCTTTGGCAATTCCATCAGAGTGGGAAGCTGTTGTTAAAAGTGCTGCACAGGCCAACGGTATCCTTCCCTCTTATGTAGCGACGATCATTTGCAATGAGTCTGGGTGGAACCCAAAGGCAAAGGGTCCAATGGTAACTGGTTCCACAACTTCTAGCAATAACGGCAGGCATGCCTTGGGGTTAGGTCAGTTCATGCCCGCCACTGCGGAGGAGCAGCATCTTGCAGGAGCAATAGCTAATACTACTGATGACCCTAGTGATACACGGGATCAGAGATTAGACCCAGTGAAAGCAATAAATGCTGTTGCCCGATACTTGGCACATCTTATAAGAGGGCAAGGAAATGTGGTCGAGCTGGGAGTAGCGGCATATAACGCGGGCCCGGGTACCGTGAACAAGGCTGTAGCGAAATGTGGTGGAGATCGGGAGAATCCAAATGTGATTTCCCTTCTTCCTCGACAGGAAACAAAAGACTATGTTTCTAGGTTTTTAGCCCGTCAAAAAGGCTATTCTTATCTAGATTCAACAGGTGTACTACAGGAATAACAGAACCATGTCAAATACGGGAATATATACTTTACAGGAATTCAAGAGCAGGCAGGCCCTTAAGCTTGCTCCTGACATGTTTATAACGGTAATGGGTAAGACGGACGCTAGGGTGTTGCTGTCTGAATCCAGCATTGTTGAAAAGACTTCTGACGGTGAACTTGTAGAGAATCAACCAGTAATCAATGTAAAGAATTTTGATTTCAAAGGGGGCCTACTAAGTGTCAACACAGATTGTGCAGCACAGCCAGGGGCAGGTACCTGTAACATATCCTTCTCGTGCCCCACATATGATAGCTTAAATGAAAACTATTACATCACCTTACCAAATGGGACAAAGTCTTTATTTTTCCAGTCTATGATGGAAGTGAGGGTGTATTCAAAGGGAAGATTCTTGAGTAAGGACGGGACTCCTATATACTATCCTGTTTTCTGGGGATTTATTACTACAGTTAATGAGGATATTCAAGGGAACAACGCCAACATAACTTTGTCCTGCAGAGATTGCCTTGGGTGGTGGGAGTATCAATATGTAAATATTGTTAACTCTAGTGTTCAGGAGAAGTATGGGGGCAACCCTCCTGGCAACGCAGGTAGCATTTATAGATTCATGAATCCTTGGGCATGTATCCTAAACCTGTTTCGACAGACTGGTTTTGATAATTTCATATTCCCTACTTTTACGAAGGGGTCAGATCTTAGCCAAACAGAAGCTCCCTATACCTTGTCTAACCAGGATGGGACTAACAATGTTGGTGCATATGAGTTGCTAGCAGGAGCAGTTATTAAAGACTGGAAAGACAGGTATGGTCTGGGGTCTGTGCTTCCTACAAGAGAGAAGAAAAATTTCTCAAATTTAGAAATGTACGGTATTAGCGGTCGTATAGACCTTAACTCTACCAATGAGTTTACCGCGGTAAGAGAAAGGGAGCTAGGAGACCAGCTAGCCTCCGCAGCTAGTAGAAAGGATACTAAGGGGGTACCTGCGGCAACGGATGAGGCTAGGAGAAAATTCAAAGAAAACTATGATGCCAAAAAGGTAGCTACTGAGAATACCTCAGGAACTTCGGGGGATCAAGTATCCTCAGGGTATGAAGAGGAGGGAGACCCCTTATATGTAGTTTCCCGTTTGCAGCAGCCAGGCGATGATGTTGTTCCCGACTTTGGTATAATGGGGGAAACCTTACCTTTTGGAAACATGGATGAATACCAAGTAGGTACGGAGCCCGTTAAGTACACCAAGCTTGAGACGGCCTCCCGTGTGGCAGACAGCATAGGGTTTGAATTCTTTCAGGATACCAATGGCGTTTTTGTTTTCAAACCTCCTTTCTTCAACATGAATGTTATTAGAAACAAGATTTATGTGATTAAGCTGGAGGACATCCTTTCTTTTAATGCAGCTGAGGATTCCACACAGGTAGTTACCTTTATGGAGGCAACGGCTCCTTTGATCCAGCTAGGTACAGCTGCTCCTTACTTAGCATATCATGTAGACTTTGCAATGATGGACAAATATGGGATAAGGGAGAAGTCGGCTACCTTGATGTATGGTGGTTCTCCTCGCAGAATAAGGGCTATGGCATGTAGTGAAATGGCGAAGGCTAATGTTAATGTGTTCACTGCCAGTCTCACCATTGTGCATAGGCCTGAGCTAAGAGTAGGGTATCCTATATACATAGATCACTTGGACACTTTCTATTATGTTAAGTCCATAAATCATTCTCTTGCCTTTGGGTCCAGTGCTACAACCACCTTGTCCTTATGTGCAAGAAGAACAAGGGTGTATGATAACAATGGCCAGTTGATGAGAGGCTATATCTACAAACCATTTGACTCTTTTAAATATGGGGATGATAAAATGTCCCCTTCCGAAATAGCGAAGGAAGAGAGTAAAGAAGCCATGCGTGTTTTTGATAGTAGAGATGCCTCTAAAAAGCTGGAGGCAGCAAGAGCTATTGATGACTTGGGGGTTGGCTCTAAGGGAGAGTCCAATCCTAGTGCAGCATATGCTAGGAAGCCTACAGCCACAGATAGGTATTACCGGGCTAATAGTCTCACAGCTTCCCCAACACCAGGTTTTTGGGTTCCTGTTCAAGCTACCTGTATGAGGGATCTTCAGGAAACCTCCAGCGATGCAAACAAACCTGTGGCTTTTGATGCAACCCGGTTTAGTGAGTTGTACATGTTCCAGGAGCAATCTGACCCCAGTGAGCCTAATTTGACTGCAGAGGAAATGGCAAAGGGGTCTCATCCTTATACAGATATAAATGGGTTTCAACATATTGGAGGATTCCCCTATGGGGCTACTTTGATTATGGGGGCAGACTCTATAATAAAGGGATCGTCATCTGGGTCCGACAAGTCAGAGGATGTGGCTACTCTGGATCTCCCAGAACTGGAAGGGTCCAGTAAGACCGTGGCTCCTGAGGTTACCCCCTCAAACGCAGGGATGGTGATATCAGGGACAAAAGAAGAAACTATTGATAAGGCTAATAGGGTATCTAATCTAGATATGGCTTAGCAAAGGGGCACCATGGGAATCAAAATAGCAGTACAAGACAAGAGAGCCCCTTCTCCTAGTAGAAAGACAGGTGCTCACTACCACAAGGAAGAAGCCCTCCCCAGGGCTCTGTGGAAAGAAAATGGGAAGAGGACAGTTAAGGGGTTAATTACCCGTGTGAACGCTGACGCCAATCTTATGGATGTGTCGGTTCAAGGGTCATCTCAGTTCCTTACTGATATCCCAATCTTTTCTCCTTATGTAGGACCTGCAGGATTCATGGGGATTTACCCAGAAGTAGGATCTCTAGTTGTTTTGATGGACTCTTCTTTTGGTTTGATCCCGGTAGCTTACGCTATTCCTCAGCCTGAGTTTGCCTTGCAGTGTGAGCTTCTTTCTCTATACCCTAAGGAAACAGCGGATAGCATTCGTGAGCTGATGAGGGTTAGGCCTGCCAAATACCGTAGGATGCGGCCAGGTGAAGGTAGGATGGCTTCCTCCCAGGGGTCAGAACTGTTTTTAGATGAGGATGCTGAACTTCTTGATAGCATGGATAACGGGTTTCGTGTCAGGTCGGGCGATGGGAGTATCCTAGCTACCTCACAACAGAATTATATGTTTGCCAACGGGGTGTGGCGAAGTGCGGGCCCTATACAAAGGAATTCTCTTGAAACTAAAAACTTCGGAGAGAATGACATTAGCTATGAGGCCACAGAAGTAATTCATTCTGATGGTAATCGTAGTGTTTACATAGGTGGAAGGTACCAGTACAATGATCTAGTATACAATGAGTATCGACTCGAGGTAGAAGACTCCTGTGTCCTGTCAAAACCCATAAATGACGTGAACGAAGGGGTCAACCCTAAGCCACGGTTGCCTAAGGTTTCTCATATTATGGGGAACATGGTGGGGAATAACCCTAATGATACAGGGACTTACGGTAAATTTTTAGCACCTGCTTTTACAAAAGGAACAAGAGGAAACGGGTGTTTGTTATTTGAAGCTATTAATCCCGCAGGTAATGGGGATACTCTAGGGTCTCGAGGAGTTGCCTGGGCATATCAGATACCGGATAAGGGTTTCTTTGGTCAGGACAAGGAAGGGGCCCTACATGCTTATATAGGAGAGACCAAAGGAGACACACCGGGAGTATCCGTATCCCTAGTTGCTAAAGGTGGGAAAAAGGAAGAGTGGGGTTTTATCAAGGACGGAGGACTTTCCTGGGATATGTGCACCAAAGGAGGAATCTCATGGGTAGTTGGGAAGTCCACAGACAGCCCAGCTAAAAGTATTCTTGGTAGAAGCTCTGTTGTTAGATATCTGGGTGGGACATACACTGAGCATGGGTTTTCTCAGGACTATGATAAGGATGTTCTGCAGGGTTTAGATGGCAATGATTTGGATACAGTGCATCAAGCGTCCTATAAGAAGGTTGTAAGAGTTGCAGGGAATTCTAGGGAAGAGGTTGCAGGAGACAGTGAATTCCTTATTGGAGGAAGCATTGTAGAGGAGATACAGGCTGGCAGGTCTGTTTCTGTAGGTGGATCATACAGTGAGTCCGTCATAGGTGACAGGACTATTAGTACTATCTCTTCCTTGTCCTTAAATGCCGTAAGAGGCATTAAGGTGCAGACAGCAACACGTACCGAGAAGATAGTCAAGGGAAGTGATAGCAAAACTATTTTGTTAGGGGATGACGAGACCACCATAGCCCTGGGAAGCCATACTCTTAAGGTAGGTGTTGGAGATGTGAAGAGAACGGTAGCGACAGGGAATATCGAAGATACCATTGCTGCAGGGAGCCACAAGACTACGGTTGTCTTAGGAAACTATGACGTAAATGTAGCGACGGGAAATATAGGGGTCAGTACTTCGGTAGGAACTGTTACTGTAGGGGGGACCAACGTTTCCATCAAAGGGATGGTGGCAGTAGATATCAATGCCCCTATAGTTGGTATAGGTGATGCTGCAACAAGGTCGGGAGTTATCACGTTCCTATCTCATAAGGATTACACCACAGGCGCTCCTCTTATCCCTTCCTTAAAAGTAACCGCGGGGATGTAATGCCTTTTGCCGCTCCTACAGCCCAGTCCGCAATAATGGTGGCGGGAGCCTCCCTAGGTATTTTAGGGGGGAATTTTAGTCAAATAGCAATGGCCGTTGCTATGACATGTCAGAGTCAGTTTCTACTACCTGCAACTATGTCCGTGGTTGCTGCAGGTACCGTGGGGGCGGGTGTTGTTGGAGGGGCTTCTCCTCCTATAGGTGTAACACCTCCCGCCATGGCTTCTGCCATTTTTTCTTCGATGGCTTCAAGGGGTCTTGTGGGGGCTAATAATTTCAACATATGTATGGCGATAAGTACGGGTATATGCAATACTATCCCTTCGTTAGTGCTCGTCGGGGTATCCCCGGGAGTAGGGACAGGGACGGGTACTGCTAAGGCTGTATCCTTCGACCCCTCCAGCTTTACGGCAATATTGATAACCAATCTTGCATCGTTAGGGATAGTGGGATCGCAGGCTATGGCAATTGGAGCTGCTATTGCTGAGGGTGTTTGTTTGACTATGTCCTCATCCCTGGTAGTCCCTGTTTTGGCTATAGCAGGACCATCAGGTCCTGCTCCAGCAACAACGGTATTCCCTGCACAGTTCATATAAGAAATAACAGAGGTTTTTGTGGCAGACGATATTACAAAGTTCAAAAGCTTGAACTACATGAACAACAGGGTTGTTCGAAATGCTATGTCGGGTAAGAAGAATGATCCTGATGCTGGTATCCTGATAACTGAGACCGCCTCGTTTTCAGATACAGTAGATCCACAAACTTATTTGATTAGATCGGAGATAACCCCAGATACTACTTTTACAGTAGCCTCCGTGACTTTTCATGAGGGGAGTGCTGTCGTAACGACAACCACACCAAATGGGTTCTCCAACGTACAGGTAGGGGATTCCATAAGACCTGAAGAACTAGGCGGAATTTTTTATACAATCCTTACCAAGGAATCCTCCACGCGATTGGTGGTTAGCCTGCAATATAGTTCTCCCAACGGGGCTACTTTCAATACTGGGGTGGCTCAGGTTATGAAAAGGGAATTTGGGGGAGCTAAGTTATACTCTTACTCAGACCCTGGGCAGGAGGGGGTGGATGTATTTTCATATGATGCACAGTTGGGGGTATGGACATTAGGTAATGACGCTGCAGCCCATAGAAGCGGTCCCTATAGCACAACAAGTGATCAGACAGTTTCCTCTTACATGGATTCTATTAATGGGCATTCTGTACCCAATGGGGAAACAGGCGTAGCAGATATTAATTTAGTGGGTGTAATAAAGAAGAACCTGCAGCCCACACAAGCAGATAATTCTGTAGTAACTTTTTCTCCTGCCCCAAATCCCTCTTCCCTAAATGAACCGGGTGATACCTCTAAGGTAGCTATCAAAGTAAAATATCCGGGACAGGATTGGGAAAATCTTGAGTATGGAGAAGATTACCTTCTGTCCTATACTAATAACCCAGTATATGACGGATATAGGCCCCTTCCATCCCAGGTTACCTCCGTTATAATCAGCATGATGAGGGATTTCTCTTACTCAGAGAACGTGGATTCTTCTTTTTCGGGTAAAGTAGCGCCCGTAGATAGTGATGGGGAAACTGTAAACCCCGTCTGGAAGGATTCCATAAATGTGGAAGCAGGAGGGCAGTTAACCCCTAATGATAGTTTCATGGTAGACCCCCTTCAAGGGGTGGTCACTATCTTTGATAGGGTAGAAAAAGAAGAGCTTATAGGGGCAGTCCTTTATGACAAAGGGGCGATATACTCTGGGGTAGAAGTAAGGTTGTCTGATGACCCTCTAGAGGATATTACCGAGGATTCCTTTTATTCTGCTAGTCTGCTGAAGGAGAATATTGACTTTACAGTAAACAGAGAGAATGGGACTTTTTATTTGCTAGGGGAATCCGACCCCAATAAGACCCTTATACTAAATTATTTGGTTGAGGGAGCTACACGCACCACAAGCCAACCAGTGGAAGACATCTCAGATCTAAGGACGGATGCTTTCCCTGTTGTCCCCGGATCTGTAAGAATAACCGCGACTTATAAGGATGGTACTAAATCCAAAGAGTTGGCATCCTCGGATTACACAGTCTTTTATTCTAACGGTGTTATAAGATTAGACGAGTCTTTTGCGGGAGTGTTTAAGTCGATATCCATAACATACAAACCCGCATTAAAAGTCACAGTATACGCCAAGTCTGTGGGTGATAATAAGTTTTATTTCAAAGTGAAAGATGTTCCTGTCTTGGCCCTCAATGAGTTGTCTGTAGCGGTTGGTTTCAAAGATGCTGGTCTAGAAGTCCTGTCTCTAACCACCAATGAAAAGAGAAGTATACCATTAACAGGGAGCAAATATTCTAAGGACAATGGAGTTTTAACTCTAGCAGAGACAAGTCCTACTATGGCTAAAGCAGGGTATGCTCTGATAACCTTTGGTTATACCTCTTCTAGTCTACCTTATTATCCTTTAGTACGTATTCTAAGGAGGCTACCCCAAGGATCCTCAAGCATAGTATTAGAAAGTACCTCAGTCTCTACCCTAGGCCTTGTTGTAGGGGGTTTCATAAAGTTCACAAGCACGACAGACCCTAAAGCAATGGAAATCGTGTGTATCTCCTCAATCACCAGTATTGATGGGGTTAACGTTCAAGTGAATTTCACTCAACCCACACGACGATTGATTGAGAATTTATATTGGTATGCGTCGGACAGTTTAGTTCCATGGGTAGAGGACACATACCACACTTCTTCCGCTTTTGCTGAAAAAGCCAGCCAGATAACATTGGAAGGGGTAATCCCTTGCCAAGCAGCCTGTATTTTATCCTTGGAGGGGAATGGCCTTTACCAGATCATAGGGAAGTCTTACTCCAATGGTAAAACGGTTCTGTCCATATCTCCCAATTTATCCTCTTCTATTTCTTCAATAATATCTGCTAAGATAACGGTGGCTCCTGTTTACCAGGAGGGGGATAATGGCCTATCAGCAAAGAATGCCATAATAGGGGAGGCCACCCCTATTGCAACTCTGCAAGCCCCCTATGTAGAGGAGCCCACCAGGTTTTCGTTAAAAAAGGCAGGAACTACTTACTCTATAACAAAGAGTACAGAGACAAGTGCAGATGTGATCTACTCAGAGGATTCCTCTGGTAGGACAGTAAAAGACACTTTAGATTCACTGGCGGATTCATTCTCAGGGCAGGTAACCTATCACACTAATGCTATCGACGTGCCTTCTACAAATCTAGGGGTCATATCGTATGAGGTAAATCCCAACCAGCTACCTTATACCTTCAAGAGCTACCCCACCCTATATCGGAAGAGACAGGGGGAAACCAGTTATAGAGCGTTAACTCAGGGTGTTGAATACTCCTCCGAAGCAGGAATTATCCGATTAACTGAAGGAAACACAATCGTTAAAGGGGACAGGTTTAGTCTCTCCTATAGCTATCCCTCTAATCACGGGGCTACGGTCGTAAGTGTTTCTGGAAAGCAGTTTGTGTCCACGGTAAAAGGGACACAATTTAACGTAGCCTATGACTATCTAGCCCCTGACCAGTTCTACATAGAAACAATGAAGGAGGGGTTATTTATTTATGACTGGGCCTTGCCTTACTTAGATGCTAAAAGGGAAGCTTTGAAAGGCCCCAAGCCTACGGGAAGCAAAGGGCCTACCCTTGTATCTACCTCGGGTAAAATGGATGGAGCAGTGTATAACACTGTCTCGGAGCTAAGGGATATATACTTAGCAAGCAATGTTCTTTGGAAGGTTTCAGATTATTATAAGAATAGGATGCTTCCATTTGCTAAGGAGTACTCTGCCCTGTTAGGCCTTAAGGCTGGAAATATCACACCAGAAAGGGATACCAGAACTAGCTGGGTGGATGTTTGCCATCAGATGAATTTTGGCATGTCCGAGTTTTTTCCAAATGATTATACATCCTTGACACCTGCGGAAGATGGAAGATTTGCAAAGACTTATAACTGCTGTGATACTGTGGCAGTGTATAATGACGGCACCTACGGCTATATAGTTGGTCCTTACTCTAATTTCAAGGATGTGGCCAAGGGTTTGCTGATAGGGGATAAGATTGTTTTAGAGGGCTCCCCTAACGAGTATACCGTTGTAGCTATAGACACCTCTACTAGGGTAAAAGTAACCCCTACCATAGAGGGAGCATCCAATAATGCTCCTGATTTCTCGGATGTAAAAAGTTTCTATGGTATTAACTATTCTGTCATAAGAAGTGTGCCAGGAGAGATGTACTTTGTGGATGATAAGGGTCATCATGGGGCAAAGGCTGTGTCCTCTTTATTAGGGGAGGTTTTTGTAATGAAAGAGGTAAAGAACAACTTCACCCTAGAGTATTCTAAGGATGCAGGTAAAACCTGGATAAAACAAGAGGTAGACCTGACTGAAAATGACACGTTACCTTTACCTCACTACCTTTCCCTTAAGGAAGTCGCTAGGATACTGTTTGACAGCTTGTTCGAAAATTTTATAGTGGCGGTGGAGGACATATACTCCTGGCCCAAATACACACACCAACTGCAGGAGATGCTTTCTTTCCAATGGCCCTTAAGCATTCCGGACACGGGGAAGCTACCAGGAAAAAGATCTGCTCTAGTAATAAGAGCCCGAGATTCTAAAACATGGGTTAGATTCAGTAGTACTGCCTCCTCAGGTAATGTGGATTTAGGGTTCGATAAAAGTACTGTATATAAAGGTGCCTTTAATGTCCTAAACTGCAACAGTATGGCAAGAGGTGAAAAGGAAGAGAGAATATCCCTCATAACAGGCATTAACAAAATCTTGGGTATATCGGATAAGATAGATAGAGGTCTTTCTGCAGGTACTCTGGTTCCCACCATGACTAATATTGTCACAAAGGTCTCGGAGCATTTGGAACAACTTAAGAGTGCCTCTGTAGGAGCTTCAGGTATCACCTATGAGAAAGATGCTACGGAACAGGTAGCACTCTCCTATACAGGTGCAAACCAAGCAATTGAGGTGTACTCTGGGTACATCTCTGAGACAAATAATCAGAAAACCCAGGATTCTACAAAGTTATCTCAGGTTTCTGGCGGGTCCGCTGAAGCTTACATCTGCTCTTTTCGAGAGGAGACACTAAGTAGGTCAGATGCAAACGCTCTACTAGCTCAGTCTTTTGCCTCCAGTAATGTAGGTAAGTTTAAGATAACGTCTTACTTCCCCTCTACTGTGGACCCAAGGGTTGTTTACGGTACAGGGGCAAAGGATGCCACTGTTCCTTTAGGAACGGATGGGTCAGCAAAAAAGGTGTTCCCTACCTATTTGAACAACTCTTACATGAAGGGTACCTATGTTCCACAGCCCTATGGGTCCTGGGATTCCCTGTCTGACAGTACCAAGAGGTACTCCTCTGGAGCTTTTGAAACACTAAAGATGGATGACGCACTATGGATCACAGCAACGTATCCAACAGGCATCTCAATAAGTTCTACGGAGAATGGCATGACCATTGTGGCAGGGGCCAATTCCAATTATATTGCCTACGACTCATATTCAAACTTAGCAAAGTTGGTAAACAAGCTGAATTCTTTAGGAGTCCTGTTTTGTACAAAGAACGCAAATTACCCTGACACAACTCCCTATGGTACTTTGGTACCAATTAACACTGCCCGTGTTTTAGACAATGGGGATTCTTTGGCTATACCCTTTGGGGTCAAGGGAGATATCCTTTTTTACACTGTATCGGATGATAATCTATTGACATGGAAAACGGAAGAAGGCTCTAGGGTTTCCATTGTTGAAGGATATTTGTCGTACTACCAGGTAAGGGCAGAAGAGATAAAGAATTCTTTTGGGGTGTCCGGGGAGAGCTTGCACAACAATAGGGAGATGTGGTTAAAAAAACTTCTCCATAAAACTTTCGGGATGGTAGGATACTATCTACCCACCAAGAAGGCTGTAAAGGAGTCCTACGATGAACAATGAAACCCTGCAATGGAAGAGGCCTAAAGAGTTGCCCCCTTCTGAAGTGACCTCAGGTTTTCAGAGAGTAGTGGGGCTTTTACAAGAAGTAGTAGATAAGAAAAGAGAAGAAGTATCGGCTGTGTCAGGAGGACTACATGATTTCAACAAGTGAAAATCAGTCTTTAGAAAAAGAGTCCCTCTTGGTTTTTCCAGAAAGTTCCTTTGATAGCTTAAAAGAGTTACAGGAATCATCTATAACCCAAGAGCAGAGGGATAATAACCCTATCCCCACGCGGGGGGTTTCCTCTGATAGGTGGAGGGGGTATGCCTCAGGTTTCTCAGCGGCAAGCCTTGTGGATGACATGACCAAAGAAGCGGCTAAGACTACCATAGATGGAGTAGGTACCCTGGTAGATGGGCTTAGCACAGCCATGGAAGTCCTAAAAGCGGTTTCTGTGGTAATCAATGCCTTTCAGCAAGATTGGGATAATCTGTTCCTGGTAGTTAACTATGCCGTAAAGGAACTTCTGAAGATACTAGAAGAGATACTTGTTTCTATCTCTTCAACAGGTGTGTATGGGCTTCTTGTGTATCCCAGCATAACTCCTTTCTCACCAGACTACAAACCTGCTGGTTTTCCAGAGTTTAAGGCAAAAGTCAGCAATGCCCTGACAAATGTGTCTGACCCCAATAGGCCTATTTTCTATGAGGGGGATTATCTAGGGGGGGTTGTACTGGCACTTGTGGGGGCTACTAACCTCGGGGATCTGTTAAAGGATCTCCAAGCCCTCGCCAAATATTTGAACGATGAGTCCCTGAAGCTGGCTCCTGTAAGTGCTCTGACGGCTACACCAGGCTTATTCTACAAGACAGAGGAGCAAAGCAAAGGTGGTAGTGTGGCGAATGTTGCTTTAACTGTTAGCAATTTTTTGACTTCTTCCGTAGGCGGAGTTAAATACCCTGCAATCAAGCTGACATGGGCATCTCCAGAAGGGATACCTATAGACGGGTATCGTATTAGAAGAAATATGGGCAAACCCCAGGGGGTATACTCTAAAAAGAAAGACGAGGGAAGTCGGGTAAACCCTAATGACTACTTTAAGACTTTTTATGACCCTACCTTCCGACTATCTGACACTTTCCCGTCGGAAAATGATAGGTTTTTTGACGTATGGTCTAAGACCTTTGGGGATGATACTTCCTTTACAGATTTTGAAGTGGATGACGGGGCTTTATACTACTATAGTGTTACCCCCCTAATTAAGAATAAGAACGGGGACATGATGGAGAGCCCGGGTATTGGGGGTTTTACTTCTGCTACTGCTTCTACCTGCTTACCTGATAGTGCCTTAAAAACAAGTTATGAAACTCCTGATGGCTTTAGGCAGGGGGTTGCCACTGGTGATCCTCCTTATTGGGTTAATACCAATTTAAGAGGAATGCTAGGGGATACCTTTGACTCCCTTATGAGTGGGTTGTATGGTTTGGCAAAGAGATTGGAAACAGTATCCGAGTCCAATACTAAGCACTTTGGCAAGATGATCCGAACTATGGAAAAATGGATAGAGAACTTGGAAAAGTTTATTACGAAACTAAAGGAAGTACTGGATTCACTACGGGCCCTACAGTTCAGCGGGTCTGCTATGATACTGTCTATACCTTCTGAAAAAGGTGGAATAGAAGGATTCAAAAAAAGATTTGAAGATGCTGCTCTTCCTGATCCTACCCCTTTTTATAAACATGCGGGGGAAAGGAGAGTGCCCGAGGGGTCTGTTCTCCCTAAAATCCCAAACCCCTTTGAGGATAACCTGTGTTCTGTGTGTGGTGGTTTGGTCTTAATTGCTGGAGCACCTAACCCCGGGGCCAGCTTTGATAAATTGGCAGGAGCTACCAAGGCCCAGATTCAAAGGGTTAAGCAAGCTGGGCAATTTGAATCTGCTAAAAAGGCTCTTAAGGAAGCCCGTGAAAGAGAATACACCCAGGGTAAGTCCGATAAGGCTAAGGATTTATCAAAACATGCAGATAAGGTTATATCCACAATCGCTGGGTTCATGGGAGGCTAACGATGATTTTTGACCCAAAAAGCTTTGTAGAAGCCCCAAGGGCACAGACCTTTGAATGGTTTCTCAAGATAGCAAGGATGTCTCACCAGCAGAGGATGCAGACTATTCCTGTTATAGAGGGGGAGATACAAGGGATACTGGATTATATCTCGGATTTGAAAAAGGCGGAGGAAAACTATCTGGATAAGCTGGGGTTTAGGGGGGATGTTTATACGACTCTTCCAGAGTTTGATAGCTCTGTTCGAAACACAGCTGCTATGAATTTAGGCACACTAGATTTTGTGGAGAATACGAAATCAGGGGACAGCTCCTTAGTGAGGGTAAGTCAGCAAGATGTTCAGTTAGGGATGATCAGCTTATTACAGAAAATACGTAACGAGGATCGTTACCTCCGTAGGATAAACTATAAAATTCTGAATGCTAAGCTACAGGCTAACCTCAAAATGGAAACTCTCCGAAAGTTGAAGGAAGATAAGGTAGCTGTAGAGAATAAGGGTTAACACATGGCCAACAAGACAATAACTAAGGAAGAAGTACTATATAACCTTAGGGAGTATTCCCTAGAGGCTTTGAAGGTTCTTAGGCTACTTAAAGAGATAAAGTCCCTGCTTGAGAAGTACAACATCAATACCGATTATGAATGGGATTGGACCAAGATTATAGGTGCTAAACTAGGGTGGGGCCCGGCCTCGGCAAATACGGGTTTGCCCACAGGGGATGCAGATGTAGGGTCTCATGTTTACTTAGTAAAAAGTAAAATTGAGTTGGTCAGAAAGACTTACTACACAAAATTCCCAGACCAGTTGGTTTACCTCAACCCAGAGAAGCTACAATCTTTCAAGTGCCTACCTATTGCAAGTGCCTTAAATAACCCTGACTTGTATGATGCTGTTAAAAGAAGTATTAAGGAAATGAATATCAAGCTAGATAGCATTGACGAAAAGATAATGGAACTTAATAACCTAGAGAGTACCGACACTGCAGATGCCTATATATGGCGGAAGGCTCTTTCTGCTTATGCCTCAGTAGGGTATGCTAATATCCTCAACTCCTTCACTACCGAGGAAAAGATAGTGCAGGACTTTACGGAGAAGAGAATTACCCAGAACAACGAGCAGAAAAATGGGTATGTGACCATGGTTAACGGGGTGGCTGAGGGCAATAACAGGTATTTCAACTATGAAAAGTATTTGCAGTCAGAGTTGTCTGGATCCCCTAGCACCCCTGTGGGGCTAAATACCGTAGTCTTAGGGCTTACCCCCGTCCCAGCCGCAGGAACTAAGTGGCTCTCTGACTTTAACATGTGGTGGGCCAGCCGTCAAGCACCAAGGTCTATGGATATCTGTAGCAATGCAAATGCACCCATAGATGCTACATCCCTAAAGGCAGCTCTGAAGGATAAAAATTTGGTGGTAAAAGGCCAAATACAAAAGTCAGCCTTATCTGAGGACAGTAGTCCTATCCTGGGGGCAGAGATGGTCAATAGCCAAGATTTCATTAAGATGTCTACACGTTTTCACCTGGCCCTGCAAAAGAATACCTCATTTACAGAAAAGGAGAGGGGTATGTACGAGGACCATTTTAAGGCTTTAGAACAAAGAGTTAAAACAAGTACTACAAGGGAGATGGCTCGTAATGCAGTAAGAAGCATCAGTGACCTGATTAAGCAGGTTTCAGGATAATCTTCTAATCGGTAGCCACGTATCAGCACTTCCCTGCTCCTCGGTGTATCCGTAGGAAGGTTCTGCTTTATATGGCTACAAAAGACATAAAAATTCAGAATGTATGTGATCATATCATATACGAGGAGATCCTGACACTAAGACCGGATCGTCTAACATTGTACCCACAGTTTCCTGTGGCTTCTAAGTCTTTCGCAGTATTATCCAGGTTTGGGGATCCCCTAGCAACGGGAAGATACTCCTACGTGCAGGACAAGCAACTTTTGTATGAAAACAAGTACTTTAAGATTGTTTTGGAAGAGCCTGAACTGTACCTATCTCCAATATATACCCTAACTTATAGCACTTTCCCTCAGTTTTGTCCTAAATGTTTAGAGACGGGTTTCGTGGATGATCTTGTAGAGGTATCCCCGGGGGATGTTAAGATAGTGTCAGGGGCATACTTACTCATTCAACAAGTTGAAAAAACCATAGTAACCTCTTTGGGGACTAACAAGTACTACCCCTGGGCAGGTTGTGGTCTTAGTGGTTTAATAGGGTCCAAGATAACAGATTTTCAAATCCTTAAAATGGAAATTGTATCTAAGGTGCAAACCTCCCTGAATAACTTGCGGACTATTCAGCAGAAGCACCAAGCTGTGAACCCCTCAGTATCTCCGGACGAAGTGTTAAAAACTGTAGAGACAATAGAAGTTACTCAAGATTCCTCTGATCAGACAATAATCAATTTGTTTGTTCAGTACACTAGCCAAAGCGGTAATCCTTATGATTACACTCAGATTTTGGAATTAACAAACTATAGGGCTAGGTAGACATGTCTATAAGTTCACCTGTTATTATTGTACCAACGGATTTGGGTAGCTTCAGGACTACCTCAAAGTCACAGCTAATATCGGGTACCTTTGTATCCAACGAGGCGTCTACCGTAAAGTATCGCTACGATATAATTAGTTCAGGAACAAGTGAGGAGCCTACTTTCAATGGTCCCTTAAGAGATGAAGCCATGACCATCATGTCTAGTGGAGCGGTGAGTACCGTATCCACAGATGTCCCTTGGTCATTTAATGCTTCTTATCTGAATGAAAATCTGCATAAGGGTAAAACCCTTTGCTTAGCTTTCTATTCCGTTAACGAAGGTACAGGAGAGGTAAGTATACCCTCCTATATCCAAATGGTTTTTACCACGATAGCCGATAGGATAACCTCGGCACCTACCCCTACTGGGGTAGAAGTGCGTAGAAATAATGCTTATCTAGAGGTGTCCTGCTCAGAAGTAGATACCTCAGGGTACAATGGAACTTTCCTCGGATACAACTTTTATGTGGCAACTGTGGCAGGCGGTGGGGTTCAAGGGTACTCTTTAATAAATAGTTCCTATGTTACAACTCCTTCAGGGGTCCGTACAGTAGAGGTACCTACTTCTAACACGGTCTCCTCATCTGGGGGAGTGTCTGTTGAGACAACTGTTACAACAGCCATCACTTCTAAGGAGTACTCTAGTCAGCTTACAGGGGGTATCCTGAATAAGCTGACAGCATCCTCACAACTAACCAATTCCACCTATGATGTTAATACCACCTTCTACTTCACTGTCACCTCCCTAATGTATGACAATACCTTAGGGTACGTGGTAGAAAGTCCTTACTCCGTTGAGGTTAGTGGCAGGTTTCTAAATTTTGCTGCGGTGTATAACCAGATCCCCGAAAGGAATCGAGACCAAATAGTCTCTTCTTTAATCCGTAGAGTATTGGGGGTAAGTGATAACGCCAGCCTTATGCCCACCACTGTTTACAAGGACCTCTTGGATCCTGTAAGTGAAGAATTTGCATCTTACTATGTTATCCAAGACTTTCTAGCACAGACGGAGTCCTTTAGGACTCTTATGATGTTTGACGATGAGAATGGTGATGGCTTTTCGGACCCTGTCAATGCCTCAGTTAAAAAATCAAAGCTGATGGCTGCTCTCAAGGTAAGTAACACGGATGTTGTCCAAAACCTAATCAATTCTTTCTTTGACTTAAGAGCATCTAACCATGAAATAACTAGAATGGGAGCGGTGGCATCCACAGGAACTGCCACCTTGTATGCTTCAGATATCCCAGTAGAAGGACTTCTTATTAACGATGGGTCTGTTATTTCTACAGGGTCTGGTTATAGTTCTAGTGGTGGGTCTGTGAGGTTCCTCATAAGGGGGACTCGTAAGATGTACTACAGTACTAAAAGCACTTACTATAATTCAGTAACTAAAAGGTATGAGATAGAAGTGGACATCATTGCCTATGTCCCCGGTGCTCTAGGGAACGTATCCGCAGGTGCCATAACGCAGATGATTTCTGGTTGTGATCCCCGTCTGAAGGTTGTGAACAACGCCCCCACCTATGGAGGGGCCGACACAGAAAGCAACCTATCCCTTGCGAACAGGGCCCAGTTGGCTATTGCTGGTTTGGATACAGGTACTAGGGGAGGATACCTCCTCAAAGCACTAGGAGTTCCAGGGGTACGGTCGGCCAAAGTTGTTCAGGCAGGTGATGACATGATGGTGAGGGATATTGACCCAGATACAGGTAGACACCTGGGGGGTAAGGTTGATATTTATGTTGAGACATTCGGTACAGAAGAAAAACAGGATACCATAGCCTTCTCTTACAACGGGCCTGCAGGGGCAAATGCAGGGGAAAGATTCTATGTGGAAGATGCCTCTAACTTCTTAATTAGAACTACAAACCCTCTAGTTACTCCAGCGACACCTATCTTTGAAGTTATTAAGGTTGTTAATGTGACTCGTAGCAAGTCCTATGATCTTTCTGGGGTAGTTGCGGGGCTGGGAGATGGGGATAGCATTCAGCTTTCGCTAAACACGTGGAATCTTACTGTGGGTTTAGCGACTAAGGATGTAATTGAGGTGGATTATCGTTACAGGGGCTCTAATACCTATGTTTTAGACAACCAACCCGTGGAGCGTATTGTTTCCGTAGTGGGGGACATAGATGGGGCCTTGCCTACATCTAGCTTTTCCTTGGTAAAGTTGGAAGACCCCTTGCAGCTTGGTAACTCAACTCAGGCAAGAGACGGTGTAGTTATACAGTTCTATAATGGTTTTCCTTCTGAATCTACTCGACAGGTGAACTCAGAGCCCCACCCTTTTTTCAGCACAAACCCGATTAAGCTGGCTAAGAAAGGGGTGGACACAGATACAATAATGGTAACCTCTGATGAGAATGGGATATTCGAATATGACAAAGACACCGACTATACTATAGGGAGGGGTGGACAGGAGGGGTATACCTATCTATATCTACAGCCTTATAGCAAGATAAGGTCAGGGTCCCTAGTATACGTCAGCTATCAGCACTCCCAGAATCTTTCTGTTACCTACACTGTTAATGGAGCTTTGAGTAGAGTTCAGACGGTAGTAAACCAGTTCAAGCATGGCGTTGCTGATGCCGTGGTAAAAGGGTGTATTCGAAATGAAGTGGACATCTACCTGAAGGTGATACGAGAGAAGGGTTACAGTGAATCTAGTATTGTTGCTCAGATCCAAACAATCCTTGGGAATTTTATTAGTTCCCAAAAAGTTGGCCAAGGGGTCAACATGGACGATGTCATTAAACTGGTTAAGAATATAAAAGGTGTACGAACTTTGTCCTTGCCTATTGCAAGGATGATGAAGAAAAATGGATCTTTGATAGATAAGGATTACCTAGGGTATGTGGACTTTAAGGTATACAGTACCAATGCAGGAAAAGGAATAACCTCATATATCTCTGTGGATCCTGTTCTTAACTATGGAACAATTGAGGGTGGTGGTCCCACAGGGTTGTTCCGTGGGGTGTACGAAGGGGAGCAGGCCCTGGTGTCTGCAGATAGTCCCTTGAATGTATCCATAGCTGCGGGTCGGTCTTATATCCGTTCAGATGGAAGGATAATTGTAAGCACTTTTGATGGGACGCCTCCTCAGACTCATGAGTATTGGGCGACATACTATACCTATGTAGCACCCGGAGAAGAATTTGCTTCAGACCTGGAAGTAATGAATACAGAGAGCTTAGTGGTAGGAAGTGACAGCATCACCGTAGATGCTTCCACAGAAACTTAATGAGATAGGTGTATAAAATGGCAAAGAATCTTGGAACCGATGTTTCTTATACCTTCGACAATGAAGGGTACAACTATGACTCTGTGGTGTATCAGGCGGGAAAGCCAATACTAGATGCGGAGCTTAATCTGCAACAACAACTTCAAGAGAACCTTACCCGTAAGGTTGCTCTTAACCAGGGATCAGGGTGGGTCTCCTTCAGGGAACCCTATGCTAAGCCTGGTATCACAGAAGCCTTTTATACACAAGACCCCTCGAATACTATTCCTGAGATGGCAGTAGTAAATGGTTGGCCCGTTTATGTTACAGGTACCCATGATACCCGCAAGAATGTTAACAAAGTTGACATGAGTGAGTTTCCCTTGGTGGCGGGAGCAAGGGCCGATGGGGTGTTCTTGGAAGTATGGAGGGGTCTGATTGATGATCAGACCTCGGGTATAACTACTCCTACAGATATCACTGTAATAGGGGCTCTACGGACGGTATGTACAGTAAATGCCAATCTTGCATGGGCTGCGGGGGACAATGGAGTCCTCCTAAAAACAGACAGTTCAGGGGTCACCTGGAAGTCTCAGCCTTCTCCTACCTCCTATACTATCCGCGCAATTAAGTTCATCACAGAAACCGTAGGATTTCTAGCGGGGGACAATGGCATGCTCTACAAAACAGAGAATGCCGGTCTTAGCTGGGACAAGATATCCTTGCCCGTTGCTGATAGTATTTATGATATGGATATAGTAAGTGATACCCTTATGGTTCTTGTAGGGAGTAAGGGTACAGTCCTAAGGTCTACGGATATGGAGAATTTTATACTCGTGGATAGCACAGGACAGGCTACTGAGGACCTTTTATCTGTAAACTTTTATACGGAGTATTTGGGGTGGGCTTGTGGGGCTAACGGGGTATACCTTAGGACCATTGACGGGGGTCTAAAATGGGATGTTTACAATGTCTATATTCCAGACCCTTCCGATAAGAAAAAGTTGGTATTGGTTACGGAGCAGCTAAACAGTGTTAGCTTCTCTAATATGAGTGACGGGTGGATGGTAGGTAACAATGGACTAATCCTTCGAACAACTGACGGAGGAAACCATTGGGCGGATATCTCTAATTACATTTTTGATGATGCCTCCTCTACTTATGGCTCCACTTCCAACGATTTGAATAGGATCGAAATTGTTCCTACATACCCCCTCCAAGTAACCATGAGTATTAGGAACCCAAGTGTAATCTATGCTGTAACCTACACCATAAGTCCTACTCAGCTTATCCTATCCTATGCCACGCAGGCAGACCCCACAACCTCGATTGATTGTGAACCTCTGACTTTAGCAGAGTACGCTACGGATGAGGAGTTGGTTACCGCCATAAATAACGTAAAGGTAGATGGACTATACCTGGTAGATGCAAGTCTAAGCTACACCTCCTCTAGCTACACTTACCACTCAGTTTCGGGAACGGTGAAGGGCTCCGAATCATTAGACATGAAATTTTCTCTAGGGGACGTGGCTTGGATTGCTGGTGATAATGGCACGATGCTGTATACCTCTAACGGAGGGGCAAGGTGGAAGGTTGTAGATGCCAAGGCTTCTTTTGATCTCTATGGGATTTCTTTCTTGGATATAAGCACAGGATGGGTTGTGGGTGATGAAGGAGAAATTTCTAGCTATCTGTCCAGCAGGACAAATCAGTGGGAGGAGCAAGACACTAACCTGGTTAAGCAGGTACAAAGAAAGGTGTATCCCTATGGAAATCTTAGCGCCCCAGCAACTTTGTTCCTGGCCAATGACAGCATTCACCCGGACATCAAGGTAGAGACAACGGCTCGTACCCAGATTCAGTATAGGATCAGGGTGGTAGAGGCTATTGATATTCAGAACTTCAGGGACTCTGGCCTAGGTGCCCCTTACGTATTCAGCAAGGGTCCTAACTCTACAGTTATCGCTGCGGGTAGCTATCCTTATGAAAACATGGGAGCAGTCAATGGTGATTATACCTTGTGGAGAGCTCCCTGTAGAAACACAGTGGATGGTTTTAGTTATGCTATTCCTATGTTTGTGGTATCAAGGAGAAACAAGCAGGCATACAACCCCATGACAAATGTGAATGGCTCTTCGGACGACTCCCTAAATGCAATCAGACCTGATGGGCTTATTTATGAGGACATCGTTTCCGAGGACATTCTTGATGTAAGAAGAAAAATCTTGGATGTCTCAACGTCTGAGTTGTTGGGTAGAAGCTTTGATGACTTGTTAAAAGGAACTCTGAATACCTCCATGATAAACTCCCCGACAAGGGGAGGTCAGATAGGCAGCTTACTTACCTATGTGGATGAGTTGGCCGGCACAGCCATGGAAGGTTTCTATACAGGGAATTTCAACTCACAGGCTATACCCGGGGTGACTGCTTTCGCTGGAGATGACCCTAATGGTATTGTTGGTATAACTGGGTATACACCCACAAATGCGTTGTTCACCCCCTTGGTGGATGGAATGTACCATCATTCCCCTGACTATTACTCTGCCACCTATGTAAGCACTGACAGCACCACCGCGGGTCTTAATGGCCAGGACATCCCTGGATTTTTCACAGGAATGGGAACGACTCAGGCCCAGTTTGTTTTCTATGGGGAATCCGGCATTGCAGGTGCTGGGGTAAACTATAAAATACAGGGAGCATACATAGATTACCACAATGTGGCTTTATCTAGGACTCCAAATAAGCCTTTACAAGTGAAGAACTATTCTGCGGGGAACCCTCTTCAATCTGTTAGCTATAACGGAATAGGTAAGGGTGTGGAGAGTCAGATTGTACGCCAGTTGGCCACAGGTGTGGGAGAACTGTATGACTATGTAGAGATGACTGCAGAATCCTTTGGGGAGGAAGCAAAAGTTTGCGGATCTAAGGTAAGACTCCATATATATCGTGAAATCACAGAAAACACTACAACTCTTACTGTTCCTAAGAATATTGAAGGATTCTTCATTATGGGGATACATAGAATAATAAATGTCTCTGATGGGGGGGTGTATAGGGTAGCAAATATCTTGGGTCATGAGGGGGAAGACTATACCTCCATGGTTGTGACCCTTTCTCCGACATATACCATAGTGAAGGACTCTATCATTGAGATAATTGCAGAGGTAACTACTCCTAGCAGCACCACCGCCGCCACTACTGTGTCCCTTGGTTTCTCTACGATAGATAAGGGGGAGACTGTAGATGCAACAAGGAATTCTTTTGTTTCTGTTTTTGACAAGACAGTAAGAGGAGTGGACTCCTTGTATAAAGGAGTTTTGGTAACTATGAACTTGGGGAATAGCACAGGTGGAAATACCACAGCTAATGTATACACCTTTGATAGCAATGAAGGAGATGTTCAGGCTTTTGGTGCAATGACCTTTCCCACACTAGAGGGTAACAACAAGTACTATGCTTGGGCGGTAGAGACAAGCAACAATTCCAGCTATCTTTCCTCTACCCTCATGGTAGAGCCGACTTTCAACAGCGAGGGGTATATTGAGAGTGTTCAGGCAGTTCTGGAGGATTACACGGCAGGTAACTTACCTAGCAAGATTTTGCTCGGTGTACTTGCTAAGGAAACAAATTCGATAATTACTAACCCTGGTGTGTATGTGTCCTATAAGACACAGGCTCCTCAGACAGTATATCCGTTACCCAGTACAATAGACTTGAAGGTTATTGAGTGCTCCCCACACATGGTTCTTACCTCTATTGGAAATGGAGGTGGAAACAGGTGCCCTTACTTTGATAATCCTTTGGAGCAGATACCCACCTTTGATAAGGTCTCAAACCAGTCTTTCTTCTTCAACCTATTTGGTTTGAAGTTCAACTCCTTTACAGAAGAGGGTGGGCATGTAACTCTACCTATGAGGGTTTGTAGGCATCCCGGTGGAGTTATTACTTTGTCGGGGACTGGTATGGATCCTATGGGTAGGACATATTACACGAAGAGCTCTGAGAATATGACTTTTAAGGGAGAGAGCCTATCCTTGGGTAATCCCCGAAAGATGGTTGTACCTATGCTGGTTAAGGTAGTTTCAGACTTAGTCTCCCCTGTTCTTAGGGGGGAGCTACTTTTGGCTCTCGTGTCAACCTATGACAATACCACTCTAGCTAACGAGATATTCATGGGCCCAAATGCGGGCAGGTCAGTTATGTCCCTGTACAAAGTGCCAGGGTTGCCGGTTCTAAAGTGATAGGGGAATGATATGGCTGATTCTGTGCAGAAAAAGTTACAGGAGTTGGGTGGGCTTAGGTTTAAGTCTGGTGCTGAGTTTGAGAAGGAGATACAGAGTAAGGTAACTCCCTCTGTAGCTCGTATGCTAGGGAATTTAGCAGATAACTACCCCAATGTCCCCGTAACCAAAATAGCTAGGATGTACTCAGCTTTCTGTGAGGAGCG
>Ga0265293_10004735_pt1 | contig 23652 bp, 28 predicted proteins | sample Munlanlewell138R_FD_192505 | JGI IMG/M metagenome (GOLD analysis project Ga0265293, IMG submission 192505) | Leachate microbial communities from a municipal landfill in Southern Ontario, Canada - Leachate well 138R | ecosystem: Engineered > Solid waste > Landfill > Unclassified | place: Canada... | reverse complement strand
CAATTTTAACTTTTGGCGAGAGAAAGGGTTGAGTTTAGTGCATAAAAGACATATCTATTAACTGTTGGGATTATTGTTTTATTAGCTATTGTATATGTAACAAATAAAAATAGTAGCGCAAATTGGTATTCACAAACATACTCATTAAATTAAAACAATGAGAAGTATATAATCTTTGAAGAAGAGTTGGATCGCGGTCAGAAGATTATAACTAAATTTGACCCTGCTCCCACACAAGGAAGAGGAAGACTTGTATTAGAATGGCCTAATAAGTTTGCAGCCGAGTTGGCACATACGATGAGAAGAAATCAGATAGAAATCATTGCTGATTAGGATGGTATATATAAATTAACTTTGCTAACATCACCGTATGATAAAAAACACAATGAACATTGGCCTGAAATTGAAGTTAATTGGTATTTTAAATAATCTAATTTTTATTCTTGAAATAATCGATTATTGAATACAATCATAATTTATTATTAACAATATAGCGTTAAATGAAAGCAGGTTAAGCTCAGTGATGTTTGGACTGCAAACCGTTATGAGAAATTGCAAAGAATATTTTTAAAGACTTAATAAAAATCAGAAAAGTTGATACAATGGTAATATAAAGAAGTGAACAAAGGGCGGTGTTATTATAATGAACGAAATAATCAAGCAAGTTCCAGCTAGTTACCAAAAGGACATTTCTAAAGCTGTTGAAATATTAAAAGAGTCAGGTTGTAGCGAGATATATCTGTTTGGTTTATTAATTAGTGGAAAATCACGAAGTGGATCTGATATTGATTTAGCAATAAGAGGATGCAAACCAGAAAAATATTATCAATTATTAGGGAAACTAATGATGGAGTTAGACCACCCAGTTGACTTAATAAACTTAGATAGAGAAGACGACGTGACAAATAATCTTACTCAAGAGGGGGACTTGGTGAGTGTCCACTAATAAAACCATTTCTCTTATACGTTTTGAGATCGAACAAGTGAATATTTGCTTGAGTCATATGAAAATTTATAACGCATGGTCAACAATGAAAGAAGATATAGAGGAATTCATGGAAAAGCATGAAACTTAGATTGAAAGTTTAAGCATTGCAAATCTTATAACAACTATCGGCGCTTCGGGAAAAGCCCTCGGTTGTGCGAGGAAAAGGTAAAGAAGTTAATACAGCCAGCATATGACCCAGCCAAACATAAGAGCTATGTAAGGCTGGGTCATGTCGTAGATACAAACTGTTATATACAATTTAGATTTGGAGTTGATACATCCTACATCAAGACTATTTGGCTATAAAATGAAAGAGTATCAAAACATAGATTCAATATTAGAAGATATTGATATATCGAATTATGTTAAGAGAAATAGTAGGAGTGGAAATATCCAATAGATTTAGAGGAAAGAGCGGCAAGACAAAAAAGAAATTGCAAACTATTTCAAAAATAAGGTAGCCAGCAAAGGGAGCAACGAATAAAATATGAAAGTATCAAGGTTTTTACCAATAGTCGTTACGTTCCCGTCAGTTGTTATCGGTGCGATAGCTATGAAATATAACGGTATTGCAACAATAATTTGGAGTCAAAATCTTATTGGATTATTAGTTATAGCATTAATCTCTTATTATATCTTGCCGAGAAAACCTAAAACTGAAGGTAAGAAAGCTATTATGGTTATCAGTTTTAAGTAGTTTATGCATGTTGTTTCTGCAATTTTTCCAATGGAATCTCATTGAAATATTTTCGCTGTTCGTAAAAGCCCCTAGATTAGCGGCGTCGTTTCAATTCTTTGTAAAAATTCTCTCTTGTTCCAATCTTTAATACGTGAACTTGAATAGTATCATCGAATATTTCGTAAACGATACGATAACTAGTTCCTAAGTGAATAACTTCCCACTTGAATAAACTAGAATATGGTCCAGATAATGAAGAACCATTATATGGGTTTTCCACTATATCTTCTAGAGTTAAAACGATTTTATTAATTGTACTCTTATCTAGTTTCTTTATATCTTTTTGAACATTTCTTGGTAATATAATTTCGTACATTAGTCTAGTAACCCTTCATCTTTAAGATCTTGCTTAAAAGATTCCAAACTTTTGTAATCAGCATTTGTTAATTTTTCTTTCGATTGACTAACCATTTCGAATAAAGACTTTGCTAACTCTAATTTTTTTTCTGGCAATTTTGTTGGGAAATCTTCCTCTGAGAAGCCTTCGTTTATCAAGTCCTTTTTTATTAAATCGTCTAGATCATCGAAGAAGTCACTTTTATATATAGTGATACGACCCGTTAAATCAACATCTAGTTTTAAAGTATCATTTGCTTTAAATTTAACCTTTTCTCGAAGTTCCTTTGGAATAGTTATTTGACCGCGCTCATTTATTTGAACATTAAACATGAATGATCATCCTTTCAGAATTACTGACATACTGTATTGTAACATGAAAGTAACGAAGAAATCAAATAATCATAGTTCGCTCACATAATAGGTGGTAAATTGGCATTGAGGAGGAATAGTATGAATTTTGAAGTATGAACAGCCATCATGCAACTAGTATCTAAAATTTTTGACGAATGAAAGGTTGAGCTTATTGCATAAAAGACATATCTTTTAACTGTTGTGATTATTGTTTTATTAGCTATTGTATATGTAACAAATAAAAATAGTAGTCCAAATTGGTATTCGCAAACATACTCATTAAATGAAAACTTTGAAAAGTATATAATCTTTGAAGAAGAGTTGGTTCGCGGTCAGAAGATTATAACTAAATAGCACTTCCTAAATTCATATGTGAATGGAGAGAAAAAGGGAAATGGAAATATGACTGGGTCAAGTTGTTGGCGATTGGCGTACCTGCTCTATATGTTGCACTTATACCAATATTCTCATTCACCTCAGTGAAATATTTCTCTCTTTTGATACCAATTTTAGGTAGCATATCTGCAGCACTTCAAACAATGCCATATTCAGTAGCAGGTTATGCAGTTGGGTATATTTTAATTGCATCATTAGACGAATTTTTAAAAATGATTCTGATAGGTGTTACTATTTCAACACTTTCAGCATTATTAGAGGAAGTTGCGTGGCGTGGTTTTTTACGGAATGAATTGAATGTTGTAAGCAAGGTTAAAGCTTATTTTGTTACTGCTCTCATATGGTCAACTTGGCACATTCCAATAGCTGTTCTCTACAGGTACACGGACGATATTTTTGTTAATACAACGTTATATTGTGGACAATTGTTTCTCTTTTCCTTGATTATGAATTGGATTCGGGATAAATCCAATAGTGTAATTCCCGCAAGTTTGTTTCATGGTATGCTTAATGTATTTTATTTTTAAATGGACGGTTTTGGAATGGGGACTTCGAATGAAGAATATTATCGTTACTATGGTGGCACTTCTTATACTATTCGCCGGGTTCACAGTACCAGTTTATGCATTATCAGACACACAATCTGCGGCAATACAAAAATTATTGGATGATGCCTGTCGTATATCTGGAGTACCGGGCATGTCAACTTCTATCATCAACGGAGATGAAACGCTTTACATTTCATCCGGTTACGGAAACCGAGAGAGAGGGTTATCCGCGAGTGAAAACACTCTATATGAACTGGCTTCGGTCAGCAAGGCTTTTACCGGTGCAGGTATTCTGCTATTGGAGGAGCAGGGGCTACTATCCATGACCGACTCTATTGAAAAATATTTACCTTGGTTTACATTAAAGTATCAAGGGAAACCTGTTGATATGCATAGCCTTACGCTTAATCACTTTTTGCATCATACCAGCGGCTTGACAAATGGCAAGCATGCTCAAAAGATTCCGCAAGGGAGTACGCCGGATATGTTGAGAAAAACCGTAGAAATGTTGGTGGATGCTGATCTGGCATTTGCGCCCGGCGAGCAATACAATTATGGGACTGTAAATTATGATGTTTTAGGTTTGGTTATCGAGGTAGTGTCGGATCAAAGCTATGAAAGATTTATGACGGAGCAGGTGTTCCAGCCATTAGGGTTATCTCATACTTACGTTTACAAAGAAGATGCGCAAGCAACAGGGCAACTGGCGCAAGGCTATCGTACTTCCTTTTTCACAACAACTCCATATGATGCTCCGGATTTTGGCGGCAACAAGCCGGCGGGATATATCATATCCGGCACGACGGATATGGCGCGTTGGATGGGCATACAGATGGGCGCTATACAAGATATACCCGACGTGTTCAAAACGGTTATTAGGAAATCACATCGAGGGAACATGGCCGTTTCTTCAGATGGCTATGGAATGCATTATGCGGCAGGATGGATGGTAAATGCAGATAAAACAGTAATCGAGCATTCGGGGGGTAATCCCAATTTCGCAACCAAAGCAGTAATATTCCCGAATGAGCAAATAGCCATCTGTTTTTTATCCAACGGCTCAAGCACGAATATTGACTTGGTAATGAATATCAAAGAGATTCTGGATGGCAACCTATCGCAAACGTATACAATGAGTGGTACACAGCTTTTGGATATAGCACTTTCCTCCACAACAATTATTGCCTGCTTGCTGGCAGCGGTATTCTTTGTTTTGGGATTGCGCAGAAAGAGAAAGGTTGCTTGGTTGACACTTGCTGTTGCCATAAGTACTTTATTATGTTTGGTTTTTCCAATGTTCATCGGATACGATTGGTCAACGATTCTTGTTTGGCAAACATATAGTTTGCTTACAACCTATATTTCACTAACACTATTGGCTGTATCTATAACATGGTTTGCATATACTCGTCGATCTAGTGCTATATTCCGAAAATAAGCATATCGAAGTCAAATAAAAATATTTTTAGAAGTTATAAAAGATTAGTATTATATTAGTAAAGTTAGTATTATATTAGTAAAGTTTAGAAATGTGGGGTGGAACAAATGAAAAGAATAGTAATGTATTCTGTTGTAATTACTGCTCTTATTGTGTTGTTATCTGGGTGCTTTTTAATGCAAACAGAAAAAGGTGATTCTGAAGTAAAAAGGATAGACTCCATACCATTTATCCAGGATCAACTATATGCTGTGGCGTATTTAGGGTATGAAGAAATCGGTGAACTTTCATTTTATATACAAAAGTATTTAGATAGCAAAAATATACCAATTCACTATTTATCGCAAGGGGAATATTATCTTGTAATCCCTAGATATTCAAATATGTCATTATCATTGTATAAAAATGATATCGAAACGATGAATTCATCATTAATATTTGAAGAAAAAGAGTGTCGTCCATTTATAATTCAATGTAATGTAAGCGATATTTTTTCAGATGCAACAATTTCATTTACTTATAACAATGAAACCATTGAGTTTTCACCATATATCTCATTAAAAGATGGAACGGTTATGGTTGGAGACAGAGGTATAAATATAACAAAATAGAAGTATAGAAGCCGCTGGAGAAATTGAAAGGAAGATACATATGTCAATAAAATCACTAGCATTTTTATCAATAAGAGTTCTATCAATTTGTTTTTTTGTGCTCGGGATTAGGTATATTGGGAATATTGTATCCATTACGATGCCAGGGTTTATGGATGTTAGTGACCCGGGATATGCTGAAGTATTTATCCGCTTTTCTATACCAGCTATAGTGTTTTTTGTATTTAGTATAATTTTATGGATATTCTCAAAAAGAATTTCAGGCTATCTTGTATTGGGAGAAAATAATAATATTGATTCAACAAATTTAGATATAGAGAAGTTGGAACCAATCGTTTATTCGATTTTAGGGGTCATATGGATAGCTATTAGCATTCCAGAACTAATTCGATATATTTCTCAAGCTATAATGATTGATAAAGCAATGATGATGGCACAAACATATATTTGGCAAATTTACTCGAGTATAGCGGTAGAAACAATTAAAATTGTATTGGGAATTTGTCTAGTATTACAAGCTAATACAATTAAAAAAATAGTACATAGGTTAAGAAAAATAGGTGTAGAAAAATAAGATTATATTTAATTTTTTAGCATTATCAAAAGGACAAGACTTTGTGCAAAATGAGGATGTGGAGTTATTATGAATGATAAGATAAAAGGTGGACTTTCTATATTCTTTATGGCAGCAACCTTTTATATGATGATTACAACTAAATATACTAATGCTTTAGGTGATTATGTTTTAGAATTTATAGGTTTAAAATCATGGACTGGTTATTATAGCGGTTTACATCTTACAATAATATATTTCGGAATACTATTTATTATATGTCTATTTGTGGTAGGTAAATATGCAGTCAATCGTATGAATATTAGACGAAGAAATGTGTTTTTCGTGTTTTTAGCATTAATGATAGTTTTTTATTCAATTACAGGGGTAACTGTGCAGCATATTAAAAGCAATTCACAAGGACTATTATCAATAGGATATAGCTCTAGTGAAAGTAGTATAGATTACAGATCTGAAAATAATAAATTCATAGAATTTATAGCTGAATTCGAACTAACTAATTATAGTAATGAAAAAAGGACTTTTTATTTTAGTATCACTAACCCTTATGATAGAGAAGAAGGAATTGAAGAGATTAGATTTTACAATAATGATGGGAAACGGGCAATGTTCGAATTAAAGGGCAATCAGACTAAATTATTCTCATTAGGATTAGATAACTATGATGTTATTGGTGGAAGAGAATTTCAAAATGGATCTGGAAGTGGAATAGTTCAGGAAATTTTATTAATTGATGATAAGGGCATCAAGGTAAGATTAGATAGCAAGAATTTCTTTGGAGTTGAAATAAATAGATAGCTAATTACCCTATATTTTCAATAAGTCATTCGAAAATATAGGGTTGATACTGAAGCAGATGATACAGTTGGTACGATTGAGTACTAAAAATTAACCAACTAAATATACGGGAGGAACATAAAAATGGTTAGAACAGCTGGTTTGATGGTAATAATAGCCTGTTATTATTATTTATAGCATGTTCAACAAATGAATTTTCAATTGAGTCATTAAATAATTCAGGAATAATAATTACTGGTATAACTTCTAGTATAAGAGCAAGGAGTACTAAATATATATTTTTGTACTTCTAACGAGCATATAGAAGTGGAAGAAGACAATTAGTGGGAATATGGAAGGAAAGCATATGACGCGTTTAATCATAATTTTTATTACTATAGTTCTAATAACAGGGTGTACCACTAAACCGCAAGTTGAGATTAACTACTATGTTAATTCTAATCAGGCTAATATGGGAAATCAGAGATTAGATGATATAAAGAGGGAATTTGCTATAGCGGATTGGACACTCCAAGTCCAAGGACAGACACTAGTCATTTCAAATAACAGTCAATCCCATACTATAACTATGCCTTCAGATGCACAGCATATCCACAGTGCTCATCTTTCGTTTGATCAAAGATATTTAGCCTTTGATATAGAGCGAATGCACGGTATTAATGTAATAGTCGTCGATTTAGTATCAGGAGAATATATTAACATCTCTGAAGATCTAGGTTTTCTTTATAATTATTGGAATTATCTAGGAGGATATGGGCTTGCTTGGGCTCCTAATAAGAATGTCCTTGTCTTTATCGGTGTTAGGGGTGGAGATTTGCCAGCCGCAGCAGTTCGGATGTACTATCCTGGATCACAAGAGCGACCGCAGTTAAAGACAGCTTCAAGGGAACACACCAACTTGTACGGAGTAAAATGGGATGAATCAGGAGAACGTATATACTTTCTAGTTGATACGATGGAGGTTGGTGATGATCCATATCTTTTGCTAAGGACTGAGATAGAAGAGATAGACGGAGAATATTTCCCAGGTGATATTAGCAGAATCGGATCTTTGCAAGCGGATGAGTTTGACTTATGGTTTGAATAACAAGGGTATTGTTAAGGAACAGGCAAAGATATGTGCAACAAGGAGAGTAGATAACAACTTTAGACAAATATCATTATTGGAAAAAATCTAGCATATAGTATATAATGATTCGTATAAGCTTAGTGGTACGTTTATCATGCCAATATTGTCTTGATTTGCATGATACTCAATGTAATTACAGACAAACGTTGTAATGAAGTTTCGTGCTGAATTTAATGAGTAAATGATACTGCTAGCGTAAATATTGGGAGAGTGATGATAGGTTGGACAGTATACCCTATGACTCGATAATCTTGTTAGGGGCTTTACTATTAATGTCTGGTTATTTTTCAGCATCAGAAACAGCACTTACGAGTGTTAACAAAATTAGACTACGAAAGTTAGCTGAGACTAACGTAAGCGCTAAACGTACTCTGAATATGTCTGAGAACTATGACCAGAGTATTTCAACAATATTAGTAGGTAATAATATTGTTAATATTGGAATGGCAACAATAGCCACTTCAATAGGTACAGCGATGTTTGGTGGTAATGCCAAAACGCTATTAGTTATTTCTGCATTGACAACAATAATTATTTTGATTTTTGGAGAGATTTTGCCTAAATCATTAGCAAAGCAATATGCTGAGAAATATTTACTATTTATTTCTGGTACATTGCAAGTTATCATGAAGATTTTTTATCCGATTACTTGGGGCTTTGTTAAATTAAGCTCGGTTGCAGGTAAATTATTTGGAAATAACCCATCGGAGCCATCAGTTACCGATGAAGATGTAAAGACAATGGTAGCTATTGGGGAAGAGGAAGGAACATTTGATACTCAGGAGAAGCAGCTCCTGAATAATGCCATTGAGTTTGATGATATTGTGGTTAGGGAAATATTGACACCAAGACCTGACGTCGTGGCAGTATCGATGTCGGCAACTATAGATCAAATTAAGGATGTTTTTATTCAAGAAAAATATTCTCGCATGCCTATATTTGATGGAACAATAGATAATATTATAGGAATTATTTCACATCGAGACTTTTTTGCTAAATATGTGCAACATGGCGCATTTGATATTGCCGAAATTATGCGCAAGCCACACTTTGTAATTGGTTCAGCGAAAATTTCCAATTTGCTAAAAGAACTTCAAAAGAATAAAAACCATCTTGCTATCGTTCTTGATGAATATGGTGGTACAAGTGGGATTATTTCTATTGAAGATATACTAGAGGAAATTGTTGGCGATATTTGGGATGAGCACGATGAGAAGGAAAACTATGTTGAAGTTGTTGAAGGCGGGAAGATAAGAATAGATGGTAGTGTTACTATTGAAGAGTTCAGTGAATTATTCGATATAGATGCTCCAGATACTAGAGCGAACACTTTAAGTGGACTAATTTCTGATATACTTGGATATTTGCCTAAGAAAGGCGAAGTAATTAATTATGAGGGACTAGTCATACAGATTGAGGATGTTAGAAGCCGTCGAATTAAAAAGGTGTTAGTAGAGACAGAACGTGAATTAATGAAAATAGTATAATAAAATTAGTGTGATATATAAATAAGTGTAATATATAAATAGTGTAGTAATGAAAATGTTTTGATTTTTATATGATTTTTAGAAGATAATATAGACGCCATAAAGTTAACTAATAACTGTAGTGGTGTCTTTTTGTTTTCTAACTTATTTTAAACTATAATAAGTACATATTTAATGGATATAAGGCTTCAAGCCTTTGATTAGTTGATTATATAATGGAGGGTCAAAAATGGATAATAGAATTAAAATCTTAGCAGAGAAGTTAATTACTTATTCAACAGATTTACAGAGTGGAGAGAAAATTCTCATTGAGGTAACTGGGCAAGATATTCCGTTAGTTAAAGATCTTATTAAAGAAGTATACAAGGTTGGTGCAATTCCTTATGTACAGATTAATGATTCGCAAATTACTCGGCAGCTACTACTTGGTTCCAGTAGTGCACAACTAGATGATATGGCAAGCTGGGAATTAGCTAGGATGAAAGCGATGGACGCGTACATTGGAATTCGCGGAGGAAGTAATATTAATGAGCTGGCAGATGTACCTGCAGATAAGATGAAGCTATATATGGAAAAGTTATTACATACGGTGCATGGTCAAGAGCGCGTTCCGAATACTAAATGGTGTGTAATGCGATATCCAAACGAATCTATGGCACAGCTAGCGAATATGAGTACAGAAGCATTTACCGATTTTTACTTTGATGTATGCAATATGGATTATGCCAAGATGTCTATTGCAATGAATCCGTTAGTTGAACTGATGAATCGTACAGATGAAGTGCATATAAAGGGTGAAGGCACTGATTTGACGTTTTCGATTAAGGATATTCCTGCGATTAAATGTGATGGCAAGATGAATATTCCAGATGGCGAGATCTTTACAGCGCCTGTTAAAGAATCAGTTAACGGTTATGTTACATATAATGCACCTGCTGTTTATCAAGGCTATACATATGAGAATATTCGCTTAGAATTCGAAAATGGCAAAATCGTGAAAGCGACTGCTAACAATTCAGAAAAAATCAATCAGATTTTTGATACTGATGAAGGGGCACGCTATATAGGGGAGTTCGCTATTGGTGTAAACCCATATATTCATACACCGATGAAGGATACGTTATTCGATGAAAAGATTCGTGGTAGCTTTCACTTCACTCCTGGCAAGTGCTATGATGAGGCAAGTAATGGCAACCAATCTGCGATTCATTGGGATCTAGTCTGTATTCAGAACACTGAGTATGGAGGTGGCGAAATATATTTTGACGGTCAGCTAATACGTAAGGATGGGCTATTTGTTTTAGAAGAACTGCAAGGTCTAAATCCAGAAGAACTATGCTAACATCTCAAGGTGTAAAAGAGGCAATCTTGTAGAAACCGAAGATATATTAAGGGCTGCTTTTATCGGTATAAAGGCAGCCCTTTCTTATAACTAATTACAATTAACGGCATAAAAGAATTATTTGTTACCTTTATCAACTCGGGCTTCTCCGCGAGTAACCATATTCACAATAAACAGTAGAATTACCGCCCCTACAGTTGCCATCGCTAACGAACCTATTAATCCATATGTCGAAAAGCCAAGCATGTCAAAGAGGAGTCCTCCGATAAAGGCACCAATAACCCCGACGATTATGTTACCGCCGACCCCAAAGCTACCACCTTGCATGATTTTACCGGCAATCCAACCTGCAATTAACCCAACTATCAAGAACCAGATAAAGTCCATATATTTCACCTCCTTAGGCTCCTTAAATTTAGCTTGTCTAAAAAAGGATATAACATACATGGAATTAAAGAACTGTACATTCAATCGCTATCTTGATAAAATATATCGTATGTATCAAGTTTTTTTGTTGTAAACTAGTTATCAAGGTGGGCGGTTTATGCTGATAAAAATTGCTTTAATAATATCTGTGACTCTCACCGTTTGGTCGATGGTAGAGATTGTGTCGCCGAAACTAATATATCGTATTTATCAAAAAATTGGCATTCTACAGTTATCGGAAAAAACTGCTTTAAAGCTTATACGCATTGATGGTGTAATAAGTTGGCTTGCTTTTTCAATATTAACTGGTTATTTGTATGGAAAATTATAAAGAAAAAACAAAAGCAGAGTATTAAATGCAGCTAGGGGTGAACTAATGATTATTCTTGCTTTTATGCTTTTAGGTATATTGTCATACGGATATTGGAATACATTTCGTCCGATTTTACGGGAAGTAGATGTAAATTTTACTGATAGTAATCAGCTTGTCAATGGAATGAGAATTCTGCATTTATCAGATATGCACATGGAAAGAATCTCAGTATCACCAACTAAGATGTATGAACAGCTTGAGCATACAAATCCAGATATGATAGTTCTTACCGGTGATTATTTGGATCAATCGGAAAATTTGCCAAAGTGGGAAAGCTATTTTCAACAGATAGCTAGGCTTTCTCCTAAGTATGGTATATATGCAGTACTTGGTAACCATGATTATCGCCTTCGTGACAAAGTGCAGGATTTAGTTAATATTATGGAGTCATATGGATGTGAAGTTCTTCGTAATGAATCTCGTCAGGTTGAGTTCAATGGGCAACGCATTAATGTGATTGGAATTGATGATCACCATACAGGAAGAAGTCGAATAGGGTGTGCATTTCGTGGGGTTGATGAGGATGCTATTTCATTGGTAATTACCCACGATCCGGATGTTATTATCGACTTAGATAATTATAAAGTAGACTATTTAATGGCGGGTCATTTCCATGGTGGCCAGTGTAATATACCGTTTGCATTTAGATTAGTACCAATGGGGAAATTGCCAAAGAACAATATGTATAAAGGGTTGCTTGTTTATAAAGGCACATACTTGTACATCAGTGAAGGGCTTGGACAGAGTGCCTTGAATATTCGCTTTAATTCGCGTCCAGAGATTACATTGCATAAGATATAAGCATAAACACTAATAATATAGAGCCAAAGTTGAGCAGGAATTCATTTAATTTCTAGCGAAGATTATAATGTTAAGGTAAATGCAGAAGAATGTTACGCTAATATTAGGTAGCACAAATACAAAAGGATGGGGTCAACAAACATGAGAGCAAAAAAAATAATAACACTTTTAATTTTTATATTAATTACTGTCTTGATAAGTGGTTGTAGTGGTGATAAAAACGAAACTCAAACTATTAAAATTGGCATGTTACCAATAGAAGATAATATACCTTTTTACATAGCTGAAGCAGAAGGTTTATTTGCAGAAGCAGGAATAAGCGTAGAACTGATTCCGTTTGATAGTGCTGTCCAGAGAGATACTGCATTGCAAGGTGGACAAATAGATGGAGAAATCGCAGACATGGTAGCAGTGGCTCTTCTTAAACAAGGTGGTACAGATGTGAAGGTGGTAAGCATTGGTCTAGGAGGAACAGTTAAGGAGGGCCGATTTGCAATATTATCGTCTCCAAATTCAGGTATTACTAATATTGAACAATTATCAGGTGGGACTCTAGGTATATCTGAGAATACGATTATTGAATATATGGCAGATGAAATGATGGATTATTATAATCTAGATAAAGAGTCAGTTACTAAGCAACAGATTCCGCAGATGCCAGTTCGCATGGAAGCGTTATTAGCTGATCAAGTATCTGCAGCATTATTGCCAGACCCGTTAGCATCATTAGCTGAATTTCAAGGAGCAAATGTAATAGCTGATGTAACTGAAATGGATATTAGACTGATGAAAACAGTTTTGTTGTTTAGAGAAGACGCTATAAAGGATAAGCAAGCTTCGATTGCAAAGCTTGTATCAATATATGAACAGTCAGGCAAATTGTTAACAGACAATCCGCAAGCATATAGAGAACTGTTTGTTGAGAAAGCGCGAGTGCCTGAACCAATTCAGAATACATACCAACCGTCGACTTTTTCTCCGATACAATTACCAAAGCAAGAAGAATTCCAACGGGTGATGGATTGGATGGTAGCAAAAGAATTATTGTCTGCACCGTTTGCGTATGAAGAGTTAACGACAGATCAATTCATTAAATAAAGAAAACTTAGTTCAGATGGAGTTTTAACTGCAATTGAACTCTGATGCACTTATTAAATTCCTATAGGGGTTAACTAATGTTATTAAAGAATATAGCTATTCATTATCAACAAAAGAATCAATCGGGAGAAGTCGTTGCTGTTAAGCAGTTTGACTATCAATTTCAGTCAGGAAAGACTTATGCTATCATAGGTCCTTCAGGTTGTGGTAAAAGTTCAATATTACTATCGATGGCTGGACTTATACAGCCGACCATGGGAACTGTAGAATACATGGGGCTGCCATTGTTGCAGCCTCATTCTGCTATTTCTTTAATATTGCAGGATTATGGTCTATTCCCTTGGAAAACAGTTTGGGAGAATGCAACGCTAGGATTAGCACTACGCGGTAAGATGACGGAGCAAAAGGTTGAACAAGTACAGCAAATATTGAAGTTTCTTGGTCTTCATGAGCTTGGCAAGCGTTATCCAAAAGAATTAAGTGGTGGACAGCGACAACGAGTCGCAATTGCACGCGCCTTAGCGACTAACCCACAATTATTACTTATGGATGAACCGTTAAGTGCATTAGATGCTCTTACACGTGAGGCAATGCAGGATTTGTTGTTAGATATTTGGCAAAGACAACAATTAACACTAGTAATTGTAACCCATAATATTGAAGAGGCTGTATTTCTGGGACAGGAAATTATTGTTATGACTTCATCTCCTGGTGAAATAAGAAGTGTCTTTAATAATCCGTACTGTGGTGATCATACTTTTCGTTCAAGCAATCATTTTTATCAGTATTGTTCTGATATCCGCAAGCAATTGCTACCAACAATTGATAGTTTAGGTGGTGGCAAAGATGAGTGATAATAATAGGTTTTATCATAAGCTGGTGAAGTTATTACCTTTTCTAGCAAGTAGTTTACTGTTGTTTTTACTATGGCATTTTCTTTCAGTTATCCTTAATCGTACTGTGTTACCGACACCACTTGAAGCTATTGAACAATTTATTTATTATTTGAACCGTGGGCTAATTGAGCATTTTATGATAAGTGCCTACCGTGTAATAATTAGCTTGTTGATTGCTTTTGTAATTGCAGTTCCGTTAGGATTTTGGATGGGTCGCAACCCAGACATAGATAAATATCTGTCACCACTAGTCTATATAACGTATCCGATTCCTAAGAGCGTGTTCTTACCGATATTCGTTGTATTATTTGGATTGGGTGATTTACCAAAGATAATCTTAATAACTACTATCGTATTTTTTCAAATACTTGTGACTGCTAGAGATTCGGCCAGGGGTGTGCCGGAAGCGAATGTTCTGTCAATGCGCTCTTTAGATGCAAATAGCTGGCAGATATACAGGCATGTAATATGGCCTAGCTGTTTACCAGATATATTGACTTCGTTAAGAATTAGCTTAGGCACTGCAATTGCTGTGCTGTTTCTAGCTGAGACGTTTGCTTCGATTACCGGGCTAGGGTATTTCATAATGGACTCAATGGGTAGACAGGCTTTTAGTAGAATGTTTGCAGGGATAATGGCAATGGGCATACTGGGGTTATTGATGTATCTGGTAATAGATTGGATAGAAGCTCGCTATTGCAAATGGCAAAAGTAAGGAAGGGTTTGAGGTATGATGAAGGTAGTGCTTGTTGCACTTGACGCAAAGTATATTCATAGTAATTTGGCAATACGTTATTTGGAATCATATTATAATTATCATTATTACGATGATGTGCCAGTTAATATTGTTAAGCGCGAATTTACAATTAATCAGCAAATTTCCGATATTGTTGCTAGCTTGTATGAAGATAAAGCCGATTTAATCGGCTTTTCATGTTATATATGGAATATTGAAATGGTTATTAAGGTTGTGCGTAATTTCAAGAAAATTGCACCTAATGTAAAAATCGTTCTCGGAGGTCCCGAAGTTAGCTATGATTCAACTAATTATCTTAATGAATACCCCGAAATTGATTATATCATCTGTGGTGAGGGTGAGCAGGCATTCGCAGATTTAGTGAGGGTGCTTTGTGATAAAAAATCTAAAGAATCTCAGGAACTTAGCTTACCTCGATCAATTGGCTATCGCAATCAGCTTATTGGCGGTATAGAGGCCGCTGTAACCGAAGGCCGAATTGAAGATTTACAAGATATACCTTCTCCATATTCTGACTTTGATAGTCAACTATTTCAACATCGGATAATATATTATGAAGCATCACGAGGGTGTCCGTATTCATGTCAATACTGTCTATCTTCAGCAGACCGTGGAGTTAGATTTTTTCCAATTGAGCGGGTAAAAAAAGATTTGCTAACATTTATACAAGCTGAGGTAAAACAGGTTAAATTTGTTGACCGGACTTTTAACTGTGCGCCTAAATATGCATTAGAAGTATTTAAATGGATTATTAAACATAATCGCGGCAAGACCAATTTTCATTTTGAGATTTCTGCAGATTTATTAAGTGATGATATGATAAGTTTTCTAAACCAAGCACCACATGGATTGTTTCAATTTGAGATAGGTGTTCAGTCAACGAATGAACAGACTTTAAGTGCGATTCAGCGTAAGACTAATCTTAAACAACTGAAAAATAATGTCCTTAGATTACAGCTAGGAAGTAATATTCATCAGCATTTAGATTTAATAGTAGGGCTACCGCATGAAGATTACCTGAGCTTTGCAGAGTCATTTAATGAAGTATATGAATTAAGACCTGATAAGCTACAGATGGGATTTCTAAAGGTATTGAAAGGGTCGGGAATGCACAGGCGTGCTAATGAGTATGGTTTTATTTACACAGCAGAAGCACCTTATGAGATTATGCAGAATAATGACTTAAGCTACGATGAAGTAATTAAATTAAAGGGAATTGAGCATGTTCTTGATCATTACTATAATTCACATCAATTCGATCAATCGATTTTGTATTTAACACATAGGTTATCCCTTAGCCCGTTTATGTTTTATGAGCAGCTAGCGGCATTTTGTAAAGAGCGGGGTTTCTTTAAGCGTGCACATAGCCAAGCATCGATGTATCAGAATCTATTTGATTTTGCTAGTTATATGTTCGAGCGCCAATATGAAACAACCAGTGCACTAAATGATATACCGGTAGCACGAAGAAATATATTAATAGTAGAAAGTAAGCTCATCATTAGGGAAATTATGAAATTTGATTTTATAAGATTAAGTCCGCATGGTAAGCTACCAAGCTTTATGGAAGCATATTATCAAGATGATTTTAAGATAAGAAAGCAGAATTTCATGTCTGACATAGCAAATATTGAACGCTATTTTCCACAATATGCTGATATTAATATGAGGAATTTAAGTAAAAGAGTGCACTTAGAGTGTTTTAAGGTTGATGTTATGGGCAGCCAACAGGTTGGTGAGTATGTGTATTTGTTCGTATATCATGATGATCCGCTACAATTTAAGCGTGCAGATTGTTATGATGTTACGTCTGTGTTCATGAATAAAAATAGCTAGCATTTACCTTAACGGTATTACTAATATTCGTGCTCTACTTATGGGCATGTTGCAATTACGATTGCGATTGAAATAGCTATGCAGATATTGACAACAACTTGCAAGAAATATAATATAAGTTTATAGGCTCATAAATATATGTTATTGGAGCTGGTTATATTATATTACGGAGGGGTTAAATTATGAAATTGAAACATTTGTTAATTTGCTTATCAATTATGGCATTGTTAGTAGGAGCATTGAGTGGCTGCGGCAATTCTGAACCTAAGAAAACAACTGGAACAGCAGTTGATGGAGATGAAATGAAAATCGAAGCAGCGGCGTTCAGTCTTATTAAAGCACAGCAAGAAGCTGGATATCAATTGGTAGACACAGCTACATTAAAGTCATGGGTTGATGAAGGCAAGGATATGGTTATCATCGATACAATGCCGAAGGATTTCTATGGTAAAGGTCATGTACCAGGTGCATTAAATGCAGAAATGCCAGCGACTGGTCTAGCGGATGCGACTAGTGAGCAAAAGCAAAATTTAGAGCAAGTACTAGGTGCTGATAAAGATAAATTAATCGTAATATACTGTGGATTTACTGCATGTGGTAGAAGTGATGCAGGTGCAAGATACGCGTTAGAATTAGGATATACAAACGTATTTAGACATCCAGGCGGTATTATTGCATGGCAGGATGCAGGATATGATACTGAAAAGTAAACGCCCACTTTTTTTGGGTGCGTTGTTGTTAGTAATAGTATTGATTAGTATTTTTGGCTATTACAAGATAACGGCATATAAAGTTACAGATGTTCATGAAAATTTAGATGCTATGGGTCTAGCATTACTGCAATCAGAAGCAGAGGTAGTATCTATACTAGGATATAAAGGTGATTATCGTACTTGTATTCATGGATATAATTACACCTATAAGGATTTACAATTAGAAGTAGGTTTTCGTAGCACTGATGACCGTGTACGAAGCATAACCTTTAATGATTCTCCGTATAGCGTTTATGGATTATTAGCAGGAGTAAGTGTGGAGCATGCACGTCAAGTATTGCTAAATGAGCATGGATACACTAAAGCACCTGATTCTAACTATACCTTTATTAAGGACGATGTAAAAATTATTGTATTGTCGCAAGATGAAGAAACAGTACGAGGCTATACCATTGAGTTGATTAGATAATCGGGGAACACAAGTATTACTCTAAAATAGGCTAACATATAGAGACACCACTTCATACATTATAATGTGACTTAAATGAAGGGGTGAAGAAAGTTGAGTAATATCTTGGAAGATGATAAATTCCGAAATTTTCTGAATAAACATGGTGAGCAAATTAAAGGTCTGGCGAAGAAGGTTAATCCGGAAACATTATCTGATGAAAAGCAATTAAAGCAAACGTTAAAAATGTTAGCTACTATGGCTAATGTGCCAGCAGATGATAAAAAGCTAGATGATGTTGTTAAACTTCTCAAAAAGCAAAAATTTGACCCAAAGGATCCTAATTCAATTAGTAAAATGTTAGACAATATAAAACCTAAAAAGTAACTATAGCGCGCTAAAGCGCACAAATAAGCCTAAACAAGTCATTCGCTGACTATGTTTAGGCTTATTTGTTTAAGAAAACGCATACAAAATGGGCTGAATAATAGGCTGATGCATATGACCCTTTAGGGTTTAAGACCATAGAATAAATCGAGTAAACAAAAACCTCTAGTCAAAGTTATTCGAAACACATTGAAGGGGGGTAGGTAATAATGGCATGGCTACAAGATAACATCTACATCATCTTAGTGTTATTCATCCTTTTGGTAATAATTGCTTGCTACAATTGCTAACGCTTTTGTTGGTTTGATATTGAGGAGGTGAAACTATGAGTTGGCTTAGAGATAATGTAAGTATAATTTTAGTATTATTCATTCTATTAGTGATTATTGCAAGTTACTCCTCCTGCTAGCATGACTAATAGTTATAAGTAAGATGAGTATAACGGCTAGTTAATCTAGCCGTTATCCATCTAACTGTTTTTTTGATTAGCAGTGTTTAAGGTTTTAAATAATTTTACGATTTCTGGATTTTGAAGAGCTTTAAGTGTCTTTTCTAATTGAGCTGGTTCAATTCTAGTGAATATTTTAGATAGATCTAGTTTGTTTAATTGCGATAGATTTACATTGTGCTTATTTAAGATTGCCATCACTTTTGTAGCGAGTTCTAGTGATTTTTCGATGGTAGATAAGGTTACTAATAACTCTTTTGTTAAAGTATGAACGTTTTTTATCGACATAGTATCTACCGAATTTATTACTTTTGGAGATTGTTCTGCTAATGCGTTAATTTTTGTTCTTGTTGTTTTTCGCGGTTTTACTTTCTTCATTTACTCACCTACTTATATTCATATCAACTTAATGATATAGCCTATGCGCCTTTTCGTAATTAGGTGCATGTGTGAGTATCGGCTATTATTATTAAAATAAAAAATAGTTATCATAATAGGCATCTGTATATTACAGAAATACCTTTTAATCCATAAAATACAAGGAATGAAGCTAAAGGAGGTTATTAATGATGAGAGGCGCAGAAACAGCAAACTGCAGAAGATCAATTTTTGATAGTTTTGGAAGCTTTTGGTGGATTATTATCATTGTAGTATTCTTCCTATTCATATTCGGGATATTCTAGGGAAGATGAGAATGAGGTGATGAAATGAGCTGGTTCAAAGATAATGTCAGTATTATTTTAGTATTATTTATCCTGTTGGTAATCATCTCTAATTACAGCAACTAAATTTTGGTGTAAAGGAAATAGCGAAATTAAGATACAGTCAAAAAGGCTAGCTGAAGCTAGCCTTTTTAGTATTAATAATAAACGCCTAATTTGATATATCTAGTTATTTACACAGTCCATATAACTAATAGATAAATATAATGCAGTAAATGCCTTAATCATTTATTGCTTCTCCGTTATTATCTTCTGGATCAAAATTAAACCCTGAGGTTAATAAATCGACGATAAGCGGTGACTGTAATATATCTGCGGCGCGTTCTAATTGCTTGATATCTACTTTATTAACAAAGCCAGTTATCATTTTAAACATATTAGAACCTGCCACTGACCCTTTACTAGAAAAGCTTGATAAGTTGATTTGGTAATTATCTAAAATCGCCAAGATCTTTACTGCCAAATCAAGTGATTTATCTATTGTTTGTAAGGTATTAATTATATTCTTAGTCATTACATGCAGTGAGCTAATAGTTAAATTGTCTAACGGTACAGTGTTGGCTTCGGATTGAAACTGTGTAGAATCTCTTTCTTTTGGCTCTCTTTCATTTGGTGCTGCATCAGCATAATAATCAGCTGCTCGTGGAAACCAATTGTATGGTGGTATAAAAGGCCTCCGAGGTTGAAATGGAAGAAATAATTGTCGTCGTACATTATTCATGGTATCACCTTCTTTATAAAATATTGGAGTGATTTAAATGAGATTTCGTTATCATATGCCACTAGCTGTTGCGGCTTTTTTGCTAGCATGCAAATCACGTAAGCAAATCTCTGTAAATAGCAAAGAAAATAGAAAAATAGTTGTTTTTAAACATTGGCACGAAGAACACAGAATTAGAAATAGTATTAACAATTTACAAAACAAAGGTGTGCTTCCTATTCATGCATTACCAAGTATTAAAGCTATTTCGTGTCAACTTTATGGAACCTGTGATGTCAGAGAAATCCTTAAAGACCCTAATGTGTTGAGAGTCGATGAGGATATTGAGATCAATATTAAACCACTCCCGTATATTAGAAGCTTTATGCAAAAACCATTGACTAATAACACCATTGTTCCATGGGGTGTTGAAAGGATAAATGCACCAAATGTATGGCAGCAGCTTACAGGTGAAGGTGTCAAGGTAGCTGTAGTAGATACAGGAGTAGATTTATCACACCCAATGCTGGTTAATAATCTGCGCAAAGGTATTAATATAACTAATCCTGATAAACGACCTAATGATGATAATGGTCACGGTACTCATGTAGCTGGAACGATTGCCGCTACAGGTGGAGTTGGCAAAGTAATTGGCGTTGCTCCGGATGCTGAGATTTATCCAGTAAAAGCTTTTGACCGTAATGGTAAAGCACTACTGTCGGATATTGGTAAAGCAGTTGAATGGTGCATTGAAAATGATATACGACTGATTAATATGTCTTATGGAACGGCTAGCTCAAACCCAACATTAGAAGAAATATATTTACAGGCTTATGAGCAAGGAGCAGTTATGATTGCTGCTTCAGGCAATAACGGTCCAGATGGTGCAATTGGGTTCCCAGGTAAATATCCATTTACAATAACTGTAGGAGCAACCACTGAAGATAATCAAGTAGCCAACTTTAGTAGTAGAGGTAGAGAAGTAGATATATGTGCCCCCGGAGTTGAAATATTATCATGCTGGTTATACGGTGGGGTCAAAAGGCTCAAAGGTACATCAATGGCAACTCCACATGTAACAGGTACGGTTGCTTTGTTATTAGAAAGATACCCGCAATTACATTTTGGTCAAATTAAACAGATTATTAAATATAGTGCAACCAATTTAGCTGGTATAGAGCGAGTGATGCAAGGTATGGGTATAGTTAACACAGAAAAAGCAGTTCAAATGTTAATGTAGTTGCTTAAAATCTATCTAATTTGTAATTGATGATATAGCCTATGCATTTTTTTAATGGTTGGTGATTAATTGAATTAGTTAAAGGGGGTGAGATTTTTGTGCAATTCGAATTTATCAAATAGGTGTTCTTGTGGTTCACCATCATTTTTTTCGCCGTTTGGGGGTGGCAACTCATTATTAGATTCGTTATTTAATCGCGGAGGCTGTGGTAGACCGAGTAGAGTATCGCCAAGTCGCAGAGGCTGTGGTAGACCGAGTAGAGTGTCGCCAAGTCGCAGCGGCTGTGGCTGTGGTAGACCGAGTAGAGTATCACCAAGTCGCAGAGGCTGTGGCTGTGGTAGACCAAGTAGAGTATCGCCAAGTCGCAGAGGCTGTTGTAGACCGAGTATAGTATCGCCAAGTCGTAGAGGCTGTGGTAGACCAAGTGGAGTATCACCAAGTCGCGGAGGTTGTGGTAGACCAAGTGGAGTATCACCGAGTCGAAGAGGATGTGGATGTAACCCGCGTAGGACATTGTGGTATTAAAATAATAGCGATAGTAGTAAAGGGACTTGTTCGAGGTCACTGAATTAGTCCATTAATTAAAATTAGGCAATTGAAAAGTTTGGTTTAATCGAACTTTTCAATTGCTTTTTTACCTTATAATAAAGATATTAATGTATGTAGGTGGTATCCAATATATTCTGTGTTTCAGTGACCTACTTTAGTAGAGGCACCTTTCTTCTGAACATATAAGTTGTAGAAACTCGTTAGCTAGATTTGATTTGATTTTTTGGGGGTTATAAGTCAGGCTAATAGTATGGTGGAAAATGAATTCTTTAATGCGGATAGCCTTTAATGATTTATAATGTAGTTCTTTTTTTACTGCTAGGCGTGGCAATAGTGATAGTCCGCTCTCTGATGTAACTGACGAAATAATAGCACTGGTTTGATCAAGTTCCATCACTATCTTTAATTGGTTAGGATTGATTCCTTCTTGGGATAGCTTATTATCAATTGTTGAACGAATGCCTGACCCGGGTTCTCTTAATATCCATTCTAAATCCATAAAATCTTTGATACTAATTTCATCTACATCCATCCATTTTTCATTGTAAGGTGCGACAACAATTAGATCATCACGAGTCATACGTTGAATTATAATTCCTTCGTATTTGAGCATTCGTTTATATTCATCACTGATAGGACCTTCTAATATAGAAAAGTCAACACTTCCGCTTAGTGTAAGTTCAATAGCTTCACGTGTATTTAATATTTTAGTGATTATTTTACTTTCTGGAAAGCGCTGATGAAAAATATATAGCGTACACGGCAGAGAATATTGTCCAATCGTACTAGATGCAGCGATAGCAAGCTCTGTTTGAGTGTTATTAATTTGTTCTATTTCTTTTTTAAGATTATTAGCGAGTGAAGTGAATTTTAAGCCGTATTTATTAACTAGCATACCGACCTCAGTGGGTGTTACACCACGGTTACAGCGTTCTAATAATATAGAGTCAAGCTGATGCTCTAATTCTTGAATTTGTATACTTAAAGCTGGTTGACTTACGTGCAATTCCTTTGCAGCTTTTGAGATACTTCCTTGTTTTACAACTAGACAAAATGATTCGATAGCTGGTAAGTTCATATGATACACATCCTTTATATTAATTTACAAGAGGTATTTTAACTATTTAGGAACTTGGTCATATGCTCCGTGTCAACCATATAATATTGGACTTCCTAAAATGTTTATAGTAATACAGCTTTTACTACTTACTATCGTTTTTTTGTAATCAATTAGTTTGATAGCTTCATCCATATACAGACACAAAAGATAACATATTTTACATTCGTCACCTAAGCATGCATTACAGTTGTCTATATCGATTTTGGCAGTAACCATTGTTATATTTTCCTGTTCGACGTGTGATCGCGCTTTACTATGGCAAGTCGTAACGGCACTCCACTTTCTCGATATAATAACATCTTATATATAATGAAATCATAAACCATTATTTAATAATATTCCGTGAGATATATCACGCAAGTTACAGTTTATATTAAATTAATTACTAAAAATTATTA
>Ga0265293_10004732_pt1 | contig 23667 bp, 15 predicted proteins | sample Munlanlewell138R_FD_192505 | JGI IMG/M metagenome (GOLD analysis project Ga0265293, IMG submission 192505) | Leachate microbial communities from a municipal landfill in Southern Ontario, Canada - Leachate well 138R | ecosystem: Engineered > Solid waste > Landfill > Unclassified | place: Canada... | reverse complement strand
TAACCTTTTCCGCTCTTAGGTTGGGGGCGCAAAAGGTTACCCTGCTCTATCGCAGGGGGCGGGAGGAGATGCCAGCCCGTCAAGAGGAAATCTTGCACGCAGAAGAAGAAGGGGTAGAGTTTCGCTTGCTGTCCGCCCCGATAGAAATTCTTGGCAAAGAAAAGGTAGAGGGCATCCGCTGCATTAAAACCGAACTTATACAATCGCCAGATGAGAGCCGCAAAACATTCCAAACAATCTCTGGTTCGGAGTTTGATTTGGCTTGCGACCAAATAATTATCAGTGTGGGAACAAGCCCCAACCCTTTAATAAAAGAAACCGCTCCCAGCCTAAAAACAGATGCGAGAGGCATTATTCAAGTTGACGAGAACGGGCAGACTTCCATAGACCGTGTATATGCAGGCGGCGACGCCACAACGGGTGCGGCAACCGTAATATTGGCAATGGGGGCAGGCAAACACGCCGCACGCTCCATATTAAAGCGTTTTTTTCTGAAAAATAAGAATTAAGAAAGGGGTTTTAAATCTTAAAAATTACTTACCTTTTAGCGTTTCTTAAAAACGGGATGGCAATGTCTTAATAAGGGCAATATCTTGAACTAGCTGAAATAATTTGGATTTACAAGCTGCACAGTCTATAATGGGACGAATTGTGGTTGGCTATAACAAAAGTTTGCCAAGAATATACCCTTAGTGCTTTCTCCTTTCGCTTTCCCTCTTTTTAATACAATCTCGGGTGATTTCCCTTAAAAATCGCTATTGACTATCCTTTTTATATGTGCTAAACTTACCTTGAAAAACCCTTTCTTTAAATAAAGGGTGATATTTTTGCTGTTATATTCTATCCTAATTAAAACAATAAGGAGGCGGTAAATGGAAAATTCACCAAGCCCCGTGCTAAGCGATAGGGTTTCCCCTCGTACAAAATGGACTTATACCCTAGGCGGTATAGGCAGGGATATGGCATATGCTCTTTATGCCAACTACCTATTAACATTTATTTTGTTTACCAAGAGCGTTACTAGCGAACAGTTTGCGGCAATTAGCACAATCCTAATCGTTTGCCGTATTTGGGATGCGATAAACGACCCTGTTATGGGCGGCATCATAGAAAACACAAGGTCTCGCTTTGGCAAGTTTAAGCCGTGGATTTTAATCGGTGTGCTTAGCAATGCCATTATGCTGTCCTTAATTTTTTCTCTGCCAATTACGGGTTGGGCGTTTGTTATTGCGTTTGTGTTTCTCTACCTTTTGTGGGATATCACCTTCACTATGAACGATATTGCCTATTGGGCGATGCTCCCCTCCCTAACTAGCAACCCCAAAGACAGAGCATCGCTAACCTCGCTTGCCAATCTCTTTGCCAGCATTGGCGCTATTCTCACAATTGCACTCACCCCCATATTTACCGCAGGCAACCTAACCATAGGCGGCAGTGCGGTTACCGCTTACGCAGTTATTGCCATTGTCATATCAATTATTTTTATTGGTTGCCAAGTTATGACCGTTATTGGGGTGCAAGAAAAACCGCAACTCAAGAGCGCTTCGCAAGAAAAAGTCGGCATAAAAAAGATGCTAAAAGTGCTTAAAAATAACGACCAACTGCAATGGGTGTCTGTTGCTATGCTCTTGTATAACTTGGGCAGTTCACTAATCATTGCGTTTGGAGTAACCTATGTTTACTTCGAGTTTGGTTACAACGGCTTTTTGGTGACCATATTTACTGGCGTCTTTGCTGTGATGACAATATTGATAAACATTCTTTTTCCTGCCTTAGCGGCTAAATTTTCCCGCAAAATTTTGCAAACGGTATCTTTAGTCTTATCTGTCGTGGGATACCTAATCTTTTTCTTAACAGGACTTCTTTGGAAGATGAACTTCTTTTCTCTTTGCGTGGGACTTGCGTTTATCTCGCTGGGGCAAACTTTGTTCTATATGCTGCTCACCATTGCAATTGCCAACACCGTAGAGTATAATGAATGGAAAAGCGGCTCTCGTGACGAAGGCATAATTTTTTCCATAAGACCCTTTATGGCAAAGATGGGGAGCTCTTTGCAACAACTTGTTCTTACAATAGTCTACCTTGCGGTTGGCGTTACCGAGATAACCAAACAGATATCCGATGCCGAAAATGCGGCGGCGGCAAAGGCGATAACCGAGGCGCAAAAACTTATTGACATAGAAAATGCAATACAAGGCGTTGGCGCAGATATGAAACTTGCACTTCGTGCTTGTATGGTGTTTCTGCCCATAGCACTGCTTACGGCGGCTTACTTTGTCTTTAAGCACAAGTTCAAGATAGACGAGAAAGTTTACAATAAAATGCTACACGAGATAAAGGAAAGAAATGTCGAGGAAAGTACCGAATAGGATTGTCGCAATAGGCGGCGGAGAGCTTAGAGCTAAAGAAACAAACTCAATAGATAAATATATAGCAAATCTTGCAAAAGAGCGGGCGGGAGAGCGGCGTGCCAATGCGCTGTTTTTTCCCACGGCAAGCCACGACAGCTTGCCCTACTTTAACACCTTTCGCAAGACCTACACTTCCGACTTCGGCTTGAAAGCGGATGTAGCTTTGCTCACCAAGAAAAACATCCCCTACGAAAAGATTGTCACAAAAATAGAGGCGGCCGATATGATATATATCGGCGGCGGCGACACTGCCTTTATGCTAGATGTTTGGAAAAAAACAGGCATAGACAAGCTAATCTATTCCGCCTATCAGCGGGGAGTGATTCTTGCAGGGCTTTCTGCTGGTGCAATCTGTTGGTTTGAGCAAATGTATACGGACTCCTTTATGTTGCGAGGCGAGCAAAGCGACTATGCCGTGTTAAGCGGTTTGGGCTGGGTAACGGGCTTTATCACCCCTCACTACAACGAGCGGCAAGAGGAGTTTGACGCACTTATCCTTAGCCAGGCCAAAACCGCACTTGCAATAGAAAACAATGCCGCCATCCTCCTTGAAAACGGAACTTTAGTCGGAGCACTCTCCTCGGGCGGCTCAGCTTTTCGCCTAACAACAAAAAACAATAAGCTACACAAGGAAAAAATACCCCTTCTAGAGCCTTAAAAACACACTTTTAAAAATTTCCCTTATGCGATAATATCCATAAAACCCGCTAACGGTTACTAAGTATGCTGCAATCAAAACAACTTGCCGTCAGTCGTGCATATGGGACAAGTAGCTAACGGTCGCTAAGTATGCTACAATCAAAACGGTACAGAGGAGCATAATAATAGTGCGGTGCTTGGTAACGGTTAGCAAGTATGCTACAATCAAAACGGTACAGAGGAGCATAATAATAGTGCGGTGCTTGGTAACGGTTAGCAAGTATGCTACAATCAAAACCCTATACTCATCAAGCTCCCACCAAGCAAAGAAAAGTAACGACTACTAAGTGTGCTGCAATCAAAACGGTACAGAGGAGTATATTAATAGTGCGGCGTTTGGTAACGGTTAGCAAGTATGCTACAATCAAAAAACCCTATACTCATCAAGTCCCCACCAAGCAAAGAAAAGTAACGATTACCAAGTATGCTACAATCAAAACGACTTGCTGTCAGTTGTGCATATGGGGACAAGTAGCTAACGGTCGCTAAGTATGCTACAATCAAAACGGTACAGAGGAGTATAATAATAGTGCGGCGCTTAGTAACGGTTAGCAAGTATGCTACAATCAAAAAACCCTATACTCATCAAGTCCCCACCAAGCAAAGAAAAGTAACGATTACTAAGTATGCTACAATCAAAACCTGTTTTTAAGGTGCGCTTTTGGTCACTTTTATTTAAGCATTAATTCGCCCCACAACTCAAAACAATTAATTACCCTCCCGTCAAAAAGGTGAACGGCAATACTCTCACTTTAAAAACACTGCAATACAAAAGCTCTCATCAACTACTTACTCTCCCCCTCGCTCCCCAAACAATAGCAATTTGTTTTCCCTCTCCGCCAACAGTGGGGCGGCAACACTCCCCCATATTAGCATATTGCTAATTTTATTATATCTTTTCGACCTTCTGTTGTCAATATCAATTTTCGTTCGAGTTGTATAAGCTAAATAACAATTTATGATTGATTATTATTTGTAATATTTGGCTATGAAAATAACAGTAAAAATTTTAAATAGTTTTTTTGTTGTTTATAATGTATATTACTTTTTTGCAGTTCGGGCAAAAAAGTAATACAAAAAAGCCGACAAACGCCCTTTCCGAGGCGGCGTTTGACCCGCAACTCCGCCCCTCCCCACAATCGTTATATGTAGTATTACCTACCTCTAACCCCTCCCGTCTGGAGGGATAAAAGTCTTTTGATTTATATTATATATTGGGTTTCTTTGAGTTTTATATTTTCTGCTTTTTCTTATCTTTCGTTTTGTGCTATAAAACTATAATACGGGAGCGGATAGCGAATACCAATAACCCCGTTTAAAGTTGGATAAGGTACGGCAGCAGCAGATTTTTGGGTGGTTTTTGAGGTGCATTTGAACGGAAATGCTCCCATAGTCGTACAAGCGGTACGATAGGGAGCATTTGGGCTTACAAGCCCCGCTAGCCGTTCAAAGACACCCAAAAGACGCAAAAAGATGCGGATAGTTAAAACATAGGGCGCAAAAATTAATTGCAGATAATTTGAAAAGTTAACGCTTGCGGTAACGGTGGTTTTTTAAGCGACTACCATACTATATTAAAATTGCGCCCTGTGTTTTAACAACTCTATAAGGGGGAAACATGCTCTTTGTTTCCCCCTTAACCCCCTTCTTTCTCATAACTTTCCACCTTTGATATGGTTTGTCGCTGACCTATTTGTTTATAGGGAAAAAGACTGCCGTTTTATTTTCCCCCATTTGGATATTTTATTTATAGAATCTTTCATAAATATTGTTGCATTCCGCAAACTTTTGTTTAAAGTTGGACAATGTGCGGCAAGTAGCAGGTTTTGATGGATTTTGAGGTGCATTTGAACGGAAATGCTCCCGAAATCGTACAAGCGGTACTTGCAGGGAACATTTGGGCTTACATGCCCCGCTAGCCGTTCAAAGACACCCAAAAGACGCAAAAAGATGCGGATAGTTAAAACATAGGGCGCAAAAATTAATTGCAGATAATTTGAAAAGTTAACGCTTGCGGTAACGGTAGTTTTTTAAGCGACTACCACACTATATTAAAATTGCGCCCTATGTTTTAACAATTCTATAAGGGGGAAACTAACGGTTGAAGTTGGCAAAATAGCGATAGTATTATGCTATAACTTTAATAATATGAGGAATATATGAGAAAGGAGGGTTGTTAGGGAACTAAAGAGCATAGTTCCCTAACTATACTAAAAGAATCTATATAAAATTGCGGGTGCGCAAAAAGTTTGACAGGCTATGGCAGTAGCAATTTGACAAGGGGGTTTGGATAAATTTGATTCTTATCTCTCTTAAAAACAACCCTATCTGAATTATTAAAAGTGCGTAGGGGCAGCTTTTGTGGTGGTTTTGAGGTAGATTTAAACAGACGCTCCTTTTTTTGTTTTGGGTATAGACAGAGGTATAAAGTTCTGTTATAATTTTAGCATATGCTATTATAGGGGAGTGTTGCCGCCTCTCTCTTTGGGGAGCGATTCGTATTAATATGGTGGGTTCATCTCGGTCGGCTTTTTATTTGCTACCTAATATACCTTAAATAGATACATATAAAGATACGAGAAAAAATGGGGGCAGAAAAAAAGCGCAATCTGTTTGAAAGACTAACGCTTGCGGTGACGGTAGTTTTTTAAGCGACTACCACACTATATTAAAATTGCGCCCTATGTTTTAACAACTCTATAAGGGGAAAACAAGCTCTTTGTTTCCCCCTTAAACCCCCTTCTTTCTCATAACTTTCCCCTATGATAAGGCTTGTCGCTAACCATTTGTTTGTAATGAACAAGGCTACCGTTCTGTTTTCCCCCATTTGGATATTCTATTTATAGAATTTTTTTAAATATTGTTGCGTTCCGCAACCCCGTTTAAGTTTGATAGGATACGGCAGTAGCAATTTGCTTTGGATTTTGGGATGATTTTGCAAAAAGTAACCGTCGAAGTGTACAGGCGGTACACGAGTGGCGGAAAATTCATAAATAAAAGCATAAACCAAAGTAAAACAAACTCTGTTTGCGATTGTTAGAGGTTTGCAACAGCATATTTTCGGGTGATTTTTGAGGTGGGGTTGAACGGAAATGCTCCCTAAGTCGTACAAGCAGTACGACAGGGGGCATTTGGGCTTACAAGCCCCGCTAGCCGTTTAAATACAGCCAAAAGGCGCAAAAAGATGCGGGTTTATAAAAACTATGGCGCAAACTCTCTAAACAAGAATGTTAGAAAAACTATGCTTTTGGTAATGTTTGAATTTGGAAAACAGTTCGCCAAAAAATATTGCGCCATATGTTTTTATTCCCCAAAAAAGACTAAGCAAAGGTGCGTATGGAAAAACACGGGGCGCAAAAAAAAGCGCAAGTCTTTTTGAAAACTTGCGCTTTTGGTAAAGGTTGTCTTTTAAGCGAACTATCGCCATTTAATTAAAGTTGCGCCCCGCAAACTAACCCTGTTTTAGCTGGCTAATGTACGGCAGTAGCAATTTGCTTTGGATTTTGGGATGATTTTGCTAAAAGCAACCGCCGAAGTGTACAGGCGGTACACGAGTGCGGGGACTTTTGGGAAAAGCGCCCGAAAGACACGCAAAGTGCGTATGGAAAAACACGGGGCGCAAAAAAAAGCGCAAGTCTTTTTGAAAACTTGCGCTTTTGGTAAAGGTTGTCTTTTAAGCGAACTATCGCCATTTAATTAAAGTTGCGCCCCGTGTTTTTCCTCTCTTACCATTTGGGGCGTATAAATCGCTTTTCCTCTTCTTTTAGGTCTAATCCTATTGTGCCGCCTGGGTTCATTAGGTTGTCGGGGTCGAGGTGACGCTTGAGAACTTTGAATATTTCCATTTGGTTTGTGCCAATTTGCCCTTCTAGCCACGGCGCAAACATCTTGCCCACCCCGTGGTGGTGGCTGATTGCCGCACCCGATTTTTGGATATGGTCGAGTATGCCACGGTGATAGTCAATAAACTCGTCAAGCTCAGTCATTTTTGCTATAAAAATAAAGTATAGGTTTGCGCCTTGCGGGTATGCGTGCGACATATGCGTCATACATACGGTGTTGGGGCGAGATTTGCAATATTCACGCACCATTTTATGCACATGGGGCATATTATCCCAATTGACGGTACACTCTAAAGTATCTGTCATTATGCCAAAATCTTGCATGGTGTCACGCAAATATGGGTCGGTAAACCGCCCTTTCTCCCAGCTCTTTACGGGCAGTCCTGTTAGGCTCATCCCCCCAAAACGGCGGCTGACTTTGCGTACATTTTTTGCTAGATTTTTGCAAAAGCCTCGCTCCCCGTCTGTAAAGCCCAAAAATAAGCATCTTTGGTTAGGTAGATAGCCCCGCTTTTTAAGCACACTGCTAAGCACAGGGATATCGTCTACACTATAAAGGCGCATCATAACTTCGGTTTCCTCGGGGTCGGATAGACGGAATACCGACGGATAGCCCGCTTGATATTGCATTATCTCCCGTGCCGCTGCTTGCGCATCTTCCCAATTTTTGAACATAAACGAAAACCTAATATGGTTTTCTGGCATATAGCGGAATACCCTCAAGGTTACCTTTGTAAGCACTCCGTATGCGCCCTCGCTGCCCATCATTATTTGGTTGATGTCCGGACCTGTTGCCTTTGCGGCATAGTTATCGCCCACAATCTTGCCCGCAGGCGTTGCATACTCTTGTCCTAATACAAGATGCTCAATCTTGCCAAAGTATGTTGAGTTTTGCCCCGCTCCCCTTGTCACCACCCAACCGCCAACCGAACTATACTCGTACGATTGGGGAAAATGCCCAGAAGTATAGCGCAACTTTGTGCCAAACCTTTCCGGCGCTTCGTTTAGAGCCTTTTCAAGGTCTGGTCCGCTCATTCCCGCTTGCACGGTGATTGTTTGGTTTATCTCATTAAATTCGATTACCTTATTAAAGTTGGCACGCATATCTAGCGAAATTCCGCCCTTCATACACTCTACGCCACGGGTGACAGACGAACCGCCGCCATAAACATACAGCGGTATTTTCTCTCGTGTACAAAACGCTACAATCTCCTCCACTTCTTCGCACTCAGAGGGATATACTACCACATCAGGTATGTTTTCTACTATTCTTTTTCTAAGGCGAAGTAGGTCGTACATTGTCTTTCCATAGGCAACCGAAAGACGACTGTAATCATCGGTTTTCACATTCTCTTTGCCAGAGATTCTTTCTAGCTCGGCAATTTGTTCGGCGGTGAGTGTGATGGGAACATCAAACTCTACTTTCTCCATACCTAGTTCTTTAGTTTCCTTAAAATCGTCATCTGTCATCCCAAACTGCTCTTTTAGCATTTTATACAAGCTTTCTTTGGGGATTTTGTAATACTCGGGGTCGCCCCATTTAAATATATTTCGGTAGCTGTCTTTGGGCGCACGCTCTTTTATCCATTGGGGTTCAAATCCCTTGTATGGTTTTGACATATTGTCGTCCTCCTTGTTTTTTGATTTTAGTTTTTAGTTTTTTATCCTTTGATATATTGGTTTTAGTTTCTTGTATGTATGGCGGAATACATTTTCGTATATGTTGCGGTATATTTCGTGGTTTGCGGGGTTGGATTCAAACCGAGAGGTCCTATGCACCATATTTTGTATTGCCTCGTCGTAAGTTTTAAACCTCTCTAGCCCTACAAAGGCGCAAATTGCCGCACCAAGTCCGCTTGTTTCGTAAGTCTGCACTCTTTCGACAGGCAGCCCGAACATATCGGCGGTAAGCTGGCAAACTTCGTCACTTGCCGCACCTCCGCCCGACACGGTTAGCATTTTGATTTTGGTCTTTGTTTGTTTTTCCAAGCACCTTGCACCTTCAATAAGTCCAAAGTTGATTCCCTCCAACATCGCTCGATATATGTGGAGTAGTGTATGCCTCTCGGTAAATCCTATTATTGCGCCTCGTGCCTCGGGTTTTTTTAGCACGGGTCCCCAATACGGCTCTACAATTAGCCCCTCTGCTCCCGGCGGAATTTCAAACAACCGCTTATCTAGCTCCCGCTCAAAGCACTTTTCCTCCCCCTTTCTCTTTACAAATTGGTCGATAAACCAAGTGAGCATCCAATACCCCCGATTTATCATTATTTCTGGGTTATAGCGGTTGGGGTACACAGCGGGGTAGGCCGGCAGAAAGGTGAGCGGCTCAATATATTTTTGTGTTGTAACTTGTATTGTTGCCGTTGTGCCAAAGCTGATTGATGCGGTTTCTGCCCCAATCACGCCCGTACCCAATGTTTCGCATCCCTTGTCGCTCCCCGCCGCTATTAGCGGCAAGCCCTCTTTTATTCCCAACTCCTCCGCCGCCTTGGGCGTGACTTTACCTATAATTTCGCCCGGCTCAATTAGCGGATAAAACATATCGCTCGCTATCTTAAAAACGGGCATCTGATAATGGTTGTCGGCTAGCCACTGTTTTTTCTTATAATCAAAGGGAATATGCCCAATGGTGGACGCAACACTGTCTTTAATTTCGCCCGTCATACAATAGTTTAGATAGGTGGACAGCTGGAGAAACTTGTGTGTCTTTTCCCATATCTCGGGCTGGTTTTCTCTTATCCAATTGCTCTTGCAATCCTTGCGGTTTTTTGCTACCACATCTTTCATACCGCTTACCGAAAACAATATACGAGAGGCTAGCGGCATCTTTTCTTTGCAGCTTGCCTTGCGGCGGTCAAGCCACAAAATAGCGGGGCGCAATGGCTTGATGTCTTTATCCACGCACACGCCAACATCACGCATTGTGGTAACTGAAACCCCCTGTACGGAATCCCAAAGTTCATTCATTTCGCTTTTGAGTTTGTTGCTTGCCACGCACATCATTTGCCAATAATAGTCTGCGTGCTGCTCGGCATAGCCTTCTTTTTCGGAAAAATATGGTGTAAAGCACTCTTTTACTTTACCCAAAAGTTCGCCTTTGTCGTTAAACAACATTGCCCTCACGCTTTGCGTGCCGCAGTCAAAACTTAACACAAGTCCGCTCATTGTCATTCCTCCGTTAATTTTGATTTTATATCAGAGGTGAGAATCAACTTGACTCCCGTACCCAAAATATCCTCTATTACGGTATCCCCTCTAGATAGCGGGGCATCAATTTTTATCTTGCCTAAAAGCGCTGCAAGCGCTAGCACCTTGTCTTTGGGAATTTCTCCGTCTGTTCTCACGGGGGCAACGGGGAACTCTTTGAATACTGTCCTCACCGTTCCCGTTACACTTCTCTTAGGAGCGGTAAGCTCTTCTTCGGCAAAGGTTATCCCTTTTTTACACTTGTTGCCTATAACGCTGACCTTTCCGTCTTTGACCGTTGCGGTTAGCCTACAACCATTGGGGCATACAATGCAAATTAACTCACTCATTTTTGCCCTCCAACACAACCTTTAGCCTTGTTTCCCTCTCAAGCGGGGGGAGCTTGACCTTTAGCTTTTCCATTTCCGGCGGTTTTAGCCCCATTGCGTATTTTTTCTTGTAAATTTCCTCGCCGTCCCTATATATTTTTAGCTCGCCCTTCTTGTACTCACAGGCGCTGCGAAAATAAAAAACTTCTTCCTCTTTAAGTGAATTGATGTCTAGTTGCTGAGGCACAAGATATAGCAGCCCTTCCTGTTCTATGGGGAGCAAGTTCCGTTCCTCTCTTTTTTCCCCCGCAATGTGCTCCCCCGCCGTCTTGGCGCACTCGGAAACATAGTCAACAAGGTCGTGAACATGGAGAGCGTTCCCTACCGCATATGCGCCGTTTACCGATGTCATCATATTTTGGTCTACAATCGCCCCCTTGGTTTTCGCATCCATTTTTGTTCCCAATGATTCGGCAAGCTCGTTTTCGGGAATCAAGCCCACGGATACGATAAGGGTGTCGCACTCTATAATCTCCTCTGTTCCTGCAAGCGGACACATATTTTCGTCCACCGACACAACTTCCACCGCCTCAACCCGCTCCTCGCCAAACACATGGGATACCGTTTTGGAAAGATGCAATGGAATATCAAAGTCGGTAAGACATTGGTACAGGTTGCGGGTGAGTCCGCCGGGCTTGTCCTTTGCCTCGTAAACCCCCAAAACCTCTGCTCCCTCTAGCGTGAGCCTTCTTGCCATTATCAGCCCGATATCGCCGCTGCCGAGAATCACACAGCGTTTGCCGGGGAGCGCTCCCATAAGGTTAACATAGTATTGCGCCGTGCCAGCAGTAAGCACCCCTGCGGGGCGTGTGCCGTGAATATTTACTTGCCGTGATGTTCTTTCTCTGCACCCATTGGCAAATACTAAAGTTTCGCTCCTATGCTCGGTTATCCCCTCTTTAGAGGTTGTCCTCACAACAAAAACCCCTTTCTCTTTGGATATCGATATTACAAAATGCAATAACAATAGGGTGATGTTCTCTTTTTTTTGTACTTCGTCTATAAATCTTTCGGCATACTCTGGTCCAGACAGCTTTTCACCAAAGCGAATCACGCCAAACCCGTCGTGTATACATTGCTTTAGAATGCCGCCCGGTCGAGATTCTCTTTCAATAATAAGAACGGGATGCCCTGCCTCTCCAGCAGAAAGCGCCGCTTGCAGCCCCGCTGGACCGCCGCCTATCACGATAGCACGGTAAATCATTCCTTCTGCTCCTTGGTGTAGCCGCAAAGCGTCTTTCCCGCTCCACCTTTTTTACCTATTTGAGTGATGTCTATCCCTGTTTCCTCTGCGATAATTTGCGTGATTAGCGGGGCGCAAAACCCGCCCTGACACCTGCCCATGCCCGCTCGCACCCGTCTTTTGATTCCGTCCAATGTTAGGGCGGGGACAGGGCTTTTTATTGCGTCCATAATCTCCCCTCGGGATATTTCCTCACAACGGCAAATGATAATGCCGTAGTCGGGTCTTTCTTTTATTAATGCATCCCTCTCTTGTAAAGACAACTCCTTTAAAGAAGGTATTGGTTTTCTTGTTTTGATAAAGTCCTTTTTTTGCTGCACAGTTTTTTCGTTTGCAAGAATTTCTTTGGTAAATTTTGCAACATCCTCGGCGATTGCAGGGGCGGCCGTTATGCCAGGCGATTGTATTCCTGCCGCTTGTATTAGGTTTTTGATGATTGGACTTTTTTCTACAATAAACTCCTCTTCGTAGGTAGCCGCTCGTGTCCCTGCAAAATATGTGATGATGTCCGCACTTTTCATATCTGGGGTAAGTTCTCTTTGCTTGTTTATCACGGCATCAAGCTCTTCCCGAGTGGTAGCGTTGTTTTCCCGCTCCTGTGTTTCATCTGCACTAGGACCTATTAGAATATTTCCGTCTATTGTATAAACAATTCCCCCGCCCTTGGTGTGCTTTGCTCCCGTGGAAGTTTTCATTGCAAACCGCCCAATTACAGAGTGCGTTAGGTGTCCTGCTTTTTTGTCGAGAATCGCCTCCACCCCTCGCCTTGGATGTATGGTAAAATGCCCATCTCCCGCCATTTCTGCTATCTTGTCGCTATACACACCTGCGGCATTTATTACTACTTTAGGATAAATAGCGCCACGGTTAGTGATGACTTTGCCCGCCTTTTCACCGTCGTTTTCTATGCCCAAAACAGCGGTATCAAAACAGATTTCCGCCCCGTTTACCACCGCATTTTCGGCTAGTGCCACCGTCATTAGGTATGGGCTAACCACCCCAGCGCCTGCAAAAAACATCCCCCCATGGTTAAAGCCGGGGTTTTTTATTCTTTCGCTAACTTCTTTTTTGCTCAAATATTCGCAGGGAATGTGGTTTTTTCCCGCTCTCTTCTTTACAAACGGATAAACAGCCCTCTGCACTGGCGAGGTGAACAGCACATACTGCCCGTTTTTACTAATGGGAACGCCTAATTCTTTACTAAGCGTGTCATAAAGGGCATTCCCTCTCATATTATATTTTACTTTTTTGCTGTTTGGGTTTAAATCTATGCCTGCGTGTATCATTCCATCATTTCGGGAAGACTGCGCTATCGCTAGGTCATATTCCTTTTCCACAAGCATAACCGATATATTGTATTTAGATAATTCCCTTGCTATTGCCGCCCCTACGATTCCGCCTCCTATAATTAGGGCATCGGGGGTCTTTCCCTCGTGGGCTTTGTCGTTTATTAAGGGTGAGCGCATAGGTTTTTCTTGGTAGCCTGCTACGCTAATCTTGTTTATCACCCCACGGGAATGTTTTTTTTCTACGGCAAGCCTTCCGCAAGCCAACACATCCGCATATTTCTCAAGTTCGCCTTCAAGCAAAACACCGCCTAACTTTTCTCTTACCGAGATGTTAGTATATCCTGCTTTTTTGAGTGCTTTTTTTATTCTATTTATCGCTCTAAACTTCATCCTGTTCCTTTATATATTAAGATAACACAACTTGATTCTTTTGTAAAGACCGGTTATTTTATTATAGTGGTGAAAATACAAGAAAGAATTTGGTTTAGCCGCTTTTTTCCTTATACCGTTGAAAAAAAAAGAGGCTTGTGCTATAATATTTCTATGATTGATATTAATAAGCTTTGGCGAGAAACTCTCTCTTATATTTCTGGGGAATTAACGGCGGTTGCCTATATGCTTTGGTTAGATAATCTAACCCCTGTTTGCATAAAAGATAATATTCTTATCCTTATGGCACCGTCGCACAACGCAAAAATAACCGTTATAAAGAGCTATAAGGATTTAATAAGAAAAGCGCTTGCCAAAACAAAAAGCAATATTATAGACTCCGAAATTATAATAGACGAGGAAAAATCCTATTACATGGAGGAAATTGAAGCGCTCAACAATAGCTCTCACGCACTTGCGGGAGCAGAAACCCATAAGCCTTCCCAATTTATTGCAAGGTACACCTTTAGCAACTTTGTTGTGGGAGAAAGCAACAAGCTTGCATTTCACGCTGCGCAATCTGTTGCTCAAAACCCTGGCTCTGCTGAGGGATTTTTAAGCTTTAACCCACTTTTCATATACGGTGATGTAGGGATTGGCAAAACGCACCTTTTGCATTCCATTGGTAATTACATAAACGAAAACTTGCCGCAACTCAAAGTTTTGTATGTGGCGACCGAAAAACTTACAAACGATTATGTAGAGGCTATAAGCAACACCTCCTCTTCAGACAAAAATTCATCCAACTTCCGAGCCTTTAGAGAAAAATACCGCAAGGTTGATGTTTTAATGATAGACGATGTGCAGTTTTTGCAAAAACGCCCGGGGTTACAAGAGGTTGTTTTTCATATATTTAACGACCTCTACCAAAACGGCAAACAAATTATTCTGACCAGCGACCGTCCTCCCAAAGAGATAGGTACGCTAGAAGACCGTTTGCGCTCCCGTTTTGAGGGCGGGCTGCTTGCCGACATCTCCACCCCAAACCTAGAGATGCGCATAGCTATTATTAAGAAAAAACTTCTAAACGAAAAGATATCCGTTTCAGACGATGTTATTTATTTTCTTGCAGAGGAGTTTGACTCAAACATTCGTGAACTAGAGGGAGCACTTGCCAAAGTCCTCCTCTACTCAAACCTTACAAACAAGCCTTTTTCCGACATAAACACGGCAAAAGAGGCGCTAAAGAACAACACTTCCCAAAAAGTTGGGTTAGATAATAATGATATAATAAACGCTGTTTGCACTTACTTTAGAGTGAGCAAAAGCGACTTAATAAGCAAAAAGAAAACCAAAGATATAGTAGAGGCAAGAATGATAGCCATATATTTAACAACCGAACTTCTATCTCTACCCTTGGTTACAATCGGGCAAATTTTTGGCGGGAGAGACCACGCAACAATAATATACTCCCGAGACAAAATTCAAGCGGCATTAAAGGTGAATAAGGACACCGCCCGCAAGGTAAAGGATGTAAAATCTTTGCTCAATGCCTAAAATGTTAATAGATGTTGATAAAAATAAGAGATTTACCAACAAGTTATAAACAAAAAGGGGAATAAAAAGTCTGTCTTTCTTGCCAAAACCAATCCTTTTGTTCTCTTTTCGTAGGTTATCAACATATCCACATAGCTTATTATTATTATTAATCCTTATTAAAATTATAAATAAATGTATATAAAGGAGAAATCATGAAATTCTTTTGTAATCCTTTGGAACTATCCGAGGCTCTAAGTGTAGTAAGTAAAGCATTATCTACAAAAACAAACATTCCAATTTTGGAAGGAATTAAAATATTAGCAGAGGGGACAACACTAACCCTAACGGCAACAGACCTAGAGCTTTTTATTGAAAAAAAGATAAAAGCAGAAATTAAAATAGAAGGCGAAGTTGTTGTAATAGGCAGATTTTTTAATGAATTTGTTAAAAAACTAACGGAAATGAGTGATATTGAAATAGAGAAAATAGACGAGCGCTTGGTGATTAGATACGGCGAAAACGAAACAGAAATACTGTGTTTGAACGAGTCTACCTTTCCTTTAATAAGTCCAGTGGATGAGGAAAAAACTTTTACCATTAAAGAGGGAGATTTAAAAGATATATTAGAAAGAACGCTGTTTTGTGTGGCGCTTGACGATACAAGACCAATATTAAAAGGTGCGCTGTTAGAAATAAAAGAGGATATAATCACAGCAGTAGCATTAGATGGGTATAGGCTTGCAGTGTGCAGAAACGCAGTAACGGAACAGAAAGGCGATATAAGAATAATAGTATCGGGAAAAATATTAAACGAAGTAAGCCGAATATTGGAAGATAGCGAAGACGAAGTAAAGGTAAATGTGCAAAAAAACAATATTCTGTTTGATTTGAGGCATACAAAGATAACCACAAGGCTATTAGAGGGAGAATATTTGCAATATGAGAAAATAATACCTGTTACTTACGGCAGCAGCCTAATAGTAAAAAAGGATGACCTTGAAGACGGATTAGATAGAGCATCTATTATAGTAAGAAATAAAAAGAACAATTATCTAAAGCTGTCAATTGGAAACAACAGTATAACAATACGCTCAAACTCCGAACAAGGTAGCATAAGGGAAACAATAAACTGTTCACTCGAGGGAAAAGACATAGAAATAGCCTTTAATTCAAAATATCTCTTTGATGCGCTAAATAAGATAAAAGAGGACTATATAAGAATAGAGTTTGCAAGCAGCAATGCCCCCGCCGTGATAAAACCCACCGAAGGCGACCGCTTTAAATATATTATACTGCCAGTGAGATTGCTAGGCTAACTACAAGACAACAAAAAAGAAAAAAAAACACCTCCCAAAGGGGGGCGTTTTTTATAATTAAAGAAAGCAAGCAGAAACAGAAAAAAGCAAAAAAAGAAGAAAAATAAAAAAATGCTCCACGTGAAACAAAGTAAAAACAAACACAAAAAGCAGAATTTATAAAAACACAGTAAAAAGTATTATAACCACAAAAAAAACAAGTAAAAACAATAAAAAACAATAAAAAAATGATATATTTTTAAAGTGCCAAAACAAGCCAAAAACAAAAAAATCGTATATTAAAAAACACAAATAGCAAAAAAAAGAGAAGTAAAAAAATCGGTTTTGAGTAAAAACTTTTATAAGAGAACACTTTTTGTATTTAATAAATTCCCATTTGTTTTAAGGATGAGCAAGACCTTGCCAAGAATTTAACTAAAGAGCAAAGAAGGGAGTTTCGGAAGAGTTTAAAAAAGAATCTTTAGCAGAAAAGAAACACAGGGAAAAGGAAAAGTTATATTTAGAAGTAAGCTAAAAGAGCGGAGAGGGAAAAGAGAATAGAAAAAGAAAAGGAAAAACGACATTATAAAGAAAAACAAAATAGCGTGGTAGCAAAAAGCGTGCGGGGAAAAGAAAGCAAGAGATGTAAAGAAGGAGCGAGAGCATAACGCAAATGCAAAGGCAAGCGGTATGTAAGGCAAGCAAAAAAGCGAAAGAGGAAAAAGCGAACGGGGAAAAGAAAGCAAGAGATATAAAGAAGGAATGAGGGCATAACACACGCAAAGGCAAGCGGTATGTAAGGCAAGTAAAAAAGCAAGGAGAGGAATAAAAGAGAGAGGATGTTTAAGCAAAAAAGGAGCATAAAGCAAATGCTAAGACAAACTAGCAACCCGCAAAAATTTCATAAGTGTTTGTCGTGGAGCAGCGAAAAAAAGGCAATAAAAATTTTTGGGTGGTAAAAAAGAGGGTTTACTTTTTTGGGTCATATAAGAAGTGGAAAAAACAGAACGAAAACAAGTGAATTGGGCAGAAAACGGCAAAAAACAAGCAGAAAGGAGAGATGGGCAAATGTTTTGTTTCCCGTGGAGCAAAAGGGCTGCTCCACGGGGAGCGCAATTTCACATTAAAATTTGCACAAAACAGCGTGTTTTTATCACAATGCGAAAGTGATGTTTTTATATGTTTTTAGCATTTATTCAAAGCAAAGCGATTTTATTGCTCTATAATATATTTCTATCATTAATTCAAACTCTTCTAGTACAATATATTCGTCTTTTTGGTGTATGGTTTCCGGAGTGCCGGGAAACTGTGCGCCAAAAGCAACGCCCAAAGGCAAAAAGCGTGCGTATGTGCCTCCCCCTATCGTGATAGGAGTTGCATTTACTCCCATAACACTATTATAAGCATCAAGAAGCTTAACTACAAGGGGATTATCTTTAGGAACAAATAATGGCAGGTGGAAAAAGCCTTGGGTTACGCTTGCTAAGGGAAGATTTTCTTTTAGCGTTGCTGTAATTTGGTCTTTGGTTGTGCTTATAGGATGCCTTGTATCTAAATTGAATACAATATTATTATCTAAAATAGCCGCAGTACCTAAGTTTAGTGTTAAATCACCGCTTTCCTCGTCAGAAAGTTTAAGCCCAACCCCCTCGCCGTTATTAAAAGCAAAAGCTTGATATATTTTTTTAAGTGCGCCATATTTTTCTCCCAACACACTAAGCAGAGTAATTATTGCATTTTTTCCAAGAGAGGGGTTGCTTGCGTGGGCAGAAACACCCTCGGCAGAAAGAAACAAAAAATCACCCTCTTTTTTTGCAATAACCCCATTGGCAACACTCTTTTTTGCAAGGTATTCGTCATATTCCAAAATGGCTTGAGCGCTGTCTGGCACCATATTTGCCCGCTCCCCACCCTTAATAGAAACTACTCCCTGCGGGAGGGGGATGCTAATTTCGTGATAAACTATGCCTTTTTCACAATTGATTACTGGGAAATCTGCATCGGGAGAAAATCCCATAACCGGCATTTCCTCTGTTTGGGCATACCTGTCCATACACTTCCAGCCGCTTTCTTCGTCAGAGCCGAATATAAAGCGCAGACGCTTATTTGGCACAAGACCCTCTTGCAACAACCTTGCCGCCGCAAAGGCGGAGGCAATAGCAGGACCTTTATCGTCCATTGCTCCACGGGCATAAATGCGTCCGTTATGTATCTCTGCTCCAAAAGGTGGAAAACTCCAACCCTCTCCTTCGGGTACCACATCTAAGTGGGTTAGTACCCCAAACAGCTCACCTTCGCCAACCTCTGCCCAGCCGCAATAGTTGTCTATGTTCTTTGTTTTAAAACCGAAACTCGCCATAATTTCTAGCATTTCTTGTAGCGCTTTGGCATTGCCTTCGCCAAAGGGCATTCCCTCTTTGGGGGCGGACTCTACGCTGTTGATACGGAGTAGTTTGATAAGAGCGGTTACTGCATTTTCAAAAGTTGCTTTCATTTTACCTGCCTTTAATCACAATTATTTTTTAATGTATATTTATTATACACAAAAACTTGTTAATATGATACAATTTTTAATGATACGAACTTTTTTAAGGGACGGGAGTTGTGGAAAACTAAAGAAACGAGAAAAAAAGATGAGCGAAGGCAGAAGACAGAGAGTAAAAGACAAAGTGCGGCGGGCGGGATTAGATGCGCTTGCATCCCACGAGATAGTAGAGCTATTGCTATATCCGTTTATTCCACGAAAAGACACATCCCCTTTAGCCCGCACACTGCTTAAAGAGTTTGGCACTCTTAGGGCGCTCTTTAGTGCTAAAGAGAGTGACTTGTTAGCGGTTAAAGGAATGCCGCCCAATGCCGCATTTTACTTTTCAGAGTTTACAAAAATCGTCACCGTGCTGCGCTCGGAAAATGTGATTAAAAAAATTATCACAAATATAGAAGAGGCAATGAGCTTTTTTTATGACTTGCTGTCGCTAAGACCCACCGAGGCGGTATATATTCTATGTTTAGATATCAAAAGAAAGGTGGTAGAAGTGCAGAAAATAAGCGAAGGTGAGGCGGCAGGTTCAGATTTAAACTTGCGCAAAATTGCCGAAACCGCAATAAAAACCCGTGCATCATATATTATTTTGGGGCATAATCATCCCTCGGGAGAAACCCTGCCCTCTGCCGAGGACATTGCCGCAACAGCAACGGCGCAAAGTTTTTTAGAAAACATAGGGGTTGGGCTACTAGACCATATCATTGTGGGGAAACATGGCTGTTTAAGTATGCGAAACGAAGGGCTAATGCCGCAAACAAACAGCAACCAATAATTAAAAACAGTTTTCAAGCCGCATTTAGCACATAGGAAAGTATACCCGTGTATATAGCAAAGGCAAGCTTTTCCCTATATTCAGGAGAATTTAGCAATCGGTCATCCTCAACATTGGATAAAAAACCGCACTCCACTATCGCCGAGGGGTAGGGGTGGCTACTCAATATATAATAATCTCCTTTTAATGCGGAAAACTCTCTACCTATCTGCTCTGCATTGAGTGGGTTGAGAGAGGATTGTATAAAATTAGAAAGGGATATAGAGCGCTCGGAGTGTGCGTTAAAAAAGACCTGCGCACCTCGCCTAGTGTGGTCGGGGAACTTGTTGCAATGTATGCTAACCACAAGGTCGGGCGCTGCTTGAAGGATAATTTCTTTGCGTTTTGCCATATCGGCACGCTTGCCGTCAGGGGAGAGGGAACGTTCATTTTCACGAGTAAGAATTACTTTTATTTTTTGCGTTTCCAACAGCTTTTTTACACTTTGGGTTACCAAAAGATTTAAGTCGGACTCTTTAACTCGGCTTTCTATGCCAATCACTCCTGTGTCTATCCCGCCGTGACCAGCATCAAGCACAATTACTGTTTCCGGTGGCGGCGCTAGCAGGGTCGCCAGCGCTGTGCCTCCTGCCGCCAATGCGAAAAAGGCAAGAACCGAGCCAACTATTATCAACAACCTCTTACGGATAAATACAACCATAAACATTCCTTGAGAGAGAAACTGCCATTAAAACCGCCCGTTTGGCATCCCATCTCTTTGCTTATTACAAAATTCGACAATTTTACAGGCAAAAAGGGAGAGTTATCCACAGCAAACAGGACTTATCCACACAGTTATCCACATTTTAGTATATTCACGCCCATAACAGTAAATACCTCGCAACAATAAAAAATTTAACAAGTATCACTTGTTTTTTATGGGCAAAGCGCCGCCCCCTTATATACTATATGCTTTAAACTGCTTGACACATCTCTTAATTTTATTGTATAATCCAATAGCTTGTATTTTTAATACATTGTGCGTTATAAAGTATTCTGAAATCGGAGATATATATATTATGAAAAGAACATATCAGCCTAAAAAAAGACAAAGAAGTAAAGTACACGGATTCCGCCAAAGGATGGCAACCAAGGGCGGCAGGAGAGTACTTGCAAAAAGACGCAAAAAGGGAAGGGCAACCCTCTCAGCATAAATGAAAAAGGAGTCTCGGCTTACCAATAATGCGAGCTTTAATTACATTTATAGGAAAGGCTCTTACTTGTCCTCGCACCTATTTGGTCTTTTGTATGTTAAAGCCGCAACCACCAAAGTAGGCGTTGCCGTTAGTAAAAAAATAGGCGGCAGCGTGGTAAGAAATCTTGTAAAAAGACGAATAAAAGAAAATTTTCGCATCCTTCTCCCCGCCCTCACCGTGAGCGCAAACTATGTTGTATCTGCCAAAAAGGGGATAGAAAACGCATCCTTTAGCGAGATTGGAGAGGAGCTTAAAAGACTTTTAAAAAAAGTTGGTCATTTAACAGATGGGTAAAACAGATGGGTAAAGCTGTTTGCAAATTTTTTATTTTACTATACAAAAAACTTCTTTCGCCCATTATGGGAAGGAACTGTATTTATACGCCGACCTGCTCGATGTACACCTTGGATGCTATAAATAAATATGGCGCAACAATTGGTATATTCAAAGGAATGGGGCGTATTTTGCGTTGTAATCCCTTTGCGAGGGGCGGTTTTGACCCCGTAAAAGAAAATTTGAGAGGAAGTGCTAAATGGACTTTATGATGCTCGCCACCGAACTAAACGCTATAGGGAAACTTATTTACAACAACCTTTACCAATGGGTGCAAGGTTGGGCTAGCGATTATGCAATAATAGGGGCATTCGGGGTAACGGTAATTTTGTTCTCGCTGTTTTTGAGAATGGGGCTGCTCCCGCTCGATATTTGGCAAAAGATGCTTTCCCGCAAAAATGCCAAAAAAATGGAGATTATGAAGCCAGAGCTTGACAAAATAAACAAGCAGTGCGGCGAAAACAGAGAATTATTAATGCAAAAACAACGCATACTCTATAAAAAACATAAGTATAGCGCTTTTAGCGCCTGCTTGCCGTCCTTAGCGACAATGGCGGTCTTTATTATTATCTTTTCTGGCTTTAACAGCGCAGTAAGACACCACAACAGCCTTGTTTACGAGAACTTATCAGTAAGATACGAGGAAGTTTATTCAACCGAGATTGCTAAGTCGGAAAACGAAAAACCCACCGAAGAGGAAAAAAGCGCCGCAGTTAAGGCGGCAGAGGATGCCGTTATAGCCGCTTACCAACCCGAAAGGTTTCTTTTAACAACAAATATTTTTATGCCCGACACTTGGGTAAGCCCTATTCCCGATATACAGAGGTATCAAGGCACGGGCATAGGCAAGCTAGGGATAACCGAGGTAGACAAAAGCGACTACAACAAGGTTATGCAACCAATAATGGATGTATATAATACCAACGAAGAAGGCAAAAAGGTTTGGAACGGTTATTTAATATTACCAATCATTTCTTTTGCTCTAAGCATAATATCATCTAGACTAATAAAGCCGCCGGAACAGCCGCAAATGGCGGGGCAAACAGAGGAGCAACTCAAAGCACAGCGCTCGCAAGCAAAGGTCATGAATTATATGATGCCCGTAATGATGGGTGCATTCACTCTGTTTTACAGCACCGCTTTTGCTCTATATATGGTTGTTGGCAACCTATTCTCGACAAGCTTTAACCTTCTTTTTAATGTTGTCACCAAGCGTATGGACGACAAAGAGAGAGAAATAATGCTTAGCACCACGATAAAAAAATAATCTTTATTTGAAGGAAGTATAAAATGAAAGAAAAAAACAGATTTGAATTTAAAGAGTCAACCGTCGACGAGGCAATCGCCGTCGGCTTAAAAGAGCTGGGGCTAGCCCGAGAAGAGGCGGAGATAGAAATAAAAAGCTACGGCGGACTATTTAGCAAAGCGTGTGTGATTATCTCACCCAAAGAAAAAGAGGAGCAGCCCATTAGCGAGGATGCTGCCGAGAGCGAAGAATCTTTTGCCCCAACCGCACCCTATGAGAGCGATATACAAGCAGACAAGGGCTATGGCGACGAGGAAATAATCAGAGCCGAACAAATGATTTTGGATTTTGTGTCCGACCTCACCTACCGTATGGGGATAAAGAGCGAGGTAACCTCTAAGCGCAGCGGGAACGAAATATATATATCCGTTGACGGCGATGATGCGGGTATGATAATTGGCTATCGTGGCGAAGTGCTAGACGCAATACAGTATTATGCGCTTGTTTTGGCAAACAAGGGAGAAAAGACCTTTATTAGAGTGCAAGTGGATGCGGGCAACTACCGCAAAAGGCGGCAGGAAACCCTTGCCAATCTAGCAAACAGGCTTGCAAGAAAGGCGGCAAGAACAGGGCGGAGAACCGAGCTTGAGCCAATGAATCCCTACGAAAGACGGATAATACACACCACACTCCTAAACGACAAGTTTGTAACCACCGAGTCTGAAGGCGAAGGACGCTACCGTCATGTGGTAATTATTCCCAAAAACAAGGACGGCAGAGGCGGTTATAGCGGCGGCGGTTATAGCGGTGGCGGCGGCTATGGCGGCAGAGGCGGCGACCGCAGAGGTTACGGCGAGCGCAACGACCGCAGAGAATATAGCGAGCGCAACGACCGCAGGGATTATAGTGAAAAACCCCAACCCGAAAACGACACAGAGGACACAAGTGAAGAAAACGGGCGTCTATCTAGCTCCGACTTCCGCAAGAAAGGTTTTGGAAAGACAAGAAGTTTCGGGTACAATAATAAAAGGTTCTAATATATGCGCACCATAGCCGCTGCTGCAACCCCTATGTCACAGGCGGGAGCAGTGGCAGTAATTAGAATATCGGGTGAGGATGCTCTGCCGATAGCAAAAAAAATATTTATCTCCAAGGAGCTAGATTTTTCTCACATTGAGCCACGGAGGATGTATCTTGGCACGGTTAGCGCCGAGAACTTTAGCGATAAGGCGTTTTGTATATATTACAAAGCGCCTAAGTCATACACGGGC
>Ga0265293_10004731_pt1 | contig 23676 bp, 19 predicted proteins | sample Munlanlewell138R_FD_192505 | JGI IMG/M metagenome (GOLD analysis project Ga0265293, IMG submission 192505) | Leachate microbial communities from a municipal landfill in Southern Ontario, Canada - Leachate well 138R | ecosystem: Engineered > Solid waste > Landfill > Unclassified | place: Canada... | reverse complement strand
CAGATGGTAGTTGGGTGGATAAATTACTTTAGGATTGGAATGATGAAGGGATTTATGTCAGATTTTGGAGCATGGCTAAGACATAAAATAAGGGTTATTCTTATGAAACAATGGAAGAAACCTAAGACAATCTATAAAAATTTGGCCTACTTAAATAGAAAATATAAAAATGGATTCAATCACGAAGCAATTTATAAAGTAGCAAACTCAAGACTCGGATGGTACAAACGAAGTGGAATGAATGTAGTTAATTTTATATTAAATCCAAATTTACTTGAAACAAAAGTAAAGGATGGAGCATGTTTGCTCAATCCTTTACAATATTATCTTAGAAATGCTGGAATATAGGTTGTAGAGCCGTATACGAGACCCGTACGTACGGTTCAATGAGAGGGAAATAGTACTAGCTATTATTTCTCTACTCTATTTTAAATGAGAACTAAGGAGGACTAGGGATGAAAAAAATGATTAAGCTATTTGACACAACACTAAGAGATGGAGAACAATCACCAGGATGTAGTATGAATAAAAGAGAAAAATTAATGCTAGCCAAGCAATTGGAAAGATTGGGAGTAGATGTTATTGAAGCTGGTTTTGCAGCGGCATCACCTGGTGATTTTGAATCTGTTAAGTTAATAGCTGATGAGATTAAAACATCAACCGTTGCCGTGCTTGCAAGAACTATTAAAGATGATATAGATGTGGCTTGGGATTCAGTTAAAAATGCAGCTTATCCAAGAATTCACACTTTCATTGCAACTTCCCCTATACATATGGAGTACAAGCTACAAATGGAACCAGGGGATGTTATTAAAAGGGCAGAAGATATGGTTGCCTATGCTGCAAATCTTTGCCCAGAAGTTGAATTTTCAGCAGAGGATGCCACAAGAAGTGATCCTGAATTTCTAGCGGAAATATTTGATAAGGTAATTCAAGCAGGAGCTAAAATTATAAACATACCTGATACTGTGGGTTATACAACACCAGATGAGTTTTATAACTTTATAAATAAGATAATGGATAAATCCAAATATTTAAAAACAGTGGAGGTTTCAGTACATTGTCATAATGATTTAGGCCTAGGAGTGGCTAATAGCATAGCTGCAATAAAAGCTGGAGCTACCCAAATAGAATGCACGATTAATGGCATAGGAGAGAGAGCTGGTAATGCTGCATTGGAAGAGATAGCCATGATTTTATCTGTTAGAGGTGAGAATATAGGTGCAACTACAAATATTGACACCACTGAAATAACTAAGACGAGCAATCTTCTTAGTAGTATTACAGGTGTTTATGTACAACCTAATAAAGCAATTGTTGGGGCAAATGCTTTTTCCCATGAATCTGGAATTCACCAGCATGGAGTATTAAAGAACAGAGAAACATATGAGATTATGACTCCTGAATCTGTTGGTCTAAGTACAAACACTCTTGTTTTAGGAAAGCACTCTGGGAGACATGCTTTTAAGGACAAAGTGAAAACCATGGGTTATGAGCTTAAAGATAATGAGTTAGATAAAATTTTCATGGAGTTTAAATCCTTAGCTGATAAGAAAAAGGAAATATTTGATAGAGATATTGAAATACTTATTACTGGCGGGATGAAAGAAAATAAAAATTATTATAAGCTTAATAGATTTGTTATAAATAGTGGCAATACCATAACTACCACAGCTAGTGTGGTCTTAGAGTATGAAGGAGTCACCAAGGAGGGCATATCCTTTGCTCAAGGACCTGTGGATGCAGCTTTTAGTGCAATAAAACAATGCATAGACAAAGAAATTATCTTGGAAGACTATTCACTTCAATCTATTACTGAAGGTACTGATGCATTGGGGTATGCCACAGTGAAATTAAGATATGATAACATGCATTTCACTGGTAGAAATGCCAGCATCAATGTTGTAGAGGCAAGTATAAATGCTTATTTAAATGCTGTAAATAAAATAATGGAAAAAAGAGATGTTTCTGAAGTTAAAAAAGTTGTTTAAGAAAGGATGATACATATGGGAATGACAATGACACAAAAGATATTAGCTGCACATACAGGAAAAACTAAAGTTGAAGCAGGTGAGTTTATAGAGGCAAATCTTGATATGGTCTTAGCAAATGACATAACAGCACCACCTGGAATAGATGAATTTTATAATATGGGGGCTAGTAATGTATTTGATAAGGAAAAGATAGCCCTTGTTCCAGATCATTTTGCTCCAAACAAGGATATACAATCAGCTCAGCAATGTAAAATTTTGAGAGAGTTTGCCATAAACCAAGAGATAACGAATTATTTTGAAATTGGGGAGATGGGAATTGAACATGTTATTCTTCCAGAAAAAGGTATGGTAGTTGCAGGGGATCTTGTCATTGGGGCAGACTCACATACTTGTACATATGGTGCTTTAGGCGCTTTTTCAACTGGAGTAGGTAGCACTGACATGGCTGCGGGTATGGCAACAGGCCAAGCTTGGTTTAAGATTCCGTCTGCTATAAAAATCATATTGGAGGGAAGCCCAGGGAAATGGGTTTCTGGCAAGGATATTATATTACATATAATTGGTTTAATAGGAGTAGATGGGGCAAGGTACATGTCCATGGAATTTTTCGGGGATGGCATATCTAATTTGTCCATGGATGATAGGTTTACCATTTGTAACATGGCCATTGAAGCTGGTGCCAAAAACGGTATATTTCCAGTGGATGATAAGACAGTAGAGTATATGAGTGAACATTCCATAAGAAAATGGAAGGAATATAGACCAGATGAGGATGCTGTGTATGATAGAGAAATCCATATTGACTTAAATAGTCTTAAGCCTACTGTTTCATTTCCCCATAGTCCTGATAACACCTATACCATAGATAAAGCTGAAAAGGTAAAGATTGATCAGGTGGTTATAGGTTCTTGCACAAATGGTAGGATTAATGACATGAGAATAGCTGCTAATATACTAGCAAACAGAAAAGTTTCAAAAGGTGTTAGAACCATAATAATTCCAGGATCACAGAAAGTATATCTTCAGTCACTTGAAGAAGGCTTAATCAAAATATTTATTGAAGCTGGAGCCATAGTTAGTACTCCAACCTGCGGGCCTTGCTTAGGGGGTTATATGGGAATACTAGCCGAAGGAGAAAAGGCGGTTTCAACAACCAATAGAAATTTTATTGGAAGAATGGGGCATAAGACATCAGAAGTCTATCTAGCAAGTCCAGCTGTAGCTGCAGCTTCAGCAGTTAAGGGTGAGTTAGCTAGTCCTGAAGAATTGGAGGTAAAATAAATGAAGGCTCAGGGGAAAGTAATAAAATTAGGAGATAATATAGATACTGATTTAATAATAGCTGCAAGATACTTGTCTACTTCTGATCCTTATGAATTAGCCAAACACTTCATGGAGGATTATGATGACACTATTGTAAGTAGAATTTCCCAAGGTGATATTATTGTGGCGGGGAAAAACTTTGGTTGTGGATCTTCAAGAGAACATGCTCCCATAGCTATAAAAGGATCAGGTATCAGTTGTGTTATAGCTGAGAATTACGCTAGAATTTTTTATAGAAATTCATTTAATATTGGACTACCAATAATAGAAAGCAAGGAAGCTTCAGAAAGAATAGAAAATGGTGATGAGATCAAGGTGAATTTTAGTTCTGGAGAGATAGAAAATATTAGTAAAAAAGAGGTATATAAAGGCCAAGCGTATCCTGAATTCATTCAAAACATAATCAAGGATGGAGGCCTAGTAGGATATGTGAAGGAAGGAGGAAAAAAAGTAGATGAAGTTTAAAATAGCAGTGGCAAAAGGTGATGGGGTTGGTCCAGAGGTTGTAGATGGTGCCATAAGAGTACTTGAAAAAATATCAGAAGTATTTGGTCATGAGTTTGATTTTGTGGATGTACTTGTGGGTGGAGCAGCATATGATAGATTCAATCACCCATTACCAGATGAAACAATCCAAATTATTAAAGAATCTGATTCAGTCTTATTTGGAGCAGTTGGGGGAGAAAAATGGGATCACCTCCCTAATGAATTAAGACCTGAGAAAGCCATTTTAGGATTGAGAAAAGCCTTAAACGTCTATTCAAATATCAGGCCAGGTATATTATTTCCTTCATTTTCTGATGCATCCCCACTGAAAAAAGAAATAATCAAAGATGGATTTGATATTTGTGTTGTAAGGGAATTAGTAGGGGGAATCTACTTTGGAGAAAAGGGAAGATCTAGTTCCTCAGGAGTAGAAGAAGCTTTTGACGTGGAAAGGTATGATGAAAATGAAATTGAAAGGATAGCAAGATCTGCATTTAACTTTGCCATGAAAAGAAAATTGAAATTAACCAGTGTGGATAAGGCAAATGTACTGGAGAGTTCAAAGTTATGGAGACAAGTTGTAGAAAAAGTTTGGAAAGACTACCCGACTGTTGTGTTAAAACACCTATATATAGACAATGCAGCCATGCAATTAATCAAGGATCCAAATCAATTTGATGTTATTCTTACTTCAAATATCTTTGGAGATATCCTATCAGATGAAATTAGTATGTTAACAGGTTCAATTGGCCTTTTACCTTCTGCATCAATCGGTGAAGGTAGGATTGGAATATATGAACCAATACATGGGTCTGCTCCAGATATTCAAGGGATGAATATAGCTAATCCAGTGGGAGCAATTTTATCTGCTGCAATGATGTTAGAGCATTCTTTTAATCTTAAAACTGAGGCAGAGGCTATTAGAAGTGGAGTTAATAGAGTGTTTGAAATGGGATATGGAACTAGTGATATAAGAATAGAAGGTATTAAGACATTAGGAACAAGAGAAATGTCAAATTTAATAGCTGAAAATATAAACTGAACCTTGAAAACTTAAAAAAATAAAAATATATTGCAAAAAGTTCTTGACGAGAAACTTAATAAGTAATAGAATGATGATAATTTAGAAAATTGCAAAAGTTATGACAGAGACAAAACTGTAGAAATTCTAATAACAGAGAACTGATGATTGGTGAGAGTCAGGATTAGAGGATGCAGCAATGATCACTCTGGAGCTGTCGAGGTGAATTAAAAGTAACCAAGACCGGGAATCTTACTTAGTAAGATGTGCCACCGTTATATGGCTATGGTTAAAGGACTTGTCCTTGGACCTGAAGAGTCATGACGCGTGAGCGTTATGTTAAAAAGGGTGGTACCACGAATATTATCTCGTCCCTGGAATATTTATATATTTCAGTGACGAGATTTTTTATTTTAAAAATTAAAGGAGGAGTAAAAATGACAAGAACAGTAAATGCTTTTGTAAAAAATGGACCGGAGACTCTTATGAGAATAACTACTTTATTGAGAAAAAGAGGTTGTAATCTTGAAGGATTGGTATACAAGGTGGAGGACAAGGAGTCTTTGTCAAAATTGACTCTAACAGTTGGAGTGGAAAATGATGACCTTATGAATAATGTGGTCTTACAAATAAGAAGACTACAAGATGTTTTTGAAGTAACAGTATAAAACAAAAAGGAGAGATATAATGGCTAAAATGTATTATGAAAAAGACTGTAATTTAGATGTTCTAAAGAGTAAAAAGGTAGCAGTAATTGGATACGGAAGTCAAGGTCATGCCCATGCTCTTAACCTTAAGGAAAGTGGAGTGGAAGTTGTTGTTGGACTTTACCATGGAAGTAAATCCTGGGAAAAAGCTCAAAGTGAAGGATTGATAGTTATGACAGCAGCGGATGCAACCAGTTGGGCAGATGTTGTAATGGTACTAATAAATGATGAAAAACAAGTTGACCTTTATGAGAACAGCATTAAGGATAATCTAAAACCAGGTAAATATTTAGCTTTTGCCCATGGATTTAACATCCACTATGGTCAAATAGTTCCATCTGAAGATGTAAATGTTTTTATGGTAGCGCCAAAGGGACCTGGCCATACAGTTAGAAGTCAATACCAGGAAGGTAAAGGGGTACCATGTTTAGTTACTACATATCAGGATCCATCAGGGGATACAATGGACTTAGCGCTATCCTATGCAGCTGCAATAGGTGGAGCTAGAGCAGGAGTATTGGAAACTACTTTCAAAGAAGAAACAGAAACTGACTTGTTTGGTGAGCAAGCTGTACTATGTGGTGGAATTACAGAGCTTATGAAGGCGGGATTTGAAGTATTGGTTGAAGCTGGTTATGACCCTGAAAGCGCTTATTTTGAATGTTTGCATGAAATGAAATTAATAGTTGATATGATAAATCAAGGTGGTTTAAGTTACATGAGATACTCAGTAAGTGATACTGCAGAGTATGGTGATTATTCTGTAGGTAGTAGGATCATTACAGAGGATACAAGAAATGAGATGAGAAAGGTCCTAAAAGAAGTCCAGGATGGAACATTTGCTAGGAATTGGATTCTAGAGAATAAGGCAAACAGACCATTTTTCATGGCGAAGAGAAGGATGGAACAGGATCACCCAATGGAAGTTGTTGGAAGAGAATTGAGAAAGATGATGAGCTGGCTAAAAAATTAGGATTTGAGATCCTAAATACAGGAGAAGGGATAGCATTTTTAGGGGAAGATAAAATTATAGAAGTGAGATAAATGGACTGGAGTAGACAAAACAAGAAAAAGAAGGCTACCTGGCTAAGTATGAAAAGATTCTAACAGCTGCTTAAATAGTCCCAGTATTAAAATCAGTATAGAGGAGTTGAGAAATTTGAGATTAAGAGGTTCAGAGATTGTTTTCGAGTGCTTATTAAAAGAAGGAGTGGACACCATATTTGGATATCCTGGAGGAGCTGTAATTCCCCTTTATGATTCTTTGTATAAGTATCATAAGCACTTTAACCATATATTAACCTCCCATGAACAGGGAGCTTCCCATGGGGCAGATGGGTATGCCAGATCCACTGGGAAAGTTGGAGTATGTATAGCAACTTCTGGTCCTGGTGCAACAAATACGGTTACAGGAATTGCTACTGCTTACTCAGATTCTATCCCCATGGTAGTTATAACAGGTCAAGTATCATCTAGTTTATTGGGCAAAGATTCCTTTCAGGAAGTGGACATAACATCTATTACCATGACAATAACAAAACATAATTTTCAAGTAAGAAATGTTGATGAGATTTCAGAAGTAATGGCTAAAGCCTTTAAAATAGCAAGAACAGGGAGAAAGGGTCCAGTTCTAGTTGACATACCAAAGGACATACTTATGACAGAGACTGAATATATAAGTATTGAAGACTTAACAGAAGAAGTCAAGAAATCGGATTATTCGCATATGGATAAAATCGTATGGGAAATAGACAATGCAAAAAAACCAGTTATCTATGCTGGTGGAGGAATAATTTCCTCAGAAGCTTCTACTGAACTTCTTGAGTTTGCCACTAAGGGGGACATTCCTGTATTATCCAGTCTAATGGGACTTGGAGCATTTCCAAGGGATCACAAACTATCCCTGGGTCTTGTAGGGATGCATGGTCTTAAGGAAAATAATCTGGCAGTGTGCCACAGTGACTTGGTTATTGCCATAGGATCAAGGTTTTCTGATAGAGTTATCGGTAAGGCTAATGAATTTGGTCCAAAGGCTAAGGTTATTCAACTGGATATTGATGAGTGTGAAATAGGGAAGAATAAGGCTGTTGACAGTTATCTTCTTGGTTCCATAAAGGAATTATTATATATTTTAACTGAGCAAATCAAGAAAAATGATAGGAAACAATGGAAAGACTTCATAGATTCCTTAAAAGAAGAGGATATGGAAGAAGAGTGGAGTGGAGAGACAGCTATAAGAATGACTAACAGTGTATTTCCAGATGCTATTGTATCAACTGATGTTGGACAACATCAGATGTGGACAGCACAAAGATGGAAGTTTTTAAAACCAAGAACTTTTCTATCATCTGGTGGTTTGGGAACCATGGGATATGGTTTGGGTGGTGCCATAGGAGCAAAGGTTGGTAATCCTCATACCCCAGTTGTATTAGTAACAGGTGATGGAAGTTTTAGGATGAATTTCAATGAACTTGGAACTGTTGCAAAGTATAATCTTCCAATTGTAGTACTATTGCTTAACAATAATACCCTTGGAATGGTTAGGCAGTGGCAGGGATTATTCTGTGATAAAAGATATTCTCAGACTGATTTGGGAAATGAAGTAGATTTCATTAAACTTGCAAATGCATTTGGAATAAATGGAATGAGGGTAAAAAATAAAGAAGAACTAACAGAAGCACTGGAGGTTGCAAAAAATACAAATACTGCCATGGTAATTGAATGTATGGTCTCAAAGGATAAGTGGGTATATCCAATAGTCCCAGCAGGAGCAGCCATAAGTGATATGATATATGAAGGAGGAGAGTATTGATGAGTGAGAGCTATGTATTTAGTGATGGAAAGATATTAAAGGAGGAAGAGGTAAGTATTAGCATAAGATCAAAAGCCTTTAATTATGGATTAGGATGCTTTGAAGGCATTAGGGCTTACTGGAGTGAAGAGAAGGAACAACTATATGTTTTTAGGTTAAGAGAGCATATGGAGAGATTAAAGAACTCATCAAAAACTCTGTATATGGATCTTCCATACAGTGTTGAAGATCTGTGTGATGCAACAGTTGAGTTACTTAAAAAAAATAATTTTAGGACGACAACTTACATAAGACCAGTAGTGTATAAGGGATCTACTTCATTAAATCCTACACTTTTTGACAAGGAAAACAATATTTTAATGTATTGTCAGCCACTGGGAAATTTTGCTGGGAAAACTGAATTAAAAGTTGCTGTGTCCAGTTGGAGAAGGGTAAGTGATACCATGATACCCCCTAGAACCAAATCAACTGGAGCTTATTTAAATTCCGCACTGGCATCCTTGGAAGCTCTACAAAACGGATATGACGAGGCAGTATTCTTAACACAAGATGGAAAGGTTTGTGAAGGGCCTGGAGAGAATATTTTCTTGGTTAAGAAAGGAAAGTTAGTAACTCCATCACTATCTGATGATATATTGGAAGGAATAACAAGAGATACTGTTATAAGACTTGCTAAAGATGAGTTGGGTATGGATGTTGTTGAGAGAAGTGTATCAAGAACCGAACTCTACAGCGCAGATGAAGTTTTCTTTAGTGGTACTGCTATGGAAGTAACAGCTGTTGTTGAAGTGGACAATAGAGTAATAGGAAATGGGAAAGAAGGAGAAGTGTGCAAGAAATTAAAGGAATTATTCTTTGATTTAACAGCAGGTGGAAATGAAAAGTATAAACATTTTCTAACCCCTGTATATTGATGATATATAATAAATCTATATAAAATTAACACCAAATAGTCTTAGTAGGCCATATAGAGAGAATTTTATACTAAGAAATATGGGTGTTATTTTTTTGCAGAAAAATTCTAATAACTCTTTCAATTAGTGGATAAGTAAGATAAAATAAATATTGAAAAATAAACATTTTAAGTCTTATCACTTTGCTTTATAGTATCTTAGAGGATAATGTAATTCATTTAAAGTCTCTAAAACATAATGATTGAGGTGTTTATTAATAAATATAAAATTGAGGAGCCATAAAATGAATATTGAAATAATAGAAGATATTGCAGTCTTAAGTTCAGAGGAGTTAATAATAAGGGATTTACAGTCTTCACTGGATCTAATAGCTACTATTAACTACGAAACAAGCCTCAACAAAATAGTAATAAGGAAAGATAATATTATTGAAGACTTCTTTTATTTAGAGACAAAACTTGCTGGTGATGTATTTCAGAAATTAATGAATTACCAGATTAAGATGGCTATAGTAGGAGATTTTCTCTCATACGAGAGTAAGAGCTTAAATGATTTTATTTATGAGTGTAATAAGGGTAGTAGTTTCTTCTTTGTTGGAGAAATAAATGAGGGTATAAAAAGATTAAATATGCTCTAGTTTTAGGCTATGAACATATTATGGTTAATGTTGAGGTGATGTTGTGAAAAGAGATAAACTTAAGAAAATTGATATTAGATATTTTATATATCCATTTCTAATATCAGCAACATTATTTCTATTGATAGGATATTTTACAGTTCAAAATAGAATAGAAGAAAGGTATGCCACCTTTGAAGAAAATGCACTAAATCTTGCTCACACCTATTCCCAAGCCTTAATCAGCACTAGAGAAGCAGAGGATATAATAAAGGAGCTGTTAGATCATAATATAGGAGATGCCATATCTGCTCTTCAACTATTTGACAACCTTTATAACACTGATGTTTTAGAGGATATTGCCAATAGTTTTCACCTGGATGAGGTTCATCTATATAATCCAGAAGGTGTAATAGTATTCAGTAAAGGTAACAAGTATATTGGATGGAAGGCTTATGAAGGCCACCCTGTTTATGATTTTATGGTGGGGGATGCTGATATACTAGTTGAAGATATTAGAAAAGATACAGAAAGTGATCAATATTACAAGTATGCATATGTTAAAAATGAAGATGGATCATTCATCCAAATAGGTGTTCTTTCTGACTATGTATATAATTTTATAGCAAAATTCGAGATGCAGAATATAGTTGAATCAATTTCCAAGTTCTCTGAAACAAAACATGTTACATTTGTAGATGATGGATTTAAGGTGATTGCTTCAACTCTTGATAGCTTTAAGGGTATCAGGATAGAAGATCCTAAGGTTCAAGAGAGACTTATCAGTGACACCAACGAAGTTACTAGGGTTGAAATTGAAGGAGAAGATACCTATCAGGTCTGTGTGCCAATTTATCATATGGAAGAAAGACTGGGTTCCTTATCCATAGGTTGGAGTACTGATGAAACTGACAAGGAGATAATAGGCATAATACAAAATGGAATACTTATATTCTTTGTCATTGTGTTGATAATTGGTGCTGTTATTTTCTTTGCATTTAGAAAGAGCAAGGAGAATATAACTGTAGCCTATTATGATAAGTTAACAGGTCTACCAAATAAAGAGTATTTATATGAGTTTTTGGAAAACGAAATAAGAAAAATAGACAAAGAAAAAAAGGCAATACTAATGTTGAATGTTAAGAACTTCAAAACATTAAATATTACCTATGGTTATGACTATGCCAATGAAATATTAAGTGAAATGGCAATGAGGATTTACAGGGTAATTAATGATGAGGATATGTTCTTCCATTTTGGAGGGGATAGATTTATTATCTATGTTGACCAACACAAGTATTCAAATGATTTAGTAGTTTTATCTCAAAGGATTTTAAGTACTTTGAATGAACCTTTTCATAGAAAGGATGAAGTTCAGATGCTAAATATTGAAATTGCCATTTTAGAGGTTGATGATAAGGATATAACTGTTGATAGGATACTTCAGGATGCCACATTGGCTCTATCCACTGCCAATAAGGATATGACTAACAGTATTATAGTATTTAACAAGGAAATGGAAGATAAGATTAAAAGAGTGGATATGATTGAAAAGTCCTTGTTAAGAGTTATAAATAGGGAGACAGAATCCCTCTATCTTGAGTTTCAGCCAAAGTTAGATCTAAAGAAAAATAGAATCATAGGATTTGAAGCCCTGGCTAGAATGGAGACCCAGGCTTTGGGAAGATTATCACCACTTGAGTTTATAGAAATTGCTGAGTCTAGGTTACTCATATATGATCTTGGTAAGATTATAATTGAAAAATCATGTGAATTTTTGAATACTCTAGGGAACGCTGGATATAAAGATATGACCATAGCTATAAATATATCTGGAATTCAACTGTTAAGAGATGAATTCATAGGGGATGTCATAAATATAACTAATAAATATGGAATTAACCCTAAGTTATTGGAATTTGAAATAACTGAATCCATTCTTATGGATAATTATAATTTGATAAATAAAAAACTCCAGGAAATAAAATCCCTAGGGATCATGATTTCTATAGATGATTTTGGTACGGGTTTTTCATCCCTGGCAAGATTAAAAAGTCTAAATGTTGATATAGTTAAAATTGATCGATTCTTTATTAATAGAATAAGTATGAAGGAGGAAGATAATCTGATTTCAGCTGATATAATATCCATGTGTCACAAAATTGGATTAATGGTAGTGGCAGAGGGAGTAGAAACCAGTGACCAGCTGGAGTATCTAATAAAGTATGATTGTGATATAATTCAAGGGTACTACTTGAGTAGACCATTGCCAAAAGAAAGGGCTATTGTTTTCTTAGAACACTATAAAGAATAAATAAATTACTTCGTGAGGAATTGTTTTATATGAAAAATAAAAATTTATATAATCTAGTAATAATAGTTTCCTTCCTACTAATACCAGTAATGATAGCTATTCATGTATTTGTAGGAAAAGATTCAAAAATGTCCCATATAGTCTCTGGGGCATTAATTTCTGCTGTGGTTTTACTCTCCTTCATATATATCCTTATGAAAAGTAAGAAGGAATTCAAAGCAACAGAGGAAAGACTTAAAAATGTTCTGGATTCAACTGCAGAAGGGATATATGGTATGGATCTAGAAGGGAATTGTATATTTGCCAATAAAAGCTGTATCCAAATGCTAGGATATGAAAGTGAAAGAGACTTAATTGGAAAGAATACCCACCTTCTTTTCCACCACTCTTATAAGGATGGCTCAATTTATCCTGTTGATGATTGTGGGATTTTTAAGACCTTATTAAAGGGAGGGAATCATCACAGTTCTGAAGAGGTATTCTGGAGATCTGATGGGACCAGTTTTGATGTTGAGTATAGATCCACCCCTAAATTTAGTAGTGGTGTTTTAACTGGAGGGGTTGTTACCTTTATAGACATTACTGAGAAAAAGAAAGCTCAGGAGAGAATAAATTATCTTTCATATCATGATCCAGTGACTAGCTTATATAACCTAACATTTTTAAATGAGGAAATGAGAAGACTTGATGTCCCAAGGAACCTTCCTTTCAGTGTAATAATTGGAGATGTTAATGGACTAAAGTTGACCAATGATATTTTTGGCCATGAAGCAGGAGATAATCTTCTTAAAGAAATCAGTAAGGCTTTAGTAAGAAGTTGTCGTGCAGATGACATTATAGCTAGAGTTGGTGGAGACGAGTTTATTATGCTTCTTCCAAAAACCACACTTAAGGATGCTGAAACAATAAAAGATAGAATATATTCTGAAGTGGATAGGGGAGCATTTAATACAATAAAAGGTGGAATAGCATTGGGAGTTTCAACAAAAATTGAAACTGGGGAAAATATTCAGGAGATAATAAAAGAAGCTGAAGTGAAAATGTACAAGAATAAGACTTTATGGTTAAAAGAGAATAGTATTAAACAACTTGAAAGCATTATGGACAGTCTACACCTAAGTTCCGAGAGAGAAAGATTACATTCAGCAGTTGTTAGTAAGGTATCAGAAAAAATTGCAAGGAATTTAAATCTATCCTATGAAGAGATAAGAAGGGCAAGAGATGCTGGATACTACCATGATATTGGAAAAATAATTCTGGATAAGGATTCCCTAAGAAACCCTAATTCCCTAAATGATGGACTAAGTCAAAATAGAAAGAGGCATCCTGTAGTGGGGTATAGAATATTAAGTCTGTTTGATGCTACTATGGATTTAGCCATTGGAGCATTAGATCATCACGAGTACTTTGATGGGACTGGATATCCTAAAGGCTTAAATGGAGAAGAAATTTCTCTACTTGGTAGAATTATATCCCTTGCTGAGTATTATGATTTTAAAACCAATCCCCATGGAGGTATAGGATTGTCCAGAGAAGAGGCTGTCAATGAGATATCTATGCTTTCTGGAACTAAATTTGATCCAGCAATTGTTGATGCCTTTTTAAGGGTAATGGAAACTGAATAATAAAGTATAAAGACTCCAAGAAATTGGAGTCTAAATTTTTAACTATTAAGTTCTTCCAAAACTTCTTTTAATCCTTCAAGGAATGCATCCACATCTTCCTTGTATACATAGCCCATGGTACCAACTCTAAAGACGTCTTCAGCGATGGCAGCTAATCCACCATTTACAATTATTCCTTTTTCAGCCAAGCCTTTTACTATTGCCTTTGATTTTCCTTTTGCATATACAGCAGTTAAAGTTTTTGATGCATACTTTTCATCCTTAGGGAAGATATCAAGGCCTAATTCTCTTACTCCAGCAATAATTCTATCTCTGTTTTCAATATGTCTTCTTTGTACTTCTTCTAAGCCTTCTTCAAAAATCATCTTCAAAGCTTCATCAACTGCCATAATGGTATAAACTCCAGGAGTATTTGGTGTTTGATTGATTTCTTGGAACTTTTTAGCCTTATTCAAATCAAAGTAAAATTTAGGTATATTTGAATGCTCAGTGGCTCTCCAGGCTTTTTCACTTAATGATATAAATGCTAAGCCAGCTGGAACCATAAGGGCCTTTTGTGATCCAGTAAGTACGATATCAACTCCCCAAGCATCCATTTGCATTTCAATACCTACAGCTCCACTAACAGAATCAGTAATCAAAAGGATATCTGTATCCTTAAGTGCTTTTCCATAACTTTCAATATCATTTGTAATACCTGTTGCACTCTCATTATGAATTACAATAACACCCTTGGTATTAGGAGTCACATGACTTAAGACTGTATCCACATCTGCAGCTTCACCAAGAGGGAAGTTAACTCTAACTACCTTAAGCTGGTAAGCTTCAGCCATGGAGGCAAACTGCTCAGAGAAGACTCCTAATGTTGGTACAATGACCTCATCACCAAATGAAAAGCAATTCTGTAAAACAGCTTCCATTGCCCCTGTGCCTGATGATGTTAAAATGTAAACTTCATTCTCAGTATTAAAAATTTTCTTTAAACTCTCTCGAACTCTTTTATGCATTTCCATATACTCAGGGGATCTGTGAGAAATCGATTTCCTGTTCATCGATTCTAAAATCCTCTCTGGGACAGCAGTTGGACCAACCATCATTGATACTTCTTTTTTCATTTTAATTCCCTCCTTAAATATTTACCATAAGTGAATGATATTTAATAATGTTAAATTGATAATATAACATATGTTCAATTATGTCAATATAATTACCTTAATTAATATTCGCACTTAAGTAATATAATTTTATATGATATGATATTTTTAGATGGAAAGATTGTTATGAAGAGGTGAAATATGCATAAAATCATAGTAAAGGCTATATCCACTTGGAGAGAATTAGATGTTGAACTTTTTAATGATTTAGATATTGGTGTTGAGATTCAAGACTTTGTTGAACCAAATCTAAATAAGGAAGAACTAGGGGGTATCATTAAATACTACAATGAGAAGTTAGGACAAGTAAGGGGTCTTAAAACTATGCATGGGCCATTTTTAGACTTAAAACCTTCTAGTCCAGATATGATGATTAGAGAAGTAAGTAAGATGAAATACAGAGCTACTTTACAAATTGCATCAATACTTAAAATAGATCATATTATTTTTCATAGTCAAATAAACCCATATTTGAACCAGCCCTATTTAAGAAAACTTAACAATAGTCAGGCTAAGGAATTTTGGGATGGATTGCTTGAAGATGTAAATGAGTATAAAGGTACTATTCTCATAGAAAATATCTTTGAGGAGACTCCTGATATGCTTTATGATTTAATCACTCACTTAAACCATGAAAGAATAAAAATTAACTTAGACATTGGACATGCCAACTTAGGAAAGGTTGGTCTAGAAGAATGGATAAGGATATTAAGAGATTACATTCACTATATTCACATACATTCAAATAATGGTGAGTATGATGAACATAAACCGCCAAATGAAAATCAGTTAAATGAGTTGAAAGAGCTACTAGAAAAGTACCATATCAATCCTATACTATCTTTAGAGTACAAGACTGATGATTTAATAAACTGTATAAAAAAATACGAAATATTTAGATAAAAATGGAGGATGAGAATGGAGTTGCTAAAAGAGACATTAAGTATGATTACAGGTGCAGATAAAGAGGCAATGAAAAGAACTAGAAGTAAGTGGGATGGTTTAGTTAAGCCTATTGGAAGTCTTGGGCAGCTGGAAGAACTAACCATTAAGATTTCTGGCATGACAGGTAAAACAATTAATCCAATTAAAAGAACTGCAATACTTGTAATGTGTTCAGACAATGGGGTTTGCAGTGAAGGAGTTAGTGCTGCACCACAATTCTTCACAAGAATATTAGCTGAAAGTATGAGTAAAGGTTTAACAGGAGTTGCAACATTGGCTAGTTTTAGTGGCGCAGATATTTATACTGTGGATTTAGGAATTATTGGAAATCCTATGGATGCTAATGTAATTAGCAGAAAAATAAGTGACGGAACTAATAATTTCGTATTGGGTCCAGCAATGACATATGAACAGGCAGTCAAAGCTATAGAAATAGGGATTGATATATCAGATAGACTTTATTCACAAGGGTATGACATCTTAGGAACTGGTGAGGTAGGCATAGGAAATACTACAACATCATCTGCTGTCATGACTGCATTAACTGGTTTGGATGTTGATATTACATGTGGAAAAGGAGCAGGTCTTACTGAGGACCAATACAGTAACAAAAAAGAAATAATCAGAAAAGGCATAGAGATAAACAAGCCTGACAAGGAGGACCCAATCCATGTAATTTCAAAAGTAGGTGGATATGATATAGCAGGCATGTGTGGGAGCTACCTTTCTGCAGCAAAGAATAGAAAGCCCATTGTTATGGATGGATTTATTTCATCTGTGGCTGCTCTTTGTGCTATTAAGCTCAATCCTTACGTTAAAGACTACATAATACCTTCTCATTTATCTAAGGAGCCTGGATCAAGTTTTCTGATGAATGAACTTAAATTAACTCCTATTCTAAACTTGGATATGAGACTTGGGGAGGGATCAGGGTGTCCTTTGGCCTTCAGTGTTTTAAAAGCTGCCATGTATACTTTGGAGAATATGGGGACATTTGAAAATACTGCCTTAAGTAGTGAAGAATTAATTGATATTAGAGAATAAAATGGGGTGAATTGATGATAACCTTGGTAACAGGTGGAGCAAGGTCAGGTAAAAGCAACTTTGCCGAAGGAATATTGATGGATAGGAAAGATGTAGTATATATTGCCACATCCATAATAACGGATAAAGAAATGGAAGAAAGAGTAGAACATCACAGAAAGAGCAGACCATCAAATTGGAGAACCTTTGAAGGATATAGAGACCTTGTAAATGCCATAGGAGATGAGAAAAGTTATATTTTAGATTGTATAACCATAATGGTATCTAATACTATGTTTGATATTTCAAAAGATGCGGATTACATTAATACTCATATGCAAAGACAGATTGAAGATGCAGTTTTAGATGAACTTAAAGGGATATTTAAATTATCCAAAAGCCATGATCTTGAAATTGTTTTGGTAACCAATGAGGTTGGTAATTCTCTTATACCTGAGAACCATGTATCCAGAGTATTCAGAGATATTCAAGGGAGGGTAAACCAAAGGATCGCTAGTTTGGCTGATCAGGTTTATTTGGTATGTTGCGGAATACCAGTGAAGATTAAATGATTTATGGATTGTTGCTAGGCTTTCAATTTTTTACAAGAATTCCAGTTAACTCTCCAATTGAGTTGAATGATAAGAATATAAGGTATTCATTGTTTTTCCTCCCTCTTATAGGGGCTCTAATGGGAGTTATTGCTGCAGGCATATACTATATCCTCTTACCTTATAATATCCTTATAGGGGCCCTATTGAGCCTCTTAAGTCTAATTGTACTAACAGGAGGTTTACATTTAGATGGGTTATCAGATACTTTTGATGGATTTATGGCTAATAGAGATAGGGAAAAAACTCTTGAAATAATGAAGGATAGTAGAATCGGAGCTTTTGGTGTATTAAGTATAGTTCTTATTATAATGAGTAAATATATCTTTTTCATTAGTATAGAAAATGCAGGTATTCCTATAATTCTATCTTTGATAAACAGTAGGATGGTATTAGGATATGTTATATCATTTAAAAAAAGTGCAAGAAATGAGGGACTTGGTTATATGTTTCATAGGAGTAAACCTAAAAATTTATGGCTAATTAGTGCTCTTATCTATACTTTTGTCTTGTTGATAAATAGTCCTGAATTCTTAATACCCCTTGGAGCTACACTATTATCCGCTGAACTAGTAAGTAGAAAAGCCTATGGAAGGATCAATGGCTTAACTGGAGATATTTATGGTACCATTATTGAAATTGGTGAAGTTGTATCATTAATTGGATTTTGGAGTGTGAGTGTATGGATATAATATTAATTAGGCATGGGGAATCAGAGGATAATGTTAGAAAAGCCTATAGCTTGGATGAAACACCTCTGACTAGTAATGGAAGGTCTCAAATACTAAAGACAAGAGATAAGCTTTTAGATTTTAGGTATAGGGATATTTATGTAAGTCCCATACATAGAGCTAAAGAGTCGGCCCATATATTGGAGTTAGAAGGTGTATATGAAGAGTGCATTAAGGAAATGGATTTTGGGATTTTTAAGGGTAATACTTTTGATGAGATTACTAATCGGTACCCAAAGGAAACAGATGAGTGGCTAAAGGATATATATAATTATTCAATTCCAGGTGGAGAATCAATAGTAGCATCATATAATAGGATAAGTGATTTCCTCGATAGAATTTCCAAGAGGGAAGATAATGTTTTACTAGTAACCCATGATGGTATCATAAGATTAGCCTTATGTTGGGTTTTAGGAAGTGTTGAACATTTTTTTAAGTTTAGATTAAAAAATGGCAGCATTACTGTAATATCTGTGGGTGAAGATTACAAATCAATCAAGAATGTTAATTTAGTGTAATTTAAATATTAAATAAATGAAATATTATCTACTAAACATCTAACTTTTTAAATATATATATATAATTATGTGTCATTAACTTAATATTTTAAAATCTAGGACATCTCCGTTAGCTTGGAGGTGTTTCTTTTTATATAATCACCCGTTATTATTTTATGGAATAGAAGTAATCTTAATGATATTATATTGTCTAGTACAAAATTATTTGGAAGGTTTGATTGGATGAAGAAGTTACTAATTTTAATTATATTTGTTATATTTATGTCATCATCAGAAATTTATGCCTTTGGTGATGTGGAAAGATACAAAGTAGCTGGAGATATACAATTTCCTCCCTATGAGTATATGGATACTGATGGAGTATATAAGGGTTTTAATGTTGATTTGCTTAAAGCCATAAGTTTAGTATCAGGAATGGAATTTGAGTTCATCCCCATGAAATGGGAGGATGCATTTAGATCTATTGAAAGAGGGCAAGCAGATATAATTCAAGGCATGAAGGAGTCTGAAGATAGGAGAAAAAGGTTCAGTTTCACAGATTCCCTACTTCTAAATTCTCAGTCAATATTTGTAAGAAGTAACTACTATTCAATTAACAATAATTCCGATCTTATTGGAAAAACAGTATCTCTTATGAAGGATGACATAGTATATTTCCAGCTTTCTAGAATAAAGGACATTAAAATTGTTCAATATGATTCTATGGAAGAGGCTGTACAGGCCCTACTAGAGGGTGATGCTGATGCGATGGTTGGAAATACTCTGACTGTAAATTATATATGTAAGGAAAACCATTGGATAGACCAGGTGAAAATTGTGGGAGCAACCTTGAATGAACAGAAATATTCCATGGCAGTTTCAAGAGACAATCCACAATTACTTAGAAGTTTAAATGAAGGATTAGATGAAATTCAAAAAAATGGCATGTATGATGCTCTTTACAGAAAGTGGTTTGGAACTCCAATAAGAAATTCAAAGGAAGAAACCGAATTTCAAATAAAAATTTTGCTAGTTGGCTTAGCATCCTTATTAATAATACTATTTGTAGTCCAAGTGATTAATAGAAAACTTAAGAGAATTATAGATGAAAAAACCAGGGAAGAAAAACTACTAATCAATGAATTGAGAAATTATGATAAATTGCAGTTTATGGATAAGATCATATCATCCTTGGCTCATGAAATTAGAAATCCACTTACATCTGTTAAAATCTATACCTCCCAAATGAAAAGCAAGCTAAATAATAGTGAATTTATGTTGGCTGCCTCTGAAGATATTCCTGAGGAAATAGATAGAATTGACAGTTTAATAAAAGAATTCATGGAATATACATCTCCTAGAAAACCACAAATGAAAGTCCTGAATTTAAGGGAAGAGCTTGAGAATTCAATAAAATTCATTAAACTTCAAATTAAGGATATAGGGGTCAATATAGATGTTGATTCCATTGTTCTAATAAAATTTGACTCTGGTCACTTTAGGCAGGTAGTATTAAATATTTTACTAAATTCCAAAGATGCTTTGGTCAATTGTAACAATCCACAAATAAGAATTTATGGATATGAAGAAAATGAAAGTGTGGTTTTAGGATTTGAAGACAATGGTTGTGGTATTAGTGAGGAATCATTGGATTATATTTTTGAGCCATTTTATACAACTAAAGATAATGGAAACGGTGTTGGTATGTTCATTGTCAAGAAGTTGGTAGAAGAAAATGAAGGTATTATAAGTGCTAAGAACAATTTGTCAGGTCATGGTTTAAGTGTAAATCTTAAACTAAGGAGAGGTGAAAAAAATGAAAACTAAATTGTTAATTGTGGATGATGAAATAAAGATATTAAGAGCTCTTAGCTTTCTTCTAGAGGATGACTACCAGGTCTTTACCTGTAATAACATGAAGGATGCTAGGGAGGTATTTATCCATGAGAGAATTGGTCTTGTCCTAATGGATTTAAGACTTTCGGAAGGAAGCGGATTAGTGTTGATGGAAGAATTATTACAGGTGGACAATAATGCCACTATAATTATAATGACTGCCCATTCAACCATTGAAAATTCCATTAAGGCTATAAAATCAGGAGCCTATTACTTTGTAACTAAACCAATTGATAATGATCAATTATTACTATTATTAAAAACCGCTCAGGAAAAGCTTGATCTTACAGAAAAGCTAAACACCCTTGAAGGACACTTAAGAAAAACACCAATTGGATCCTCAAAAGCAATAAGAGATATCAAAGATCTTATTCTGAAAGTTAAAGACACTGATGCAACTATATTGATTACAGGAGAGAGTGGAACTGGTAAAGAACTCATAGCCCAAAATATTCACACTAGCAGTAATAGAGCAGCAAAGCCCTTTATCCCTCTTAACTGTGCAGCTATGCCCAGTGAACTATTGGAAAGTGAGCTTTTTGGATATAGAAAAGGGTCCTTTACTGGAGCGATAAAGGATGAAATTGGACTTATTAGAAAATGTGAAGGCGGAACTCTATTTCTAGATGAAATAGGGGAGATGGATATAAAACTTCAATCAAAATTGCTCAGATTCCTACAAGAAAAAGAAGTTAGGCATATAGGTGATGACAAAAATCACTCCGTAGATGTGAGGATTATATGTTCCACCAATAGAAACTTAAAGGATGAGATAGCAGCTGGTAATTTTAGAGAGGACTTGTATTACAGAATAAATATAATTAACATTATTGCCCCACCATTAAGAGATAGGATTGAAGACTTGGACCTTCTAGTTCCTTATTTTATAAATAAATATAGTATTTCCTTCAACAAGGAAGTAAGCGGAATATCAGTAAAGGCTATGAACAAACTAAAAAGCCATAAATTTAGTGGTAATGTCAGGGAATTAGAAAACATTATTCAAAGAGCAGTCTTATTGAGCAGTGGTGAGTTAATTTGTCTTGAGACACTTAATCTTGATAATTCAAATATTAACAATAAGGCAAACACATTAGTTGATGATTATATTAAAATTTACCAGGGTGAAACAATGAAGGATATAGAAAAGAAAGCTATTGAATTTGCTCTAGAGTCAAATAGTCATAATAGGAAGTGGACAGCTGAAAGTTTAGGCATAAGTGAACGGTCCTTAAGATATAAGATTAAAGAGTATGGCTTAAAATAGTTGGATAAAAGTAAGGTTATAGAACCTAGAATCAATTATGAAAGCATGTGATTTAATTATGAACATAAGTCCATAAGTGTTGAAATTACCACATTTATTACAAAAATAATATTGTTTTTTGCTTGTTCAAAACTAGTTAATTTGGTATTATAGTAATTGTCATGTATGTAGTTTTGTCTATGTTTCTACTTATAATAGAGATATTTTTAACAATACATACAATTGTTGTAGGTAATATATTCTGTATATTAGAAAAGGAGAAGTGAAAATGACAAAAAATAGAATAGTAAGCTTAGTATTAATTGCTTTGATTTCTGTTGGTGTACTATTCATTGGCGATAGCATTATGGATAGTGGGGCTACTATTGCTCAAGGTTTAGTAGATGGTACATATGAAGGTGTTAGTGATGCAGGTATGCATCCAGGACTAAAGGTACATGTAGAAGTTAAAGATGGAATGATAGTTGATATTAAAGTGGTATCCCATAGTGAGACACCAGGAATAAGTGACCCAGCAATTTCTGGTATGCCAGAAGCAATCATAGCAGCTCAGGGTTTGGAAGTGGATGTTGTATCAGGTGCTACAATGACTTCTAATGCCATATTAGAAGCTGTTAAGATAGCATTGGAATCTGAGCCAGGAGTAAGTGCTCCAGTTATGGAATTTGCAGATGGAGTGTATGAAGGTGTAAGTGATGCAGGAATGTATCCAGGACTAAAGGTTCAAGTTACAGTTGAGGGTGGAAAGATTATAGAGGTTAAGGTACTGGCTCATGAAGAGACACCAGGAATAAGTGATCCTGCAATATCTGGAGTACCTGAAGCTATAGTTGCAGCTAATTCATATGAGGTGGATGCAGTCTCAGGAGCAACTTTCACATCAAAGGCAATAATGGAAGCTGTTAAATTAGCACTTGAGGCAGGTCCAGTTGGATCAGGTGGAACAGATAAGATACCTTCAGATATAGTTTATGTTGACGGAGTATACGAAGGTGTAAGTGATGAGGGAATGTATCCAGGATTAAAGGTTGAGGTAACAATTGAAGGTGGAAAGATTGCCGGCGTTAAGGTTGTGGCTCATGAAGAAACACCAGGAATAAGTGATCCTGCAATATCAGGAGTACCTGAAGCAATAGTATCAGCAAATACCCCAAGTGTTGATGTAGTATCAGGAGCAACCTACACATCAAAAGCTATAATAGATGCAGTAACCATAGCATTGGAAAGTGCAATTGCAGCTGAAGGTCCAGTTTCATATGCTGATGGAGTATATGAAGGTGTAAGTGATGAGGGAATGTATCCAGGATTAAAGGTTGAAGTTACAGTTGAAGGTGGCAAGATTGCCAGTGTTAAGGTAGTAGCTCACGAAGAGACACCAGGAATAAGTGATCCTGCAATATCAGGAGTACCTGAAGCAATAGTATCAGCAAACTCATATGATGTTGATGTGGCATCAGGAGCGACCTATACATCAAAGGCAATAATGGATGCTGTAAAAGTAGCATTACAAGATGCTGTAACAAGTGGAGAACCAGTTGAAGCAGTTTTATATACTGATGGAGTATATGAAGGTGTAAGTGATGAAGGAATGTATCCAGGATTGAAGGTTGAGGTTACAGTTGAAGGTGGCAAGATTGCCAGTGTTAAGGTAGTGGCTCATGAAGAGACACCAGGAATAAGTGATCCTGCAATATCAGGAGTACCTGAAGCAATAGTATCAGCAAATACTCCAAGTGTTGA
>Ga0265293_10004729_pt1 | contig 23687 bp, 20 predicted proteins | sample Munlanlewell138R_FD_192505 | JGI IMG/M metagenome (GOLD analysis project Ga0265293, IMG submission 192505) | Leachate microbial communities from a municipal landfill in Southern Ontario, Canada - Leachate well 138R | ecosystem: Engineered > Solid waste > Landfill > Unclassified | place: Canada... | reverse complement strand
GAGCAGCCCGAGGCGGCCAAGCAGGCGAAAGAGCAGCCCGCGAAGAGCAAGCCCGCGAGAGAGCAGCCAGCGAAGAGCAAGCCTGCGAGAGAGCAGCCCGCGAAGGGCAAGCAGGCGAAGGACCAGTCCGCGAAGAGCAAACCTGCGAAAGAGCAGCCCGCCAAGAGTAGACCCGCGAGAGAACAGCCCGCGAGAAGCAAGCCCCCGAAGGGCGGAACCGAGGCCCCGGCGAAGCCGAAGAAGAAGCGGAAGGTATTGAAATTCGGGTGAGGTCCACCCCGGTTTCGTCTGGTAGACTTCGCCAACCGCCGAAGAGCCCCGCGCCCCGTCGTCGAGCCCTCGGCCCAGCGACCACACGCACGTGATGACAGGGAGATACCGCATGGCACAGGCATACAGATACCCGCTCACACGCGTTTGCCTGAAGAGCGGGACCATGACCCTGCCGCTGGCCATGCTTCAGTTGTTCCCCGAACAGGGCCCGATCGTGGCGGTCGACAACGAGACGGGCGCGGAGTACGAACTCGAGCTGACCGCACCTCGAGTCCTCGCCGGGCTGAGCGACCTCTTCGGCGCTCATCAGCTGGAAGTCAACGACGAGCTCCACGTGACCCCGCTGGGCGACAACCGTTTCGGCTTCGACGTCATCACCAAAGCCAAGCGCGCCGCCGACTCACGACCGGCTGCGGTCGCCGCCATGCTCGACGAGTTTGCGTCTGCCGGGGTGGCCGCCACCGAGGCGGAGGTGCACGTCCTCTTCCCGACCCTGGCCGCCGGGCTCGACGTCGGTGAGTACCTGGAGGCGGACCCCCGCTTCGAGTTCCGTAACGGACGCTGGCAGAGCGCCAGGAAGGGCGATGACGCGGCGCCCGAAGCCGCGGCGGAGGAGCCGGCGGCGAGCACGCCGGCGCGCATCGCCGCGGAGAGCGTCGATCAGGTCGCCGAGTTGGTGGAAACCGCCGCCGGTGCGCCACGCGGCGGCCAGGCGGCTGAAGCCGAAGCGCATGCGCAGGAGAGTGCCGGCCGGGGCGGCGAGCAACCGCCGCTGTGGTCCGGGAACCGCGGCACGGGCATCTGGCAGGACTTCGCGGCCAGCGCCGGCAAAGAAGCGGCACAGGACCGGCCGGCGCAAGGCGGCCACGTTCACGAGCGGCGTGTTCCGGCACCGCAACCGCGGCCGGACCGCGGCGCCGACAACGAGGGCTCCGACCTGCGCGTCGTCGACCTGGCGCAGAGGTTGCGTCGCGTGCTCGAGCCTCTGGGTTTCAGACTGGAACCGCTCGGCGGTGGGCAGATGACCATAGTCGCCGACATGGGGCGCAGGAAGTACCAGGTCCACGCGCAGTTGCTGCCCGCTGGGGAGCGGCTCGACTGGGCCGCCCTGTTAGCGAAGCGGCGCGGCTCGAGCGCCCGGTACTTGGCGGTGATCGGGGACCATCACGACCTCCTGCGTCTCACCAGCCCCGCCGAACTGGCGCGAGCCACGCTCTGGAGCTGGGCCGCCCTCGATCGCCTGCGCGTGCTGCACGGCACCGTGCCGCTGAGCCCCATCGACCTCGAGTCGTACTTCGAGCATGACGGCCTCTTCGAGGTCGGCCTGGAGAGGTTCGAGAACAGCGTCTCCGAGCGCGTCGCCGAGCGTGGCGCCACCTCGAGGGTCCTCACGCGGTTGGCGAACCTGCGGGCGCCGACCGTGTTCCTCCTGGAGGAGCTCGCCGCCGACGCCGACATGAGCCGCGAGGGCGTGTTGCGCATCCTCGAACGGCTCGCGGAGGCCCCGTTTCACCTGGTGGCCCGCGTCGACCAGGGCGAGTTCCTCCTACGCATGCGCGTGGCCGACGCGCTCGGGAACCTCTCCGCCTACGCCGAGTCGTTGAGGCAACACCTGCCGAATCGCAAACACGAGCGACTGACCGGCCTGGACGACGAGGTTGACGTTACGCCCGACGTAGCGGCCAAGGAACCCGATGAGGACGTCGCCGGCGGCGACGTGGACGAGAGCATAGAGGCCTGAAGCGGCCGGCCAGCGTTGATTTCGGCGATCTTAGAGGTCTTGTAGCGCCCTCACCGGTAGTGGCCCTGCGGCGCGCGCCGCGGCCGCCGCGGCCATGGCCTTGACCGTCCAGGTCGCGGCCTCGGTAGTGGTCACGTAGGGCACCCCGTTCTCGAGGGCGCGGCGCGCCTCCGCCGTTTGTTCGACGTCGATCAACAGCGCGTAGTCGGGCTCCGAGTCAGGTGGGACGGGGCCGCGCTCGACGGCGAACCCCAGCCCCGCCAACACCGCGGCTTGGTCGTCCAGGCCCTCACCTATCAGGCGCGCACTGCCCTCGCCGGGCAGCGCGGCCCCGGCGCCGAGGGCCGCACGATAGTACGCGAGGTACGGGTCGTCGTCGATGCCCATGCTCTCACCCGTGGAGCGCATCTCCGGACCCAGGACCGGCGCCACGCCCGCGAACTTCAGGAACGGTAACACCACTTCCTTCACGCTGTAGTGCTTGGGCCGGGGCGTTGCCACGAAGCCTAGTTCCGCCAGCGTCTTTCCCGCGGCGATGAGCGCGGCGAGCTTCGCCAGCGGCACGCCCACTGCCTTCGACAGGTAGGGGATGGTGCGGCTGGCGCGGGGGTTGGCCTCGACCACCATCACCTCGTCACCGCGCACCACGTACTGCACGTTGATGAGGCCGAGCACGCCGATGGCCTCCGCCAGCCGCCCCGTGTACTCCTCGATGAGGGCCAGCGCGGTGGGCGAGAGGCTGACGGGCGGCGTGATGCAAGCGCTGTCGCCGGAGTGGATGCCGGCCAGCTCCACGTGCTCCATCACGCCGGCCACCACGGTGGTGACGCCGTCGGATAGCGCGTCGACGTCGACCTCCGTGGCGCCGGCGATGAACTCGTCGAGCAGGATGGAAGGGTTGTCGGGCAACTCGGAGTAGACCTCGGCCAGGTAGGCCGCCAGCTCATCCGCGCTGCGCACTACCTTCATGGCGCGACCGCCCAGCACGAAGCTCGGCCTGACCATGACGGGGTAGCCGATCTCGGCGGCCAGTGCGCCGGCTTCTGCCGGCAGGCGCGCGACGGCCCCGCGGGGCTGCGGGATGCCGAGGGACTGGCAAAGGGCGTGGAAGGTGTCGCGGTCCTCCGCGGCTTCGATGGCCGCGGCGGGCGTGCCCCAGATGGGAACGCCGGCGTCGGTGAGCGGCCGCGCCAGCTTGAGGGGCGTCTGGCCGCCAAGCTGCACGATGACGCCGTCGGGCTTCTCGTGATCGACGATGTTCGCCACGTCCTCGAAGGTGAGGGGTTCGAAGTACAGGCGATCCGCGGTGTCGTAGTCGGTGGAGACGGTCTCCGGGTTCGAGTTGACCATGATGGTCTCGAAGCCCGCCTCCTTGAGCGCCCACACCGCGTGCACGGTGGCGTAATCGAACTCGACGCCCTGCCCGATGCGGTTCGGGCCCGAGCCCAGGATGACGACCTTGCGCCGGTCGGACGGCGGCGCCTCGTCCTCCCACTCGTACGTGGAGTAGAGGTAGGGCGTGTAGGCCTCGAACTCTGCAGCGCAGGTGTCGACGGTCTTGTAGACCGGCGCGCCGTCGTGCTGCAGCCGCGCGGCGCGGACGTCTACCGGGCTCGAGCCCGTGAGCAGCCCGACCTCGCGGTCGGAGAAGCCGAGACGCTTGACCTCGCGCCACCTCTCCCACGACCACCCGGCTATCCCTGGTCCGTCTTCGACCTCGCGCTCGGCCTGGGTGATCTCCTTGAGTTGGGCGAGGAACCAAGGGTCTATCCCGGTGTCCTCGTGGAGGGAGCGCGTGGAACGGCCGCGCCGCAAGAGTTCGAGGACGGCGGGGAGGCGCGCGGGATTGGCGTGAAGGCGGCCGTCGAGCTCCTGTAGCGTCAGGCCCGCAGTCTCGCTCCGGACGTCGAGTTCCAGTGACCGCAGTGCCTTGGAGAGGGACTCCTTGAACGTGCGGCCGATGGCCATGACCTCGCCCACCGAGCGCATCTGCGTGCCCAAGGTGGTGGAGGCGGTCGGGAACTTCTCGAACGCGAAGCGCGGGATCTTGGTGACCACGTAGTCGATGGTGGGTTCGAACGCCGCCTTGGTCTCTTTCGTGATGTCGTTGGGCAGTTCGTCGAGGTGGTAGCCGACGGCCAACAGCGCCGCGATCTTGGCGATCGGGTAACCGGTGGCCTTGCTGGCCAGCGCAGAGGAGCGCGAGACGCGGGGGTTCATCTCGATCACGATGACGTCACCGTCTACCGGGTTGACGGCGAACTGGATGTTGGAGCCGCCCGTGTCGACGCCGATCTCGCGGATGATGTCGATGGAGTAGTCGCGCAGGCGCTGGTACTCCTTGTCCGACAGGGTTTGGGCCGGCGCCACCGTGATGCTGTCGCCCGTGTGCACGCCCATGGGGTCGAAGTTCTCGATGGAGCAGATGATGACGACCGTGTCGTTCTGGTCGCGCATGACCTCCAGCTCGTACTCCTTCCATCCCAAGACGGACTGCTCGACGAGCACGCTGTGGACGGGCGAGTCGTGAAGGCCTTGCGCCACCGTGGCGCGGAACTGCTCCTCGTCGTAGGCGATGCCGCCGCCGGTGCCGCCCAGGGTGAAGCTCGGACGGATGATGGCCGGGTAACCGATGCTCACCACGAACTCCAGGGCCTCGTCCAGGCTGGTGACCATCTTGCCGGCGGGCGTCTTGATGCCGATCTTGGCCATGGCCTGCTGGAAGAGCCGGCGATCCTCGCCCTTCTGGATGGCGGCGTAGTTGGCGCCGATGAGTTCGACGCCGTGCTCCTCCAGCACGCCGAGCTCGTGGAGTTGCGCCGCGAGGTTGAGGGCGGTCTGGCCGCCAAGCGTGGGCAGCAGCGCGTCGGGTTTCTCCGCCGCGATGACCTTGGTGACGAACTCCGGCGTGAGGGGTTCGATGTAGGTGCGGTCCGCGACCTCGGGGTCGGTCATGATCGTGGCGGGGTTGGAGTTGACCAGCACCACCTCGTACCCGGCGCCGCGCAGGGCCTTGCAGGCCTGGGTGCCCGAGTAGTCGAACTCGGCGGCCTGGCCGATGACTATGGGGCCGGACCCCAGGATCAGGATCTTGTGGATGTCTGTACGTTTAGGCATTTGTCAGGGCCTCGCAACCACCAAAGCGCGAGTCTAGCACTCAGTTGGCGCTAGCGCCCCGACGCGGGCGGCGCCGACCCAGGGGTGCTAAGCGTCTGCCGGGCCAGCGAGCGCATGAAGTTGCGGGCCCGCGCATATTGATGGCATGTCGGTCGACCCGGGTGGCACGCCAAAGATCATGTTCGGCCGCGGTGGTCGCAGGCACAGGGGCGGCGCGGCGCGGGCTAGCGGTAACGAGCCGCAGCCCCGCCTCCTTGCCGCGGCCGGGTTCCTGGCGCACCTGCGCTCGGGCGCCGTGGCCGACGCGGGCAGGGCCGAGCTGCTGGGCGGAAGAGTGGTCTTCCTGCCGCGGCTGCTGCCCGCGCAGGCGGCCGCGGTGCTCGGCCTCCATGCTCGGCTGGCGGCGGCGCTCGGCCCGTGGTCGCCGTCCCGCAGCAGCGGGGCGGCGTACCGGCCACCCGCGGAGGCAATCAAGCGGCCGCTCCTCGGGCTCGGCCCAGAAGACCTGCTCAGGCCCGAGATCGCGGTGCTGGCAACACCTGCCCGTTGGCTCGAAGAGCCCGAGGCACTTGGCCAGCCGCGTGAGCGAGCGTTGGCAGGCGAGAGCCTCGGGTCCGAGGGCGTGGTCCTCGCCGTGGAGCTGGCCATTGCCGGCCGTAACGCCGGGGGTCGCTCGCGAACGGAGGGAGCCGTCACGCCGCGCTTGGCCGCGTACGCCCGGGCGGGCGTACGCGAGGTGTGGCTCCTCGACCTGCACCGGGGTTGGACGGAGGCCTACCGGGCGCCGTGGTCCGGTAGCTTCAGGTCGCGCACGCTCTGGTACCCAGGAGAGGAGGTGCCGTTGAGTTCGTTGCCGGGAGTGACGGCGTTGGCGTTGGAGACGGGCTGAACCTCCTTGCGCGGGTGGGCCGGGCGGTTCCCGGCGCCTACGGTGCTCGCGGTGCTCGCGGTGCCCGCGGTGCCCGCGGTGGTCGCGGTGCGAGAGCCCGCGCCGAAACTGCCCACGCGGGTGGGTCAGCTTTCCGGGGTGGGTTCGAACTCGATCACGAAGGCCTCGGCGCCCACCATCACGCTGTCCCCGGCCACCAACCGGTGCTTGCGGCGCGTCTCCACCACGCCGTTCACCCGCACCTCGCCCCGCTGGATGAGGTGTTTGGCCTGCCCGCCCGTGGTGGCCACGCCGAAGAACTTGAGGGCGTCGTCGAGGCGCAGGGAGGGGGCCTCTGCTGGGCCGCCTCGTTCTGGGCTCGGCCCCGGTTCGAGATCGGGCCTCGCTTCGCGCTCCGGCCCCGGGTCGCGCTCCGGCCCCGGGTCACCGGTATTGCCCATCAACTCACTTCCACCGGGTCGGCCGCGGCGTAGCTGCCCAGGTACTTGACGAACGCGGCCCGCCGCATGAGGTCGGCCATCGCCGCCGCCACGTTCGGCTCCTCGATGTGGCCGTCGATGTCGATGTAGAAGAGGTAGCTCCACGGCTTGTCGCGCCTGGGCCGCGATTCCAGCTTCGTCATGTTGATCTCGTGCAGCGGGAAGACCTCGAGGCACGTGACCAGGTCGCCGGGCCGGTGCCGCGTGGCGACCACCAGGCTCGTCTTGTAACGCGTCTCGTCGCCGGGCGGTCTGGCGCTCTTCGCCCTGGCGTCGGCGTAACCGAGCACGAAGAAGCGCGTGAAGTTGAAGGGTAGGTCCTCGATCTTCTCGGCCACCACTTCGAGGCCGTACTCCTGCGCCGCGCGCAGGCTGGCGATGGCGGCCTTCCCCTCCCCGCCGTTCTCGGCGAGGAGCTTGGCCGCGCCCGCGGTGTCGAAGTCGGTCACGGCCTCGAGGCCGTGCTTCCGGATGAAGCCCATGCATTGGGCCAGCGCCTGCGGGTGGCTGTACACGCGGCGGACTTCCTCGAGCTTCACCCCGGGCTTCACGAGGAGGTTGTGGTGCACGCGCACTATGCGCTCCCCCACGACGTTCATGACCGAGTCGGTCAGGAGGTCGTAGGTCTGGTTGATGGAACCCGCGAGGCTGTTCTCCACGGGCAAGCAGGCGTAATCGCAGGTACCGTCGGCGGCCGCCGCGAACGCCTCCTCGAAAGTGGGGAACCCGACGGCCTGCCCCCCGGGGGCGAAGCCGAGGGCGGCCTCCTCACTGAAGGCGCCTGGAACGCCTTGGTACGCGACGCGGGCCGGTCTGGGATCGGTCATGGCGAGGAGTCTAACGCTACGCGGTCGTCTCGACCTCGCGCCGCAGCTTACTCAGGCGACTCGTGATGGCCTCGAGCTCGGCTTGCAGCTCGTGCAGCCGCGCGAGTTCGGCCCCCACGAAGCGCGTGTAGGGGCTGATGGCCGCCGTGAGCTTCTCCTGTGAGCGCGCGAGTTCGAGGGCGAACTGCTTGCTCACCCCCTCCTCCAAGGCCGCCTGAAGCTCGCTCATCTTGGCGCGTAGGTCGCGCTTGGCGCGCGCGCGTTGGCGGGGGAAGACGAGGAGCCCGAGGCCCATGACGGTGAGCCCGACCGCCAACCCGGTGATGTCGAGAGCCGCACCCGTCATGATGGCCAGCATCGCGGCACTTAGCCCCAGGCCGCCCACCTCGAGCAGGCCCGTCTGGATCACGGCGCCCTGCAGGCGATCGGCGAGCTGCCTCGCCTCGGTGGGCGCGTCGTACTCCATCAAGCCCGATCCGAGCTGCTCGCGCATACCGCGAAGCAGCGCCTGACGGTCGTACTGGAAGCGCCCGCCTACCTCGCCGATGATGCGGTCTTGTTCGGACGCCCGCTTCTCGTTGAGGAAGCTCATGACGTCCTCCCACAACTGCAGGTTGCGTCCGATGAACCAGTCGACCAACTCGCCCAGACCCTTGTCGATCTCGGCCTCCGCGCTCTTCACCACGTCGGCCTCGAACTCCTCCTTCACCTTCTGGGTGTTCATGAGCTTGGCGATGCGGCGCCAGCGGATGGTGTCGTCGAAGAACTCCTCGCCCCGCTTCTCGACGCTCTCGAGCACCGAATTGATGGCGTCTACGTGAAGCTTGAGGTCCTTCTTCAGCTCACTCTCGAAGTGGGCGCGTTGCCGCTCGACCTCGGCGAGGGTGGCGCTGTCCTCGGTCAGCAGCCCGAGGCGGTTCTCGAGCACCTCGGCGTAGTGCTCCGCCGTGCGTTTGGCCACGCCCAGCGGCGTGAGGAGCTTCAGTTTCAGGCGGTCGGCGCCGAGGCGCTGGCGGATGGCCGCCTCCAGCTCGGGCAGGCCGGTCGCCGCCAGAGCCGCATCGTCGCCGGAGCGCCGCGCCTCGAAAGCCTGGCGGGCGCTCACGCCGAACACTTCGGGGGTGGTGCCCAGCGTCTCGCGAGCGTGCTCGGTGACGAAGTCGAGCACGGCGGTCCGCTCCGCGGGCGTGGCCAAGATGTCGATCTTGTTCACGACCATCAGGACCTTCTTGCCCCACGACTCTATGAGCTCGAGGAACTCGCGCTCGCTCTGCGTGAACGGGCGGTCGGCGCTCGTGACGAAGAGCACGAGGTCGGCGCGCGGCACGAAGCGCTCGGTGAGCAGCTGGTGGCGCTCCACGATGGCGTTGGTGCCGGGGGTGTCCACGAACGCCACGGTGCCCAGCAGCTCGCTCGGGTAGGTGCGTCGAACGAGGTCGTGACCGTCCTCCACCTCGGTGATCTCCTCGCCATGAGTGATGACGGTCACGCGGTCGGTGGTGGGGGTCACGCCCTCGGGCATGACGCGCTCGCCGAGGAGCGCGTTCACGAGACTCGACTTGCCGGCGTTGAACTCGCCGGCCACGACCAGCAAGAAGATGCCGTCGAGGTCGTCGATGGCGGTGCGTACGTCGGCGACGTACTGCGGGTCGGCCTCGAGCTTGGCGAGCAGGATGAGGAGGTCGGTAGCGGCTCCACGCTCACGTGCCACGAGGTCGCTCAGGCCTGTCGGAAGGTCGAGCATCGCAGGCAAGATACCACGTAGCCGACGCGATTCCCGGGCAGCCGGGCCCGGTGGAAAGCCCGCCACGACCCGTGCGGGGGCCCGCTAACTTACACTTGGGCAAGGCGCCGGAGCTACTAGCCGAAGGCGCGGATCGTCGCGTGCAACCCAGACGACCACCAAGCCGCCGGCCGCGGCGTGATATGGAGATGTTCGAATGCACTCCCCAAGGCAGGCCACCCGTCATATCGCAGCGGCGTTCATAGCTACGCTCATCGCTCTGGCGCCCGGGACCGCCCGGGCCCAGCTCGGCGACTCGCCGCAGAGCCTGCTCGACGCGCTCGTCGAGTACTCCCCCGCACCCGCGGACGGCGGTTACCGCGTCGCGAGCGGTTTCAGCTTCGAGATCGAGGCGCAGGGCGACGTCGCCGTGGGAATCACGGGCTCCGGCGCCCTGAGCGACGCCAACATCCGCTTCCTCGGCGACCTCATCGGCGCCGCTAGCGGCTACGGCGCAGGCATCGCCGCGCCCGTGGCGGACTTCTTCCGTACCCGCGCCTCGGAGCTGGTCGGCGGCGGCGAGGTCGCGTTGGAGGTCATGGAGTACCTCATGTACGTCGACATCACGGCTCCTGCCGAGCCGGAACCGTCCGGCGGCGAGGCGGCGCCCGCGACGGCCGGGCCGGACGCCGTCAGCGTGCGCTTCGTGCCGCAACTCATAGAGAGCTCGCGGTTCGGACCGGCCGCTCACGCGCTGGGGCCCGCCGACGCCACGCACGTCGTGCGCCTCTTCACCGACCTGCAGTGCCCGTTCTGCGCCCAGTTCGAAAGCCTCGGCATGCCCATCGTGATCGACGAACTCCTCCCCCGCGGAGACGTGCGCTTCGAGTTTCACCACTTCCCGCTCAAGAGCATCCACCCGAACGCCGTGGCGGCCGCTGAGGCTACCGAGTGCGTATCGGACGAGGTCGCGCAGGCCAGCGGGCATCAGGCGGGCGAGGACGCCTTCTGGGCCTACCAGGCCGCGTTGTTCGATGAGCAGCAGACCTGGGCCAAGCTGCCCGACCCGATCGCCACCTTCGTGACGGTGGCCGACGACCTCGAGCTCCCCTCGGAGAACCTCGCCGCCTGCATTCGCGGGGGTGAGCAAGGAGCGAAGATCGAGGAGGCTTACCGCAGCGCGGCGCAAGACCTCCGCCTCACGGGCACACCCACCGTGTTCGTCGACGGCCTCAAGGTCAGCGATTACCGCGTCCTTGCCGACTACCTCAGGCTCATGCGCCTGAGCACCGCCTTGAGCGAGCGCGCCGCGCAAGCCGACCAACCGTGACGGTCTACACGCGGCGGTTGATGCTCGGGTCGAGCAGCGCGCGCCCCGTCCAACCGGGACGCCTACGTGCCGCGATGTGCGATAGTAGACGCCGAAGTAGTAACGCGTATGGATGGCGGTGAGCGGTGTAAGGCCCCGTTCCCGACTTTCCTGGGGCGCAGGAGGGGAGCTTGATGACTGAAGCGAGCCAGTATCCGAGTCTTGTGTGGCACCTCAAGAACACGGAGTTGTTCGAGGACCTGACTCCGGACGAGATCGAGCAGATGGCTCGCATCACGCCCTACAAGCGCTTCGCGGCGGGCGAGATCGTCTATCACATGGAGGACCCGGCCGACGCGCTGTACTTCATCCGCGACGGCATGGTCAAGATCTCGATGTACTTCCCGAACGGCAAGGAGATGATCCTGGGCCTGCTCGGCAAGTACGACATCTTCGGCGAGCTGCTTCTGCTGGAGAGCGAGCGGCGCCCCAACCAGGCAGAAGCGGTGACCGACACGACGCTCATCGTCATGCCCGAGATGGAGTTCCAGCGCCTCCTGCAGCAGCAACCGCGTATCGCGATGAAGTTCATCCAGGTGATGAGCACGCGGCTGTGGCAGGCGCAACAGTGGCAGGCGGAAGTCGGCGCCTTCGACGCCCCGGGGAGGCTCGCGAACCTGCTCCTGCGGCTTGCCGGCGACTTCGGAGTACCGTCGGACCGCGGCACCGTCATCGACCTGACCCTCACCCAGCAGGACCTCGCCAAGATGATCGGCGCCACGCGCGAGACGGTCAGCCATTGCCTCGCCAGGCTCCTCGAGTACGGCGCGGTTCGTCGCCGCCGCTCGCCCATCACCGTCAACGTCGACAAGCTCCAGGAGTTCTTGGACGAAGCTAGCCTCTAGGAGGGCACCAGCAGCGCGAGCACACTGCCCGACTGCTCGCGCTCCGGATCGGTGCGCTCCGAGATCACACGGACGACCTTGCCGTTCACCATGAACAGCGGCACGGCGCGAGACCCCATCTCGGTCAGGTAATCGGCGAGGCTGTACTCCTCGCTTAGCTCCTGTTTGCCGAACACCGCCCCGGCCTCGTGCAGGTCGCGCAGGCGGTTGAACGATAGCTCTTCACTCGAGAGCCAGGTGCCGCGGTTGTCCCCACCCAGGCGCCTCGTGCCGTCGTGGCGCTCTTTCGGGGCGAGTTGGTAAACGTTGGCCTTGCCGAACTCGCGCGCGTACTTGACGGCGGTGAGAGCGTTCGCCTCGTCGTTCGACGTGAGGGCCAGCAACCGTCCGATCCCTGCGAGCCTCACCTGATCGTCGCTGCGGTCCGAGAGCAGACTGCCGAAGTAGGTGGTGAGTCCCAGGGTGCGCGCCGCGGCGACGTTGTAGCGGTTGGTGTCGGCCAGCACCACGGGCAAGCCGGCGTCGGCGAGGGCCTTACCTATCTGCCGCGCCACGCCGTGGGCCCCCAGGATCAGGAAGCCCTGCGGGTTGGGATCGGCGACGCCCAGCGCCACACCCAGTGGCTTGGCGGTGAGGCTCGCGAGCAGCACCGTGCCCACGATGACGATGAACACCAGCGGCACGAGCACGCCCGCGTCGATGATGCCCGCCGCTTGCAACCTGGCCGCGAAGAGCGACGTGACCGAGGCCGCGACTATCCCGCGCGGCCCCACCCACGCGATGAACGCCCGCTCCTTGAGCGCCAGTGCCGAGCGGATGCTGCTCAAGAAGACGTCCAGCGGGCGGATCAACAAGATGATGATCCCGAGCAGGAGCAGCGTGCGCCACGAGAGCACCGCCAGAATCTCCGTCAGTTCGATATTCGCGGCCAGCGTTATGAACAGCATGCTGACGAACAGCACGGTGAGGTCTTCCTTGAACGACAACAGCGAGTCGAGGTCCGGCACCGACGCGTTGGCCACGATGATCCCCATCACCACGGCGGCGAGCAGGCCGGCCTCGGAGGAGACGAAGTTGGTGAGCGCGAAGGTCGAGAAGAGCAGCGCGAGCGCCGACACGTTGATGAGGAAGTCGGGAATGGCGCGCCGCTTGAGTAACCAGGCGAGCGCCAGGCCGCCCAGCGCCCCCAAGCCGACCCCCACGAAGACGAAGCGCCCGAGAAGCAGGGCGATGGTGGCCAGCGATTCGTCGCGGCTCTGCAAGATGATGGCCTCGAAGACGAGGACTGCGACGAGCGCGCCCACGGCGTCGATGACGATGCCCTCCCACTTGAGGACGCTGCTGACCTTCGAGTTCGGCCGCACGATCCGCAGCAGCGGCCCGACCACGGTGGGACCGGTGACGATGATCAGGGCCCCGAAGAGGAGCGACAGCTGAGGGCTGAGTCCGGCCACGAAGTAGCCGACGGCGGCGCCCCCGATCCACGTGACCAGCGCTCCCCAAGTGACCAGGTTCAAGACCACCCGGCGCGTATCGCGGATCTCGGAGAAGCGCAGCGTGAGCCCGCCCTCGAAGAGGATCAGGCCGACGGCAAGCGACACCAGGGGGAAGAACAGGCTGGCGGGGAAGAGCTCGGCCGGACGCACCCAGTTCAGGACCGGGCCGACGAGGAACCCCACGGCGAGGAGGAAGAGGATGGCCGGCACGCGCACGAACCAGGCCAGCCACTGCGCGGCTACGCCCAGCGCGATGATCGCCGCTATGGCCAGGGAGGGTGTCGCCAGCAGAACCTCGTGCATGATGTCAAGTCTCACTTGTCGTGAACGCGGTGTCGAGTCTTTGCGGCACCCGGTGGCGGGCGTGCCTCATGGTAACTTGCCGGAATGTCGGAGCCGGCCGCACCCCCCGCCAAGGGCTCCCGCGAGCCCCGCCGCTACCTCGTCCAAACGGTTCACGCCGACGTCGTCGTGACCGTCAATGCCGACGCGGGCGGGCTCGACGATGACCTGCTGTCGTTCGAGGCCGCCGACGCCGCGAACGTGGCGGACCTCACGATGTCGACGCCGTTGACGGCGTTCGCCGCCAAGGTGGTCGACCTCATCGAGTTGCAGGGGACGGATGACTTCGGTGGCAGCCCGAAACTGCTCGAGATGCTCATCAAGGAGAAGGCGACCTTCGAGCTGAGGCGGCTAGGGCGCTTCGCCGAGGCGCTGGCCTCCCGCGGCGACTGAACCGGCGGGTGAACCGCCGCCACCGCCGCGCACAACCTTCGCCGCGCGGGACCTTCGCCCTACGCGAGCTTCGGTGCACGCGACCTTCGTCGCCATCCTTCCGTCAGTCCTCTTCGTCCTCGTCCTCCTCGACCACCTCGCCGAGGTCGGCGAGGAGTCCCTTGTAGAGCCTGACCGAGAAGTCGTGGATGGCGGCGAGCGCCTTGTCGCCTCGCAGGTCCGCGGAGACGCGCCGCTCGGCGACCTCCACCACGCTGCCGAGCAGGCCCTCGAACATCGGCCAGGGCCCCGTGAACTCGGCGGCCAGGTCGTCATCCTCGAGCTCGATGGGGTCGACGGCGGCCTCGAGCGCCGGCTGCGGACCGGCCTTGGGGGTCTTGGCGGCCGGGGCAGCGGTGCGCCCGCGGCCCCGCTGGCCGCCCCGCGACTTCGTGCCGGCGGCGCCTCCCTCCGCAGCGCCCTTCTTGACGCCGGACTTACCGGTGCCGGAGTTCTCTCGGCGTTCGAGGGCGGCAAGGGCCTCCTCGGCGGCCGCCTTCTCGGCGTCGCGTTTCGAGTGGCCCTGGCCCGTGCCAAGCACCTCGCCCTCGATGACGACGTCCGAGAGGAACGAAGGTTCGTGTTCTGGCCCCGTCTTGGCAGTGTTGAAGTCGGGCCTCTCGAGCCCGAGCTTCTGTGCCAGTTCGATCAGGAGCCCTTTGGGATGCGCCATGCGCCCTCCTTGGGGGTGTGGTCTCCGGCTTGCAGCGTCGGTCTTCAGGTTCTCCCGGCCGCATGCTCCTTTTCGGCTGCGGTCCGAGTGCAACTGCCGGGCGCCCGTCTCTGACTATGCGCGCACCTGCCATGTGCGGCGGTGAAGTGCGCACCTAGTCGGAGCCGCGTGCCCGGCAGCTGCGCCGAGAAGGCTACCACGCTCGCGGCACCCGGTGAGACGCCGAGGTGGCGGGCGGCACCACCGTGGGCCGGGCTTGCGTTACGATTGCCGCATGACTCGCCTGCTGCTTTGTGACGACCACGCCATGTTCCGGCAGGGCCTCAGGAGCATCCTCGAGACCGAGGAAGACTTCCGGGTGATCGGCGAGGCCTCCAAGGGGCGCGAGGCCATCCGCTACGCCCTCGAGACCCGCCCGGACGTCATCCTCATGGACATCCAGATGCCCGAGCTTGACGGCGTGGCCGCCACCAAGGCCATCCTCGCCGAGCACCCCGACGCCCGCGTCATCATCCTCACCATGTACCGGCAGGACCGCTACGTGTTCGAGGCCGTAAAGGCGGGCGCCCGCGGCTACTTGCTCAAGGACGCCGGCGCCGCCGAGCTGGTGGACGCCATCCGCAGGGTCGCCGCCGGCGAGACCCTGCTGAACGCGGAGATGGCCGCCTCCATCCTCGACGAGTTCCGCAAGCTCGGCGACATGCCCAAGCACCCCGAGCACAAGCTGAGCGAGCTGACGGAGCGCGAGGAGGCCATCCTGCGGCTCCTGGCCCAAGGCGCCACCAACCAGGAGATCGCCACGTCGCTCAACGTGAGCGAGAAGACCGTGCGCAACCGCCTCTCCGAGATCTTCTCCAAACTGCGCCTCAACAACCGCACGCAAGCGGCGCTCTACGCCCTGCGCGAGGGGATAGCCAGCCTGCAAGACAGCCAACAGTGACCTCGCGGCGCGGCGCGTCTGCAGACGACGCTGCGTTGCGGGCCTTACTCCTGGCACTGGCACAGACCCCCGCGCCGACCGGCTCAGAAGATGCGCGCCGCGAGGTCGTCAGGCGCTTATGGACCGAGGCGGGGCTCGAGCCGCGCACCGACGCCGCGGGGAACGTGCTCGCCGAGGTCGGGGGCACGGAGGCATCCGGCGCAGGCGACGCTGGGTACGTGATCGTTGCCGCGCACCTCGACAGCGTCTTCGGGCCGGCGGTCGACGTGAGCGTGAAACGGGGCGACGGGCGCTGGAGCGGCCCCGGCATCGGCGACAACGCCGCGTCGCTGGCGATACTGACCCGTTACCTACAGACCCGCGACCAGTCCGGGCGCGCCCGGCCCGCCCTCCTGGTCGCGGCCACGGTGGGCGAGGAGGGCCTGGGGGACCTGCGGGGCGCGCGCCACCTCGTGGCCGAGGCGGGCGGTGGGGCGAGCGCGTTCATAGCCTTCGACGGGGTGCTCGGCACCATCACCGACTTGGCCGTCGGCTCGCGCCGTTACGAGGCGCGGTTCAGTGCCAAGGGCGGCCACTCGTGGGGCGACTACGGCGCCCCCAGCGCCGTGCACGCCGCCGGGTCGGCCATCGCGGCGCTCACGCGCGTCAAGGTGCCGCGCTCCCCGCGCTCGAGCCTGAACGTGGGCCAGGTCTGGGGCGGCACCAGCATCAACGCCATCGCCGAGACGGCGGGCTTCAACCTCGACCTCAGGAGCGTCGACGCCGACTTCCTGGCCTCGTTGGACGCCGCGGCCATGAGCGCCGTGCGGCAGGCCGCCGAGCGCTCTGGCGCGCTGGTGGAGTTGATCCAGGTCGGCGACCGCCCGGCGGGCAGCTCCCCGAACGAGCGGCTCGTGGCGGCGGCAAGGGCCGCCTACGGCGCCGTGGGCGTAACGGCGCACACGTCGGCCGGCAGCACCGACGCCAACCCGGCCATGGCCGCCGGCCTCCCGGCCATCGCGTTCGGCGGTTACCGCGGGGGCGACGCGCACCGCCTGGAAGAGTGGCTCGAACCCGATTCCCTGGCGGTGGGCCTCGAGGCCTTCAGCCAGCTGCTGGAGCGCCTGGCCTAGGCCCTTAACCCCTGCCGCGCGTGCGTCTGGCCGCGAGGGCCAGGGCGTCGACGGCCTCGTTCTCCGGGTGACCGGCATGACCGCGGGTCCACGACCAGCTCACCCGGTGGCGCTTCTCGAGCTCCAACAGTTCCTCCCACAGGTCGCGGTTCTTGACCGGCTGCCTGGACGAGGTGCGCCAACCGTTGCGCTGCCACTTGTCGAGCCAGCCGTCCGTGAACGCCCGCTTGAGGTACTCGCTGTCGGTCACGATCGTCACGCTGTACGGTTCCGCGAGCGCCTCCAGCGCGCGAACGGCGGCCGTGAGCTCCATGCGGTTGTTGGTGGTGCCGTCCTCGTAGCCCGACGCCGTGGTCTTGCCGGCGGGCGTTTCCAGCATGTAGGCCCAACCGCCGTGGCCGCTCGCCGTGTCGCACGAGCCGTCGGTGTACACCTTCACGTGTTCGCGGGGGGTGACTGGCGAGCCCGCCGCGTCCTCCTCGGCACCGAAGAGGGGCGCTTGCGCCTTGGTGGGCTTACGCGTCGGACACATCGCCGGGCTCCTTCGCACGTCGTTCGAGCACGACCACGGCGGCGGCGTGATCGCGGCCGTGGGTGAGCGACAGGTGCACCACGAGGTCCCGGGCCCGGCACGCCTCTGTCAGCTCGGGCGCCAAGCGCAACTTGGGCCTTAGGCCGTCCTTGACGACCCAGACGTCACGCCAGCCGAACGGCTCGCTCCAGCACTTCTGGAAGGCCTCCTTGGCCGCGAAACGCGCCGCCAGCCCGGGCACCATGTCGCCCCGGCCCGCCAGGGCCTCCAGCTCTTCGGGGTGGAACACGCGCGGCACGAACCTGTCCGGGAAGCGCTCGAGGGAGCGGCGGATGCGCCACAGTTCCACCAGGTCCAGGCCCACCGCGACGATCAAGCCACGACCTCGTCCACGCCGGTCCTGCTCGCGATGAACGCGCGTTCCGCCATGCCGAGGAACAGCCCGTGCTCGACCACCCCGGGCATGTCGGCCAGCAGCTCCGCAGTCCGCGTGGCGTCGAAAGGAGTGCTGAAGTGCAGGTCGTAGACGAGGTTGCCGTTGTCGGTCACGAACGGCGCTCCGTCCGCCAGCCGCAGGCGTGGTTCCGCCCCCAGGTCCGCCAGCAGGCGCACCAGGCGCTTCGTGCCGAAGTTCACGACCTCGACCGGCAGCGGCGCCCTCTCACCGAGGTGACCCACGCGCTTGCTCTCGTCGCCTATCAGCACGAAACGTTTGGCGGCGGCCGCGACGATCTTCTCACGCGTGAGCGCTCCCCCGAGGCCCTTGATGACCTGTAGGTCGGCGGTCACCTCGTCCATGCCGTCGATGGCCAGGTCCAGCCCCCCGGCCGGCAGCTCCGCGAGCCCGATGCCCAGGGCGGCGGCGCGTTCCTCCGTCTGCCGCGAGGTGGCCACCCCCGTCACGTTCTTGAGCGTGCCGTCCCTTAGCTTGGCGCCCAGTCCCTCCAGCAGCCAGCGCGCCGTGCTGCCCGTGCCGAGACCCAAGAGCATGCCGTCCTCGACCAGCGCCAGCGCGCGCAGGGCGGCGGCCTGCTTCATGGCTTCCATACCGGTAGGCTTTCCCGTCATGGTCGGAGCATACCGTCAGGTCGGCCGGCGGCGCCGGGGTCAGGCGGGCAGCACCAACGCCGGCGTCCGAGCTGCAGCATCGGCGCCGGAGTCCGGCCGGCACCACCCGCGGCGCGGCAGCCGTTATCCTTGGTCACGTGCTCGCCGTCAACTTCGTCCAACCTCAAGGACGCGTCACCGAACCCGGAGCGTCGCCGCGGCTGGTCCTCGCCAGCGCCTCGCCGCGCCGCGCGCAGTTGCTGGCGAGCCTCGGGCTGACCTTCGAGGTGATGGCGCCGAGCGTCGACGAGACCCCCGCCAACGGCGAGTCGCCCGCTCACCTGGTGGAGCGCCTGGCGCAGGCCAAGGTACTCGAGATCGCCTGGGAGAACCACGAGGCGCTGGTCATCGGGGCCGACACGACCGTCACCCTGGACGGCGTCGCCATCAACAAGCCCAGCGGCTTCGAGGAGAACCGCCGGTTCATCGAGCGGCTGGCGGGCCGCCGGCACGAGGTGTTCACCGGGCACGCGCTCGCCTACGGCGGGCGCCGCGAGTCGTTCGTGGTGCGCACTGTGGTCGAGTTCCGGCCCTTGAGCGAGCCCGAGATCGTCGCCTACTGCCGTTCCGGCGAGGGCCTCGACAAGGCCGGCGGTTACGCCATCCAGGGCCTGGGCGCCACGCTGGTGACGGGCATCGAGGGCTGTTACCCGAACGTCATGGGGCTGAGCCTCGTAAACGTGGTGCTGGCCGCGAGGCGCCTGGGAGTGAACCTTGTCTAGCCTGCTGCGGGCCTGGTACGTGTTCATCGCCCTTGGCCTCTTCACCGTTGCGTTCACGGCGTTCGTCGGCAGGGTGCCGGCGGACGTTACGGCGGCCGTGGCGCTGCCGCACGAACTATTGCACCGCGCCGGCACCAACCTCCGGCTGGCGCTTGAGAGCGCCGTCGACCGCCGCGACCACCGCGCCCTGGTGGCCGAGCTTCAGGTGCAGCTCGAGGCCGAGCGTGAGGCGTCGCGCCAGCTCGAACTCGAACTGGAGCGCTACCGCGACGTCGTCAACGTGGCGAAGACCCAGTCACCCGGAGTGGTCGCGGTGGCGCCGGTCATCGGGGCGGACGGCACGGCAGACCTCGGGCGCCTCCGCGTAGGGTTGGGCGAGAGTTCCGGCGTGGCGCGCAACATGCCCGTGACGGTGGCTGCCGGTCTCGTCGGCATAGTCACCGAGGTGGCAACGAACACCGCCGTGGTGCGCACGATCATCGATCCGCAGTCGCGGGTCGGCGTGACCGTGAGGGGCAAGGGCGGCCAGGGCGTGGCGATCGGCGAGGTGGGCGGGACCGTGCGCGTGTCGCGCTTCATCCTCGAGCAGCCCGTGGCCGTAGGCGACGTGGTGGAGACGTCCAGCTACGGGGGGTTGTTCCCCGCGGGCGTCAGCGTCGGCGAGGTGGTCGAGGTGCTGCCCCCGGACCCCAACGACCTGCGCCGCACCTTCCTCGTGCGCCCGAGCGTCGAGCTGGCCACGCTGCAACAGGTCGTCCTGCTGGCGCCCCAGTGAGGGTGTCTACCTACCTCAACCCTTCACGACGAAGTTGACGAGCTTGCCGGGCACCACTATCTCGCGCACGATGGTCTTGCCCTCCAAGTGGCGGGCGACGTTCGGGTCACCCTTGGCGGCAGCCAGGACGGTCGCCTGGTCGTCGCTCGCGTTCACCTCGACCTGACCGCGCAGCTTGCCGTTCACCTGCACCGCGAGCGTGACCGTGGTGGCCACCAGCGCCGCCGGATCGTAAGTGGGCCACGCCTGCAGGTGCACCGAATCCTCGTGGCCGAGGCGGTGCCACAGCTCCTCGGTCACGTGCGGCGCGATGGGCGCGAGGAGGAGCAGTAAGGACTCCAGGCCGTGCCGCCACGTGTCGCTGCCGGCCAGCCCGCCGGCCCGGGCCTTCTGCAGGGCGTTCTGAAGGGTCATCAGCTCGGCGATGGCCGTGTTGAAGCGGAAAGCTTCGAAGTCGTCGGTCACTTCCTTGATGGCGTGATGCACGGCGCGCCGCAAGTCGGACTCCGGGACGGCAGCCGCCTGCTCGGCCTTGGCGACGTCGACCACCAGGTTCCAGACGCGGGCGAGGAAGCGCGCCTGGCCGTCGATGCCGCTGTAGCTCCACGGCGCCCCCTGGTCCCAGGGACCCAAGAACATGAGGTAGGCGCGCACCGTGTCGGCGCCATACTGCGCGACGAGGTCGTCGGGGTTGACGACGTTCCCGCGCGACTTCGACATCTTCTCGTTGTCGGAGCCCAGGATCATGCCCTGGTTGCGAAGGCGCCTGAACGGCTCGCTCTCTCCCGTGAAGCCCAGGTCGCGCAGGACCTTGGTGAAGAAGCGTGAGTAGAGCAGGTGCAAGATGGCGTGCTCGATGCCTCCCGTGTAGGTGTCGACGGGCGTCCACTTGGCGGCGAGCTCGGGATCGAACGGGCGCTCCGAGTCGTGCGGGCTGAGGTAGCGGAACCAGTACCACGAGGAGTCCTGGAAGGTGTCCATGGTGTCGGTCTCGCGCGTGGCGCTGCCGCCGCACTCGGGGCAGGTCGTCTCGAGGAACTTCTCGTGCGTCTTGAGCGGCGACTCGCCGGTCGGGATGAACGCCACGTCCTCGGGCAGCAGCACGGGGAGGTTCTCGAACTTCTCGGGCACGATGCCGCAGGCGTCGCAGTAGACGACGGGGATGGGCGTGCCCCAGTAGCGCTGGCGGCTGATGAGCCAGTCGCGCAGGCGATAGGTGGTCTGGGCGCGGCCGATGCCCTTGCTCTCCAAGTACGCGATGGCCGCCGCGATGGCCGGGCTGTTCCGGCCCTTCTCGCCGTTATGCACCAGGCCGTCGAGCGGCCCCGAGTTGATCATGGTGCCGGGGCCGGCCCACGCCTCCCCCAGCTCGGCGGCGTTCAGCTCACCGGTGACTCCGGGGGGCCTCACCACCGGGACGATCTCGAGCCCGAAAGCACGAGCGAACTCGAAGTCGCGCTGGTCGCCATAGGGCACCGCCATGATGGCGCCGGTGCCGTAGCCCATGAGCACGTAGTCGGCAATCCAGATGGGGATGCGCGAGCCGTTCACGGGGTTCACGGCGTAGGCGCCGATGAACTCGCCCGTCTTCTCCGCCCTGTCGGCCATGCGGTCGATGTCGGACTTGTGGCTCGCGCCGTCGACGTAGGCGCGCACGGCGTCCCTGCGCTCCGGCGTCGTCAGCTTCGCGACGAGCTCGTGCTCGGGCGCCAGCACCATGAAGGTGGCTCCCCAGAGCGTGTCGGGGCGCGTGGTGAACACGGTGATGCCGTCGCCGGTCTCGGTCTCGAAGGTCACCTCGGCGCCCTCCGACCTCCCGATCCAGTTCGTCTGCATGGCGACGACGCGCTCGGGCCAGTCGAGTCCCGAGAAGTCGAGGAGTTCCTCGGCGTAGTCGGTGATGCGGTAGTGCCACTGGGGCATGAGCCGCCGCTCGATCAGGGCGCCCGAGCGGTCGCCGCGGCCGTCGATGACCTGCTCGTTGGCGAGCACGGTCTGATCGACGGGGTCCCAGTTGACGAACGACTCCTTGCGGTACGCCAGGCCGCGCTCGAGCATCTTGATGAAGAACCACTGGTTCCACTTGTAGTACTCGGGATCGCAGGTCACGATGCGCTTCGACCAGTCGAACATCGCGCCCATCTGCTCGAACTGCCGCGTCATGTGGGCGATGCGCTCGTACGTCAAGCTGGCTGGGTGGACGGTGGTGTCGCCGGCCCGCGCGGCCCGGACGGCGGCGTTCTCGGCCGGCAGGCCGAAGGCGTCGTAGCCCATGGGGAAGAGCACGTTGTAGCCGCGCATGCGCTTGTAGCGCGCGGCGGCGTCGGCCGGGGCCTCCGCGTACCAGTGCCCGATGTGCAGGTCGCCCGACGGGTAGGGGTACATGGTGAGGAAGTAGTACTTGGGACGGCTGTCGCCTTGCAGGTCGACCTCGTAGAGTCCCTGCTCGCGCCAGCGCTGCTGCCACTTCTTTTCGACGTTCTCGGGTGCGTAGCGCTCGGCGTGCCCTGCTGCGCCGGCGTTGGCTATCGTCTCGGTCATGGTCTCTCCAGTATAGGTCGGGTCCCGTGCCGCTCGGGTGCGGCTTTTCGTCAACCGGCCGGTCGCGGTGTCCCTCAAAGCTCGACCCCGGCAGCCGTGCCGGGGTCGACGCGCGCGGGCGTGGCGACTCAGTCCGGCGGCGCGCCTTGCCTCAGGGCTAGTCGCTCGTCAGCAGCCTTGCGCTTGGGGGCCCGGTTCATGCGCGAATGGTAGGCGGTCGGGCGTGGGCTGTCAACGCCTTGGCCGCGGATTCCACCGGGATAGCCCACACCGATCGGGCCGGAGCGTCGCCCTCGGGCTAGACTGCGGGAGCAGAAAGCCGGGCGCCCGCCTTACTTCGCCGGCGAGCGCGCCACGTTCCGCTGTGGTGTAACCCCTGGGAGGAAGCAATGGACTTCGACCTCATCGTCATCGGCTCCGGCCCCGGCGGATATCACGCCGCCATACGGGCCGCACAGCTTGGCCTGAAGGTTGCTTGTGTAGAGAAGGACGCGGTCGGGGGCGTTTGCCTCAACGTCGGCTGCATCCCCACGAAGGCGCTGCTTCACGTGGCGTCGGAGTTGCGGGGCGCCAAGGCCGCGAGCGCTTTCGGCGTCGACTTCGGCAAACCCAAGATCGACCTGGGCGCAGTGGAGAGCTGGAAGCTGGCGGTGGTCAAGAAGCAGACCAACGGCGTCGGCATGCTCTTCAAGGGCAACAAGATCACCCTGCTGGAGGGGGAGGCACACTTCAAGGACCCGCATACGGTGGAGGTCGCCGGCAAGGCGTACAGCGCCGAGAAGTTCGTCGTGGCCACGGGCTCGAGGCCGGTCGCCATCCCCGGCTTCGACTTGGACGGTGAGCGCATCGTCGACTCAACGGGCGCGCTCAACATCGGCAAGACGGTGCCGGCGCGCATGGTGGTAGTCGGGGCCGGCGCCATCGGGCTCGAGTTCGCCGACGTCTACTCCTCGCTGGGCAGCGAGGTGACGGTCGTCGAGATGCTGCCACACATCGCGGGCGCCACCGACGCGGACGCGGGGAAGGAACTGCGCAAGGCGCTGGAGAAGCGCGGCATTCGCATCCTCACGTCTAGTAAGGTCGTCAGCCAGAAGGCGACGAAGAAGGGCACCGAGGTGACGGTGCAGGACGTGGACGGCAAGCAGGAAGTGATCGCGGCCGACCGCGTGCTGGTGGCCGTCGGCCGCCGCCCGAACGGCGCCGGCCTGGGCCTGGACGCGGCGGGCGTGAAGGTCGACGAGCGGGGCTTCGTGCCGGTCGTCAACGACCACATGCAGACGAACGTGCCCCACGTCTACGCCATCGGCGACGTCGCGCGGGCCCCGCTCCTGGCGCACAAGGCGATGAAGGAGGGCGTAGTGGCGGCCGAGCACGCCGCCGGCCAGCCCAGCGCCTACGACACGGTCGTTCCCAGCGTCATCTACACCTCCCCGGAACTCGCCAGCGTGGGCATGACCGAGGAGGAGGCCAAGGCGGCCGGGTTCGAGGTGCGCATCGGCCGGTTCCCGCTGGCCGCCTCCGGGCGCGCCGCCACGCTCGGGGTCGACAGCGGCCTGATCAAGCTCGTGGGCGACGCCAAGACCGACCTGCTCCTGGGCTTTCACATGGTGGGCCCGAACGCCGGCGACATCGTTGCCGAGGCCACTCTCGCCATCGAGATGGGCGCCACGCTGGAGGACATCGCCCTCACGCAGCACCCGCACCCCACCATCTCGGAGGGCGTGATGGAAGCCGCCGAGCACGCTCACGGCA
>Ga0265293_10004728_pt1 | contig 23688 bp, 18 predicted proteins | sample Munlanlewell138R_FD_192505 | JGI IMG/M metagenome (GOLD analysis project Ga0265293, IMG submission 192505) | Leachate microbial communities from a municipal landfill in Southern Ontario, Canada - Leachate well 138R | ecosystem: Engineered > Solid waste > Landfill > Unclassified | place: Canada... | reverse complement strand
CCCCGCTAAGGGGCCGAAACGAGTAAAACTAAGTGTTTTACGAGTTGATGGCCCAATGAGACTAGATTTGCGCAATCGAACGCAAGCCTGCGTGAGTGCAGCGCAAATCGTAGTCGGAATTGAGGAACTGAGCCCTTAGAACCCTTCCTCTGTGTAACGCATTGATTCTATTCACTTTATTTTGAAAACCAGCCTAACTTTAGTTGTTTTACTTGAGCTACCTTTTTGGCAATTTTTGCATGCTTCAGAGCTATCCTAAGAATAATGCTGGCCGCAAGCCTACTCTCTCAAAAAGCCATAAGCATAAATCTTAGGCTCGATCTTTCTAGCCAAAGCATCCATCGCCTTGCGAAGTGTATCCATTAGCTCGGTATAAAGCAAATCCGAGCTTTTAGACTTCCTCACGCACGCGATGAGAAATCGTGATTTTCTGCCCACTAACGTAAGTAAACACCCTTTACCCACACCGCTCAGCACCGTGTCTCCTTCCCCGTCACCTATCTGGGCTCGCTGCTCAACATCCTTTGATCTCTCGTGGATTGTATTAGGATTCTTTCGTAGCTTGATTTCTTTTCATTTCTCTATGAATCGCAAAACGCGATTTGTTTAGCATTTTGGCCAATTCCGTTATAGAAACGCCTTCACGAAGAGCTTTTTCTAGACGGAATCTATCTTCTATCGTAAAGTGACGCTAAGATTGCATGAACTCTCCTGAGTGTGAGTCTTTTGCAAAAAATTCATACAACAGAAAGTTGTTGCAGTCTCGTGTTGCACTCGCAATGAAGATCTACCAAGAAAAAAGCATAAACATCGAGTTCATCTGAATTTAGCAAAGTAAGGAGCTGTATATGAAGAAGCGTTATGGACGCTGGTATAAAACGATAGACTTTGAGAAAATCCAATGTGAGCTCTGCCCCCGACTCTGCGTGTTGAAGGAAGGAGCGCGCGGTTATTGCGGCGTTCGTTCGATGCAGCAAGGCAAAATCGTGAGCGATGCATGGGCAAGGATAGTCGCACTCAATATCGACCCTATCGAAAAAAAACCGCTCTACCATTACTATCCCGGACAAGACATTCTCTCGCTCGGCACTTTGGGCTGCAACTTAAGATGCCAGTTTTGCCAAAACTGGTCCATATCATGCGCCAAATACGATGATTCTACGACCAAAGAGTACAGCCCTGAAGAAATCGTCGATATCGCCAAAACAAAATGCAAGATGATCGCCTATACCTATAACGAACCTATAGTATGGGGTGAATATGCCGTAGAATGTGCGAAATTGGCGCGCAAACTCGGTATAAAAAACATTATGGTAAGCGCTGGCTTTGTCTGCTCTGAGCCGCGCAACGAGATTTTCTCACACATGGACGCTGCCAACATAGATCTCAAGGGCTTTAGCGAAGATTTCTACAAAGATTTCACTGGCGCTCAGCTGGGCCCTGTTCTTGAAACCATCGAATATTTGGCACAGTTAAAGGACTTTTGGCTCGAAATTACAACGCTGCTCATTCCTGGCCTAAACGATAGCCCTGAAATGCTGCGTCAAGAGTTTGAGTGGATTGCCAAACACGCAGGCTGCCACACACCGCTGCACCTCAGTGCCTTCTTCCCACAGCACAAAATGCTCGACCGCGACCCCACGACTCTACAAAGCCTACAAAGCGCCCAAAAATTGGCCCTCGATATCGGCCTAAACTACGTCTACCTCGGCAACGTCATGCATGCCGCACACACTTACTGCCCGCAGTGCGAGAACACGCTCATTGAACGCTGGCGCTACGATACCATTATCACGGGACTTAACGGCGCAAACTGCAAAAAATGTGGCCGAAAACTGGAAGGACAGTTCGACGATTTTTAGTTGACAAATTAAAAAATTTGCGCTACAAACGCTGCGTTCGACGCACTGAAGTGTGCAAGAACGTGTCGCGCGGTGGGTGTAGCTCAGTTGGTTAGAGCGCAGGATTGTGGTTCCTGAGGCCGTGGGTTCGATTCCCATCATCCACCCTTTGCACCTGTAGCTCAGCTGGATAGAGCATCGGACTTCGAATCCGAGGGTCGCAGGTTCGAATCCTACCAGGTGTATCGCGACATTTGGGTGTATAGCTCAACGGGCAGAGCATCGGACTCTTAATCCGCAGGTTGAAGGTTCGAGCCCTTCTACACCCAGGCCGTGTGCGAAAGTGGCGGAATTGGCAGACGCGCAGGATTTAGGTTCCTGTGCCGAGAGGCGTGTGGGTTCGATTCCCACCTTTCGCAAGCTTTGTGGGTGTATAGCTCAACGGGCAGAGCATCGGACTCTTAATCCGCAGGTTGAAGGTTCAAGTCCTTCTACACCTATACTAAAATTCGCTATTTATTGCCAAAGTTGGATTTTGTTCGACTTTGGCTTTTTTTTTCTTTGTAAGGGGGAGCTAAGCTCCCCCCTACGCGCAAGCTTCCCTCGTAATTCGCTAAGCTCCGCTTTATTTTCTGCGCTGTTTCGCCTATTGGGCGAACCAGCGCACAAAATGCGTCGCTAAGCGAATTCCTCAGGTGATCTTGCGCTACCCCCCTAAAGTGCTGGTTTTAGTAGACGGCTAGCTCTTTTATTTATTAATGATGCGCTCGCGTGTATAAATAATGATGCGCTCGCGTGTATAAACGATATCAATTGCTCAGCGATATTGAGTGCTCAGCTTGTATGTATCAAAATAAAAAGTAGCAATTTTGTAGTTCGTTGCTTGGCATGCGCAACATCACGCGGTTAGGAAGTCTACGCAGTGCGGCCTTGGCGTCATCGGGGGCTTCTACCCAGGCTAAAGTATCGTCGTTCTCTAAGGCTACGTCGTTACAGATGACTTGCGGGTTCGTATTAAAAAAGTCGAAGTATACGAACTTTGCGTCAGAATGGTTGAGGGCAAAGCGAACTTGTTGTGCGTTGCCATCGTACTGTGTCGATAAGTGGCTCTCAAGTCCGAAGTACGTAGTACCGTTTGGTTTACCGAGGACGGCGACGTAGTGGGTGCGCATAGGATTGATGCGTGGTAAGTTCATCGGTAGAATTTGGTAATTGGCTCCAAAGACTAGGGGTAAGTTGTCGTGGGTAGCATAGCTAAATTCGCTCGGCCCCGAAACGCGTTTTCCGCTCCTCAGCTCCACCCAATCTCCCGCGGGGATATGGAGATTTAGCGTTTTAGTCTTATTGGCGAATATTGGGTAGGCGAGTAATTTTTGTCCTATGGTGAAGGCGGGATACTCGGGGTCAGTGGAAGTGGAATTGGGCAGTAGTATGGGGCTGCAACAACGACGTGACAGCTCGTCGATAATCGGTTGTATGCTACGTCTAAAGGCTAGGATAGGTGCTAGTTCTTCTTTATATTCTTTCCAATTCTTGAGCATAATTTGCGGAATTAGCATGACGGGGGAGAGGGCTTGGAGTTTAAGAAGATTGAGGTTTTGCTCCAAATCTTTAAGTGCAGGCGCGTCGGCTATAGCGGCGCGGTAGTTGGAAGCGATGTAGTTTAGCTGGCGTTGAAAAATTCTGTGTATCCCCTCAAGAGAATCTGCCGAATCGCTAAAGTACACAAAGCTGAGCGTCTTCTCATCACCGTTTCCCGCACTTTGTGCGCCCAAAATAACATTGTCACTTAAAGTTGTGCTAAGTGTTTTATATATTGGGCTTAGGAGGTGATTGTGCTGCTTTCGATAATAGGCGTAATCGGCTTGTGCGATGTTTAAGCGCGCAAGTTTTGCCAAATTGAGGTCGTCACTTCGCCCCATAAGTATAGCCCTAACTTGTGGCCATTCTTCCATGAGTAACTCAGCATTTTGCTTGAAGAGGTCAAGGGCTTTTTTAGAACGCGCATCCCACAAGGTACTGAGCACTCCGTCAATAATTATCTGCAAATCTTGGGCTTTCGTTCCCCCGAGGTAGAGCTCTGCATTGTCTGTATTAATTTGAGAGAGCGGAACGTAGGGCGAAGCTACCAGCCATAGCCCAATTCCGTATTCATTGAGCGTATCTTTGAGCTCTGCGTATTCTTCCTTTAGCGTTAAGGGCGCAAGCTCTTGGTCAAAGGCGCCACGGAGTAAAATTTGTTCTGGACAGAACCCATCTTCACAAAGGTTTTGGAGCAACTCCATGATCTGGCTTGTATTGTAGTCCTCGGGGATCTGCCACAGCGGTCGCGTCCACGCTAGCTTGCTTTGCGGGGGTGCATTTAAGGATGCAAGGATGGAACTATTATATTCAGTGTTTGCTTTGGGGTAGATCGTTAATTCTACGCCAGTAGCTTCGATACTTGCTCGAAGGAGCTTAGCTTGTGTAGCACCGAGATCTAAAAACGTTGGCGCTATAGTCTGCAAAGAAATTGCGTAGCTGTTATGGGCTAAGATATTTGTCGAAAAAATGCGTGAGTCTTGTGTATAGGGTCCGTCGTTGTCGTGGTGCAGCCGAATTTTACGCGCCCTTGCGCTGTCTTTATCGTTTCCTGCTAGGTATATCGCCGTTTTTCCTGAATCCTCCCATGCGATGCTTAGCCGATGAAACTCATCTTTGGTAGGAGAAATTTTAAGCTTTATCGATGCTCGATGAAGATCGCGCTCGAAATCTAATGTTAATCCTCGCCCTTGCGGGTCTCGATTGTCTACTACGCGAATACTTACACGATTTTCATTGCCTTCTTTACTCTCAAGCCTCCACTCTGGCATTTCGCCAATAGACCATAGGGCTAAGTTACTTTGTTGTATGCTAGGGTCATAGTTAACGATTAAATGTCGAAGTTCAAAGACGGGTTCAGTTTTCGCATACGAGTTTTTGTTCTCGAAGTACCAGAGCAAGTTTTGCGTATCAAAGACCCAAACGTTCTGGTTTAAGTTTAAGCTTAGGGCATTGTCGGGACGTTTGGGGACTATTTCGGTCTTTTCACCAGGTTTTGGTTTTACGATAATATCGATATCATCGTTGGGGTCAGGCTTCTCTATGGGATCCTTCGGTTTTGGTTTATTTTGATCGAGCCACTGATCGTATATATCCTCATAATCTGGACAACCGGTTAGCGAAGCCAAGCCCAAACCCAATAATAAAATTAGCCACAATCGGTATTTTACTGCTCTCATCATATCTCCAAAGATGGCGTTTTCGCACAAAACGCCTGGAATCATTGTAGCGAATATGACGTGAAAACCAAAATATTATGGAGAAATTTGCAGGGGAGGGCTCTGGTTTTTTACAGAAAAAAGTGCGGCGCCACGCCGGGGGAGCGCAACGCCGCTGGGGGCTGCGATGACTACAAGTCATCGCAGGGGGGTAAGAATCTTATAGAGTAAGTTTTAGCCTTTGTCTAGAAAAAAATGTAAAAGATTTGCTTTTCTTTGCCATTTTGAGTCTAGATCTAGAAAAAATAGAAGAAGGAGAGCTTTCCCCCCTACCCCCCTTCAATCGCGACACGGATGTCAGCGATTGGTCGCGGCTGAGGCCGCGCGCGAAGCGGCCACAGCCTGAACGGCTGTGGCACTAAAAAAGAAAGCAAAATGCTGAGAGCTTTGCACGGCTAGAAATTGTGAATTTAATTTTACAAATCCAATACAGTTTTAAACAAAATGAGACATTTTGTAGAGAAATATAAGCTAATAATGCTAATAAAATAAGGCAAGGTGAAGGTGGAATGACATTTTATTCGAAAAGCGTTTAAAAGACTGCTTTCTTTGGGGAAGGGGGCTACGGGGGGAAACATCTTTTCTTTGGCACAAAGAAAAGGGTTTCCCCCCCCCCGTGCAAAGCTCTCTAGCTTTAAGCTAAAATTGACGGACTAAGCTCGTATGTGATATGCATTTTGCCACCAGCCTTTGTGGCTAGTCATTTTACCTAAAACGAAAGGATAGAACATGACACGAAATGCACTCAGTCTTTTATTGGTAGCCCTCTTCGTTATGAGTTCAGCCTTTGGCTGCTCGCCGAAAGATTCCAAGAGCACGGCCATAGATGCTAAAGCTGAAGTCGGCCAAAACATCAAAGCCGCAGATAGCGCAAAAGATTCGGCCGAGCAAAAGGATGCAGACGTAGAAAAGCAAGACGATGTATCAGCGTTGCTAGAGCCAGCCAAGCTCAATGAGCAAGCTCCTGATAGCTACAGGGTTAAGTTCAGCACTAGCAAAGGCGACATTGTTCTTGAGCTCACACGCGATTGGGCTCCTCTTGGGGTGGATCGCTTCTACAACCTCGTTAAAAACGGATTTTTTAGCGATATTGCAATTTTCCGCGTAGTACCTGGTTTTGTCGCGCAATTTGGAATACACGGTAAACCTCTCGTTTCCCAGCTTTGGAGAGATTCTAGATTTAACGATGACCCCGTGAAGGAAAGCAACAAACGAGGCACCATCGTTTTTGCCACCGCGGGTCCCAATACTCGCACCACACAGCTCTTTATCAATTTTGTTGATAACGCCCGACTCGATCAAATGGGTTTTGCACCCATTGGTAAAGTGGTAGAGGGAATGGATATTGTCGACGCCATCAATGCGGAATACGGTGAAAGCCCAGATCAAGGAGCCTTACAGCGTGAAGGAAATAGCTACCTCAAGAAGCATTATCCGAATTTAGACTATATTTTGCGAGCAGAAATTTTATAAGGCTTTATATTGCTCTACACCATCGCTTGGTGGTGTAGCGAAGGCACTATTCTCATAGCCAGGCTTTTTACTTAGGAATGCTCTGATTTATGCAAAAACAGTCATAAAATAGTGAGCGTAAACTAAGGAAAGAGCAGCGAACGTTTAAGAAAAACTTAATAAAATCAAGCTGTTACGTAGAACAGCGGTCTTTTATGGGCGATAGCCCTTAGCGGGGCGAGGTGGACGCGCCATATTATAAGAGCAGCTTTTACTTAGGAAGCTCGGCATAAACTCTGTGGGGGGCGTTACGGGGGCTTGAGCCCCCGTTGAGGGGGTAGTGGCAAACCCGCGCACAGCGCGGGGTTGACACGTAGGGGGACACTTCCCCCACAAAAGAAAAAATAAACGTCGAAGGAATGAGAATTTCCTTAAATGCGAGCCATCGCTTATGATTTAGTGACGTTTTTAGAAACCGATTATATTTGGAGTAGCAAATGAGCGCTAAAACAATTAGTATTTTAGATAGGACAATCAATCTAGAAACCGCAGCGATGCACGTTGCCCCAGGCGGAAGCGTGAAATATATTTTTACTGCAAAGCATGAGGAGATTTTGCCCTTCCTACGCGCTTTACGCGACGAGATCGCCTATGGCATGTATTTTGTGGAGGAGCAGCAAGGCGAATTAAAGATCGGAATTTACTTTGGTTTAGCCGACAAGGACATTTTTGAGCCGCTACTTGCCGCGCAAAGTACTTCGGCGCATTGGCAAATAGAGCGAAGCGACGTGGCTGAAGGGGCTCAAGAGCAGGCCTACACCATGGCTTCGCGTAACGCTGTGTTAGCATAACTAAGAAACATTGGGGTCGTTATGGAAAAAATCATTGTAAGCACCGACAAAGCACCAAAAGCAATTGGCCCGTATTCGCAGGCCGTACGATTTAATGACTTTGTTTTTATTTCTGGTTCGTTAGGTATAGATCCCGCAAACGGGAATCTGCGCGAGGGGCTAGATGCGCAATGCGAGCAGAGTCTTGACAATATGGCGGCCGTCTTGAGTTCGCTGGGATTAGATTTTAGCCACGTCGTTAAAACTACCATCTTCCTCAAGGATATGGATGATTTTTCTCGCGTCAACGAGATTTACGCTACACGTTTTAAAGATGCTGCGCCCGCGCGTTCATGCGTCGAAGTGAGCCGCTTACCCAAGCGCGCCTTGGTCGAAATTGAGGCCATTGCCGCCTACCCAAGTGAGCAAAATCCGTAATCACCCTATCTATTACAACGCTACCAAAGCTAAGGGCGAGATCATGAGTGAGGGCAAAACTGAAGATTGTTTGATCATCAAAAGATATAGCAATCGAAAATTGTACGATACTTCCCAAAGTCGCTACATTACGCTGATTGAACTCGGCGAAATAGTGCATAGCGGAGTGAACATTCAAGTTATCGACAACCGCACTAAAGAGGATCTCACCCAGATTACGCTTGCCCAAGTACTCATTGCGCAGCAAAAAAAGGGACGCGGTGGGCTGCGCAAACTAGTACAAGATCAGGCTGAAATTCTTATTCACAGGTTATCTACACCAGTGCAACACATCCGCGATGGCGCTATGAAACAGGTGGGTCGCCTCACCAAAAAAGGTGAAGCTATCAAAGGCGTTGAGGAGGAAACGTTAAGCGCCAGTGAGCGCCGGCTGCAAATGAGTAGTAACATGGACGGAAGCGCTGGAGAAAAACTTGTTGCGCTGTTGCTGATGCAGCGCATAGATAGCTTGGAAGAAGAGTTGCACGAACTTCGGCGTCGCGTCGAGGCTCTTGAAATGGCAGACGACGCTCGATACTAGTTCAAAACGAGCGCGCTATAATAGGCGCGCTCTTATCGCTGACGCGTTTGTCGTCATCAAGAAGAGCTGCCGCGAGAACTCGCCTATGCATCGCCTTCAGAAACACTAAATGATAGTTGTTTTTCACCCGTGATGTAGCTTGCACGTAACTCGGTGTTGGGTGGGTAGTTCTTCTCGAGTAAAAGCATAGATAGTGGCTCTTGGATGTAATCAATGATGGCTTTTTTGATAGGGCGCGCGCCAAATTCGGGAACATAGCCTTCTTGTACAAGGAATTTGACGGCTAGATCGTCGAGATGGAGTTTGAGTTCGCGAAGGGCGAGTAGCTTGTGGATTCGGCGCATTTGGAGATGGAGGATTTTTTCGATGTCATCACGCGATAGGGCGTTAAAGATGATTTTGGCGTCGATCCGACCGAGGAATTCGGGTCGGAAGTGTGCTTCAAGCGCTCCCATGACTTTTTCTTGCATAAGCGCGGGATTCGTTCGGATGTGCTCCAAAATATAGCGACTGCCAAGGTTGCTAGTCATGATGACGATGGTGTTTTTGAAGTCGACGGTACGCCCACGCGAATCGGTTAAACGTCCGTCGTCGAGCAACTGAAGTAGCACGTTGAAGGTGTCGGGGTGTGCTTTTTCGACTTCGTCAAAAAGTACAACGGAGTAAGGGCGCTCAAGCACTGCATCGGTTAGGACGCCTCCATCTTCGTGTCCGACGTAGCCTGGGGGAGCACCGATAAGTTTGGCTGATGCATGCGCTTCCATGTACTCGCTCATGTCAATGCGGACGATAGCGTTTTCATCATCGAATAAAAACTCGGCCAGTGCCTTGCCAAGCTCGGTTTTACCAACGCCCGAAGGCCCAAGAAAGATAAAGCTGCCGATGGGGCGATTGGGATCTTGCAGACCCGTGCGGGAGCGGCGAACTGCCGAGGCGATTTGTTTCACTGCGTGGGACTGCCCGATAACGCGGCGCTCCAAGTTCTCTTCAATGCGCAAAAGCTTCTCACGCTCATCTTCCATCATTTTGGCAACGGGAATGCCAGTCCACGAAGCGACGACTTCGGCGATGAGGTTGGCGTCCACCGATTGTTTGTGCAGATGGCGTGTTCCAGCGAGCTTGTTTTCTTGTAATTGGTGCTTGTCGTTGAGGTCAAGCAGTTTTCCGTATTTGATGTTGTTGGCGGCATCCAAATTTCCCGCCTGTTCGAATTGCTCGATTTCTTCTTTAGCGCGCGCGATAGCGGCCTTGATAGCGGTGAGTTCGCTGATAGCGGCCTTCTCCTCCTGCCACTGGTTTTTGTAGCGCTTGAGCTCCTCTTGGCACTGCGCCATCTCTTCGTTGAGCTCTCGCCGCTTCTTCTCGGCCTTCTCTGAGAGATCCTTTTGAATACCGCGTAGCTCAAGGTTGATGAGCCCTAGGCGTTGTTGTGCGCGCTGGGCTTCCTCGGGCAGCGAGTCCATTTCCATGCGCAGTTTTCCAGCTGCCTCGTCGATAAGATCGATAGCTTTGTCGGGCAAAAAGCGATCGCTAATGTAGCGCTTGGACTGTATAACGGCGGCTTGTAGCGCATCATCGTCGATTTGCACCCCGTGGTGCAGCTCGTAGAAGGATTCCACGCCGCGCAAAATCGTTAAAGCCTGCTCCGTGTTGGGCTCCTCCATCTCGATCTGGGTGAACAAACGCGATAAGCCGCTGTCATTACCTATGCTTTTGCGGTATTCTACGCCCGTGGTGGTTCCCAAGCAACATAGTTCCCCGCTCGCGAGCGCGGGTTTGATGGCAGAGGCGATGTCGCTTCCGGAACTTGCTTTAATCATGTGGATATCGGGGATAAACAAAATAATGCGCCCCTGCGTCGAGGCGACGTCGCGCAGTATGCCGCGCAATCGCTCCTCAAGTGCCCCGCGGTAACTTGCTCCGCTCATGAGCGACGCGATGTCGAGAGCATAGATAGCGTGGTGCTTGAGGCGATCCGGCACATCGCCGCGCACGATGCGCTGTGCTAAGCCGTACACTAAGGTTTGACGCCCGACACCAGGCTCGCCGATGAGTATGGGGTTGTTCTTATTTTTTCGCATCAGCGTTTGGATGACGCGTCGCATCTCGACTTCACGTCCGATGAGTGGGCGCAGCTTCCCAGCGCCGGCCAAACGCGTCAAATCCGTCGCATAAGTATTGAGCTCCTTAAGCTCGCCTTGCGCAGGACGCCATCCAGGGGCGACGTTGCCGGCACCACTTAACGCTGCTGTAGCAGGGGCAAGGTTTGGCTGTGATGTCTGCTGCGTACGCGTCGGTGTAGAAATCGTCGAGTTAAGGGCTGAACCCGCGAAATTTTGTGGCTCTGCTTGCCCCTTTACGCGTTGCGAGGTGCTGTGAATAACGTCAGGGCTAAGATTCATCGAACGCAGCATAAGCGCCGCTGCACCACTGGGTATGCGGACGACAGCGGATAAAAAATCGTCTGTTTGAACCCACGGTGTCGCTGTTGTGATGACGGAGTCGAGTGCGAATTGCAAAGCTTGCTCAAGTCGCAACGAGGGGTAAGGAGCGCGTTGGGAAAAGTTTTTGGGGTAGCGCGCACACTCGCGCTCCAAACGCGTGATAAGGTAGTTCACATCTAGCCCAAGTTCACGCAATATACGTAAAATAACGCCTTCTTGTACCAAGATTGCCAAGATCACGTGTTCGATATCTACGCTGTCTTGATTTTGCTTATGCGCTAAAGCTTGTGCGTCCGCAATGGCGGCACGCATGGAACTACTCATCTGTGTGTCTAAAATCATCGTGTTTCCCACTAGTTATGTACTAATTGTAGAGTAAAATTGTTTATATTCTTGCAAACCATGCTCTTACTTCTCCACAAAAGCTCTCGTTTTAATTAAAAATTGTCGCATTTCATGAAATTAAATTCACGATTTGATTCGTGCAAAGGTCTCAATTTTATGCGTTTCTTATGTTTTCGTCAAAGATAAGCTGCCACAGAGGCCACGCAGACACAACAAACTCGATCTGGCTTTTTCTTGCAATAGCTTGCTCCGCGATACCACCATCAAAAAACAGCTTCATTCCGTCTTTTAACGGCTCTAGTTTCAACGCTAGCCCCTCTTCGATGTACCCCCCTAAATGGCGGTATTCACCGCGTCGTAAACCAAAAGCTTCGCGGACTCTAAATTGTAAGCGCCCATCGAGTGCTGGCATACGCTCTCCACCGCCCGAAAAAAGGGCGCCGCTAGAGCCTGTTGCGGTCGAAACCCAGACCCCGCTTGAACTTTGCACTTCTTCATGCCCTTTGTAAAAAAGTTTGTACTTGCTCGCACACGCTGGGCTCGAATCCGCAAACAAGCACTCGTTTAAAACGACATGTTCTATTTTTTCCCCATCAACAACACATTGCATGCGCTGTAGAGCGCGTAAACTTAAGCCCTTAGCATCAAAAATAGATAAAAAATGGGTCCATTCATCCATTCGCACGGAGCACAAAAAACCGACGCTATTTTTGGGGGCAATGTTGACACCACAAATGGGCGTGTCCCTTAGCCACTGCGCGGCTCTCAATACTGTTCCGTCTCCGCCCGCGCTTACGCAAAGATCGCACTGCGGCGGCTCCGCCATTACATCATCCACGCTAGCGCGAAGCAACTCGTAGCCACGGGCTCTAAAATCGTCATGGATTTGTTGCACCTGTTCGAGATCTCGCACTGTCATTTTGTGTTCCGCTCGGTGCAGCAGTGCCACACGGCGATATCGCGGAATAAAGGGACGTTTTACCATGCGCAACATCTGTGCCAACGCGGTACTTGCACTTGGGTTCTCTGGAAACTGTGATTGTATCATGCTTTTAGTTCCTAGTTTGCAAGCGCTGCTGCTGTCCGCGCGCCGCTCGTACTACAGGCTTGGCCTTATGAGGATGCTAATTTAACGAGTTAAGGCTTATGGCTTAAAGATCTTATTTAGGCGTAAAAATACTCTGATCAATGCGATATTGATACGATTTATTTTGGTGGGGGAAGTTTCCCCCTACGTGTCAACCCCACGCTTTGCGCGGGTTTGCCACTACCCCCTCCGCGGGGACACCCCGCGACGCCCCGTCCAGTTTTTGGTTTAATAAAGGTTTGCGCTTGCCCTATCGTAACGCCCCTACCTCGATGCTAAACAACACCCGTAGGCACGATACCTCGCAGGCTTGCCCTACTCTGTAGTACTAGCTTTATGCTTTTGCTGCCGTTCTCGCCCTTTTTTTGAGGGCTTGCGAATAATCAAGGATGACAATTTTAAATCCTTGGGAATATGTGGTCGCAAGATCTTAGGTATGTCCTCCTTTCGCGCCCTTAGGTAGTCCTTAAGAATGACAAGAGCAATCGCCTCTGCATCCATGCACAAGATCTCGCATAAGTAACGAAAGATCAACTCTACCCAACGTGTAAGCGCGATGGCTTGCGATGTCGCAGTGATGGCAAAAACATAATCGCTAAAGCGCATAAAATTGTGAAAAACATTAGAGTCTGTGCCGTTTTCGCAAATCAACTTCGCGCTTTGTACGAAGTTACCGCTGTTAACGAGCTTATCCCAATACCGCGACATACGCGAAATTCGCTGCATATCTTGGAAGGAAATATGCGGTGTTTGCAAAATTTCGTAAGGGCTTTTTTGCGAAAAAATTAAGCCAAAAGCATCGGCCTGCTTAGCTAAAGGAGAACCTTTGAGTCGCTTGAGGATTCCGAGTTGGATTTCCTGTACTCCGCTTTTGTACAAGGTATCAAAGCCCGACGCGAAGCTTTGCAGATCCTCTGCGGGAAGCCCCGCGATAAGATCCGCGTGTATATGACAGGCGGAGTTTTCGCGAAGTCGCGAAAGGTTAGACAAAAGCAATTCTTTGTTTAAAGGGCGATGGATCAGCCTTGATACCTCGGGATTAAGGCTTTGCACACCAAACTCGATCTGTATGCAAGCTGCGGGAAAGCGAGTGAGGGCGTTGAACAGGCTATCGGGGATATGTTGGGGTACCATCTCGAAGTGTAGTGCTAGACTCGGATCTTGCTTTTTGTCAAAAAAATCTAAAATCGCTAAAGCGCGCTGTAAATCAGCGTTTAATGAACGATCTAAAAACTTAAATTGACGTGCGCCGCGCGAGTAGAGTTTCTCTAGCGCAGCCAAAAAACGATCCAAATCCACATAGCGCATATTTTTATCGTTGGCCGATAAGCAAAAACTACAGCGGTAAGGGCAGCCACGTGAACTTTCGACGTACAATATACGCTTTTTTAGCTCTTCATCACTATATTCATCATAGGGTAGCTCTATTTTGCTAAAATCTACAGCCTTCGAGTGAACTATGCGCTCAAACGGCTCTTTAGCCAAAGCTTTTGTGCAAAATTCGTAAAACTCCCCTTCACCTTCGCCAATAATCAGGCAATCGGGTAATTTATATAGATTATCTTCAGCATTTTCATGGTATTCCGCTATTTCGGGGCCGCCCACGACAAGCAAAATTTCTGGCGCTACTGCTTTAATGGTCTCCACAAATTGTCGAAAAAAATCCACGTTCCATATATAAACCGATAAGGCTACAATACGTGGTTTAAGATCTAAAACCGAGTAAACCGCCTCCATCACATCGTTTTGTAGCGTGAATTCAATGATATGAGAGTTTTGGCGATGCTCGCGTAAATTCGCGCGTAGGCACTTCAGCGATAGCGCCGCATGAGAGTATCGCGCGTTACAGGCAAGTAGGAGTATTTCTGACATTTGACAAACTGTGGCTAGCTCATAACAATCGTTGAGTGGGCTGCAGCGCCCTTGGCATTCAGGTATAACAAATTTTATGCCTAAAGTTCAGCTGTTTAGCGGGAGATTTAGCTTGTACAAAGTCATATTATACCACCTACTCTTTGCGTTGCTTGCATGCTCGTGTGCATCACAAAAAAACGAAGCCGAAAACCAGGCGAAAACGGCGAGCCGAGGTTATCAAAATCCTGGCCCTAGTAAGCGTTACGATAATGAAGCAATGATCGTTAAACCCTTCGATATCAACAATGATAGAATTATTGATATGTGGAAGATCTACGCTTACGAAAAAGAACTTATTGATGTTGAGACGCCAAAGCTACTACTGATTAGAAAAGAAGTCGATAGCAACTTCGATGGCAAGGTCGATATGTGGATGTATTACAACGCAAACGAAAACCTGATCAAAGAAGAGCTAGACACCAGCTTTACGGGAAACGTCGACCGCGTCTTGTACTACAACCAAGGGCAGATCATGCGCAGTGAAGCCTATACCATCGACGCAAACCGAGAGGATAGCGAAACGATGGGAGATGCATCGCACAGAAAACCCAATATTATCAAGAGCTTCCGACATGGCGTCCTAACGCGCGTAGAAAAAGACAATAATGCCGACGGCATCATCGACGAGTGGGAAATCTACGACGAAGAGGGCCAGATCGTGCAGGTCGGCGAGGATACTACGGGAGACGGAAAGGTAGATACATGGCGTAGATACAAGGCGATGGAGTAATGGCAAGCGCAAAGTGTAAGCTCGAGAGCTTTGCACGGGGGGAAACCCTTTTCTTTGTGCCAAAGAAAAGATGTTTCCCCCCGTACCCCCCTCCCCTTCAATCGCGACATGGATGTCAGCGATTGGGCGCGGCTGAGGCCGCGCGCGAAGCGGCCACAGCCTGGACGGCTGTGGCACTAAGAAAGCACTCTTTTAAGCACTTTTCGAATAAAATGTCATTCTATCTTCACCTTGCCTTATTTTATTAGCATTTTTAGCTTATATTTCTCTACAAAATGTCTCATTTTGTTTAAAAATGTATCGGATTTGTAAAATTATATTCACAATTTCTAGCCGTGCAAAGATCTCAGCTCATCATGACGAAAATCTTTTTGCCCAAATCAACAACATCGTTGTTGCTAGAAGAGTGCTCAAACGCCAAATTTTTAGCGACTTGCGCCAACTCGTAAGCTTGAGCTCAGCAAGTCTACGCCAGCATCATGCGCTCCAGCGCTTGGATCCTATCGCGTAATTTCGCTGCATCCTCAAACGCCAAATTTTTAGCGGCTTGTTTCATTTGTGCACGAAGCTCATCTATTTTATGAGGTATGTCCTCGAAGTTAATTTCATCTTCTTCGTCGATATCATCCAAATAATGCGGTATGTGTTTTTCGATATCGTGGATGTTCTTAATGATGGTTTGCGGAACAATCCCATGCTCCAAATTGTACTTCTCTTGATACTCTCGCCGCCTACGCGTCTCACCAATAGCATCGCGCAGAGAATCGGTGAGTACATCGGCGTACAAAATTACACGTCCCTTCGCATTTCGCGACGCTCGTCCTATCGTTTGAATAAGCGAGCGCCTAGAGCGCAAAAAACCCTCTTTATCGGCGTCGAGTATGGCGACGAGTTGCACTTCTGGTAAGTCCAAACCCTCGCGAAGAAGGTTGATGCCGATGAGTATGTCAAAAAGCCCTAAGCGCAGATCCCGCAAAATAGCAGCACGCTCTATGGTGTCGATGTCGGAGTGCAAATACCGAACGCGCATCCCCATTTCATTGAGGAACTCTGTCAAATCCTCTGCCATACGCTTGGTTAACGTTGTAACTAAAACCCTCGCCCCCTCGGCGACTACTTTCGCAATTTCGCCCATCACATCGTCGATTTGCCCCTTCGCTGGACGCAGATCAATCAACGGATCCAGCAAGCCCGTTGGCCGAATAATCTGCTCCACAACCTCGCCTTCCGACGCTGATACTTCAAAATCTCCTGGTGTTGCTGAAACATAAATCACTTGATTGATGGTTTCCTCGAATTCTTCAAAATTGAGTGGGCGGTTATCTAGCGCCGAAGGAAGACGAAAGCCATAGTCCACAAGCGTCTGCTTCCTAGAGCGATCCCCGCGATACATACCCCGAATTTGAGGAACCGTGACGTGGCTCTCATCGATAATCAGCAAGAAATCCTCTGGAAAATAGCTAATAAGACAAGGTGGTGCCTCCCCCTCGGCGCGTCCCGTAAGGTGACGCGAGTAGTTTTCGATCCCTGAGCAAAAACCTAAGCTCAGCATCATTTCGATATCGTAGTTCGTACGCTCCTCAAGTCGTTGCATCTCGACGAACTTGCCCGCTTGACGAAACACCTCCAAACGCTCTTTGAGCTCCGCCTTAATCGCCATCAGCGCTTTTTTGCGCATATCGTCCGAAACTACATAGTGCGATGCTGGGAAAATCGATAATTTGTCTATTTCGGATAATGCGACACCACGAACTGGATCGATTTCTTGTATATATTCGACTTCGTCGCCAAAAAACTGAATTCGCATCGCTCGCTCGCTCTCATAAGCTGGAAAAACCTCAACGGTATCCCCATTAACCCTAAAGCTTCCGCGATGCAGATCGTACTGGTTTCGCTCATATTGAATGCGAACAAGCTGCTTTAAAAACTCGTCGCGTTCAATTTCCTCCCCTCGATGTACACTCGCCTTCATCTGTAAATACGACTCTCGCGTACCCAAGCCGTAGATACACGAAACACTAGCCACAATAATAACGTCGTTGCGCGTCAATAAGCTGTGTGTTGAACTCAAACGCATGCGCTCAATAGCGTCGTTTATCTGCGCATCCTTCGCGATGAAGGTATTGGTTGAAGGCACATAGGCTTCGGGCTGGTAATAGTCGTAGTAGCTAACAAAATATTCCACGGCGTTATCTGGGAATATCTCTTTAAATTCGTTATAAAGCTGAGCGGCTAGTGTTTTATTCGGCGCCATTACCAAAGTAGGACGTTGAACATGTTCTATAACTTGCGCTATGCTATAGGTTTTACCGCTACCCGTGATTCCCAAAAGCGTCTGCGCGCGCTTCCCTTCATTGAGACCTTCGACTAATTGTGCAATCGCTTTGGGTTGATCGCCACAGGGCGAAAATGGGGTTTTAGATACAAAACGCATAGTGCCTCAACGCATACTCAGTGCCAAATTATACTCCTCCCCCTGTTTTAAATGGCACAACTCCTCCCCCTTAATCCTAAAACCACCGTATTCGTAGCGCAGAATCACGCGTTGCTTGCCACAGGGCATCAGCAACGAAATGCGATCGGCGCTCTTGGCAATGAGCGCATCATTAATATAGATGTCCGCCAACTGCACCGGCGCGGGGTCGTCTGGTAAATAACTCTCCTTTACACGAATATTGAGCTTACAAAACGATACCGCTAAACTCGTTTCATGAGCTTGGACGCGCGCTTTATACGAAATACCACGCGTGGGCGGCTTCACAAGCGGGATCACCTCTATAGCCATTTCACCAGAGACAAGATCGACGCGGTTGGGTAGGGTGTACTGATTGGCACCAACGCGCAGTAACGCCTCGACATTAGCACTTACGCTTAACTTAGGCTTCTGCGCAGCTCCGTTTTGTGAATTTTTTACACCATTATGCCGAGCGGGGCGAGCCTTTGTATTCGCTGCCGCTTTTAGATCCACTGAATTGCTTTGGATCATCGCATTGAGGCTGACAATGAGCTCTTGAGCTTCGCCTTGGCTGCCCGAACGATATTGCATCGTACAGCCTTCCCACAAAGTTTTTGGCGGGCTTTCTACGGATTTAACGATAAAATGACACTTTTCATGACCTGGCGCTGATATTTCCAAAATCGACTCGTAACCGAGCGCAAAAGTCCACTCTGTGGCGCTAAGTCGCTCAATGCGACCCGAAATAGGAACGATAATTGCCGACTCCTGCTCCAAAATAAAGCGATAAAGTATGCCCTGCGCTTGACTTTGCTTCTCTTGAGCCTCCCCCTTCATCGCGTTGACGTCCTCACGAAGCTGCTCAAAATATTGGCGCGCCAATATATCCTCACCCGTTATTGGGCTAGAATTGAGATTCTGCTCCCCATTATTTCCCCCCAAGCTCCGCTGCGGCGTTTCGCCATAAAACAGAAGATAGTAGAGCAATAGCGTTGCGACGCATGCGCCCAAAACGACGTACAAAATGCGTAAGAAAAAACTACGCCGACGCGCGGCCTTTCCCCTATAAAATAACTCGCCAGCTCCCTCCAATGCTTGCGAAGTTCCCCCATCGCCCGTTGCGAGCCCAGCTGCGCCTAAACTCAATAACAAACGCTCTGCTGAACGATCTTCGGCAAAATCAGCCGAGGACGCACTCGGAATATGCGCAGAAAAACTTTCCGTAAAATGCAAAGACCGCGTCCGAGCCTCTGCATCGATCTGCGATTGGGCATGCAACTTCTTGGCGAACTCATGGTTTAAAAAGTCGTCCACACTGTGGCACTGCAACACATCTGAGACGTTGAGGAGCTCGCGCACATAGTCACGAACTTCGAGTTGGCGAGCCATCGCCGCGTGCGACTCCGCATAATCGCTTAGGGCCGTCAAAAATTCATCCGCCGTTTGGTAGCGCGCATCGCGATCACTGGCTAAAGCGCGCGTTACGATGCCATCCAGTTCTGCGTCTACGTCCGCCCGAAGCTCCGATGTTTTTTTAAATTCACCGACCTTTATGAGCTCTAAACTCTGTAAATCCGAATTTCCTACGAACGGCCGCGACGCCGTCAAAAGCTCGTAGAGCAAAACTCCACAGGAAAATAAGTCGCTTCGTACATCCAAAACCTCCCCCCGAGCTTGCTCTGGCGACATGTAGGCAAATTTGCCCTGCACTACCCCCGCTAAACTCTCTGTTTGGCGCAAGTGATCCTTGGCTATGCCAAAATCGATGAGCTTCACCTCCCCTTCGCTCGAAATAAGTAGGTTTGAGGGGCTTAAATCGCGGTGTATCACCTGGGCTAGCGCCCCGCTCGCGTCTTTTCGCCGGTGCGCGTAACTCAATCCCTTCAAGCATTCCGTGATGATAAACAGCGCAACACGTATGGGAACTAATGAGTTTTGCGCTTTTGCGTGTAACAAAATTTCACGCAAATCCGCGCCGACCACATGTTCCATCGCGAGGTACAATTCCCCCTCGACTTCCCCCATATCGAAGACCTGCACGATGTTGCTGTGTGCCAAAGTCACCAATGTTCGCCCCTCATTGATGAATTTCTGCACAAAATTCGGTTCGCTTGCCAATTCTGGCAATATCTTTTTGATGACACAGCGTTTCTCAAAGCCTGCAACGCCTTTAAAACGCGCCAAATACACTTCACCCATGCCACCCTTGGCTAAAAAACCCAAAAGTTCGTAGCGACCAAAATTTTTGCCAATCGCGGTTTGCATGAAGTCTCTGCCCAGAAATATAGGCTGTGTGCGGATTTCGCGTCGTGTCGCTTTGCTTTAGCCACAAAAAACGGCGCAGTTTATCATTATAGTTTCTCTTTTTGCCGTCGGGGGGGACGCCCCCCCGCGCGCAAGCTTCCCTCAGAATTCGCCAAGAGCCGCAATATTTTGTGCGGCGTTTAGGCTATTCGCCTAACCGCCGCACAAAATGCGTCTCTAAGCGAATTCATCGGGTGATCTTGCGCTCCCCCCCGATGAAGCGCAGAAACATCTACCATCTTCTTAAACACCGCTTACACAAAGTCACGCCGTTCAAAGATAATAACTGCAATGCAAAGCATAACAAAGATCACGGCGAGTGCGTGCAAGCTCGCAAAGGCAACATAGCTGCCTTGAACGTGTATACTATAACTTACGCTTGCCGACAAATTGAATTGTGACAAGTTGGGAAGCAGGAATTGCCCGCTCCGCATAAGAGCGCGTATGGCTTGGCTCTCTTGTCGCTCGGCAAAATACGAGATCTGTTCATGGAGGGAGCCAAGAATAAAAATACTCACGCTCAGAATAACGCTCAGGAGCCGATCGCTAAAACTACTAAAAAGGATGGCTGTCGCTGCAATAATGAGGCTTTGGCAATAAATAAGCCAGAAAGCCTGAAACAAGATGAGGTCCAAACTCATGCCTCGAGCTAACAAGATTGCGCTAAATATGACATACATCACGATAAGCTCAACGCCGAGCGTCAGCGCTATTCCTAGGAATTTACCAACAATAGCCGTCCCGCGGTATATGGGTTTGGACAGTATGGTGTATATCGTTTTTTCTTGAATCTCGCGCTGAAGCATGCCCACGCCAGTAAAGATCGCAAGACTCACGCCGAGTATGGACAAAAAACCTAGCCCCACGTTTTTAATGACGCGCTCTTGTTCGTACAACGACAGCTCGCCGAGGACGAGCGAAAATAATAAAATAACAAGCGCGAAAAAACCTATACCGTACAAAATCTTGTTTCGTATGGCTTCACGAAAACATTGTTGTGCAAATGCGCATAAAATACGAATCATATCCGAACTTAATCTTTAGAGAGACGAACAAAGAGCGACTCAAGATTCTCGCGCTCAAATCCAAGATCAATCACTTTGAGATTGTTTTGTATAAGATATTGTAACAAATCGTTGCTTTGCACTTTATCGGGTGAGAAAGCTACGCGATGCTGAGCAGGGCTTTCTTCGCGAATCAATTCGGTACCCAGCTCCTTTAAGCGTGCTTCCACATCGACGTGCAGCTCTCCCGTAAATTGTACATGGCACGATTTTTTGGAATCTAAAAGTTCATCAAGTTCACCGAGCCTGACGAGCTTTCCTTCGCGCAGTAACGCAACCCTGTCGCAGATCCTTTCGACGTCTGGCAAAATATGGCTGGAGAAAAACACGGTTTTGCCCTCGTTTCGACATTCCGCGATGATGTCGGCAACATCCTTTCGTCCAAAGGGATCTAAGCCAGACTGGGGCTCATCGAGGATGACAAGCTCGGGATCCGCAATGAGTGCTTGCGCAAGACCCAGTCGTTGCTGCATACCCTTAGAAAATTGTCCAAGTCGCTTTTTCCCAGCACCGCCAAGACCAACGCGCTCTAGCAGTTCAGGGACGCGCTTTCGACGTGTTTTCTTATCGAGTTGGTAAAGTTGTGCGTAAAAATCGAGTATTTCGCTTGCGTTAAGGTAGTGGTAGTAGTGACTGATTTCGGGCAAATAACCGAGTCTTCTGCGCCCTTCAACGTCATTGGCGCTCTTGCCAAAAACACGCACAGTTCCGCTACTGGGCGAAATGAGCGATGTTATCATTTTGATGGTCGTTGTTTTGCCCGCACCGTTTGGTCCCACTAAGCCAAAAACCTCACCGCGTCGTACGTTCAAGCTTAAATCCCGTACAGCTTCTACGCGTTTGCGAAAAAAACCCATCGCAAAGGTCTTGTTTACAGCTTGCAGTTCGATGACGTGTTCAATTCCCATTATCGGCCCTCCAAAGCCGCTAAAATACTAGAATACGGTCTTGCACTTTGTCGAGTTTTACGAATAAATATTCACGCCACATCACGACAGTATGGGGGGTAGCCCAAGACCCCGCGCGCAAATTCACAAAAGCTGCATCATTTGCGCTGGCTTGGCGAGTAGCCAAGACAGCGCAAATGATTTTGCAGCTTTTAGTGAATTTGCGTGTGAGGCTTGGGCGTAGGGGGGCATTGAGCCCCCCACAAAAAAAATCAAACACTGTGGATTCACAAAACGATGCTGGCGAAGCTGGCGCTACGAATTTTGTTGCATCATAGGCTTTTTATCGAACCATTTCTTAGCCACTATGAGCGCGATCGGCGAAATCATGGCGATCAAAGCGTAGATAAACCACATGCTTTGCGGATCCTGGGGCCCCGTTTCGGGAACGTAATTGGCTAGGAAATAGCCGGAATATAAGGACGTGATGAACTTGGTAAGAAACCACGGTAGCTGAGCAATCCCCATGTAGGCACCGACCTTATCCTTGGGCGCGATTTCGGCCACGTGCTGCAAAAAGCGCGGCTGCCACATCGCTTCGCCGATAGACATGAGCAGGACGTAGGAGAGAAAAATAGCGGGAATCTGGCCAATGCAGAGCAAGAAAGTCGGCGCTGCCATCACCAAAGTGCCCAATATCATCATTTTGTATACGGAGGCTCTAGCGGTAGCCGCTGCAACAATAGGCGCAAGAATAAAGATAATGAGCGGGTTGAGGTTGGAGAAAAATTCGAAATTATCCGAAACAATGGGGTCGTAGCTGCGGTTGAGGTAGGCAGGAATCGTAAGCCACTGGTGGGCAAAAAGCGTTTGGACGGGAATGAGAATAAAGATAAAAAACATGAATCGCAGGTCAAAAAGCGGGTGATTCTTAAGGCGCTGCCATAGCTTGGTGTGAGGCACTTCGGGGATAGGCGCGCTCGTTGAAGCCTCTGTCTGCGTTTCGTCACTGACGCGCTCCTTGCCGCCACGAACAAGGGTGAAATAGGCAATGATGCTAATAAAAGCGAGGCTAGCCAGCACTCCCAAAACCAAGGGAAAGCCAGTACCCCCGCTGCTTAGAGCGCCAAAACGGCGAAGCCCCGGCATATAGATACCAGCAGCAAAAGCGCCAAGGTTCATGCCCGCGTAAAGCATGGCAAAAGAAACCGCGGAAGTGCGCTCCGTGCTAAAGCGCTTGGTGAGCGAATAGATCGAGGGTTGATAGAGTCCGTAAACAAGGGCGACAAGCAACAAAGATACAGCGATCGCCACAAACAACGGCGACCATAGCGGCGTGCTGGTCTCCCACAGGGTAGAGAGCACTGTACCCTCGCCAAATAAAACCGTCGACTGTGCTAGCAAAAAGCGGCCCAAAAGCATGATAAATAGGGCAATTCCCAGCGCTTTGACAGGACCAAGCTTGTCGCCAATGCCACCAAAAAAGAACTGCGAAATCGTGATTCCACCCGTAAAAATACCGAGCAAAATCCCAGCTTCTTCGTCGCTAATCCCCAGATCCGCGCCTGTCAAAAAAACGGCTAAAATCGTCAGGGTTCCAAAATATACCGTCCCCTCAATGACGTTGATGATATTGAGACCAAGAATTTCGCGAGGCGCGTTGGTGAAGGCTTTGAGGGTATCGATGGTTTCGCCAAAACCCTTTTTTATGGCGTCTCCTAAGCCAATACTTTGCTCTTGCACATCTTCTTGTGCCTGCCCGTTTTCGTTTTGCATGTCTGCACTCACTGTGTGTGAACTGGTGTTATGTGCGCCTAAAACCCATATGTCCTAGACACAATGCAGCAAATTACGCATAAAGCATGCGTTTGTGAAGTGTTTTGCACTTTGTAGCGTAATGGGGGGACGGGCTAAGTCGTTGAAATTCAGAACAAAGCTAGCGATTTCGCTGCACTATGAATAGGAGCATGGGACTTTTGCGCGCATAAGTATTGTGAGAGCTTTGCGCGGGGTGGAGG
>Ga0265293_10004727_pt1 | contig 23689 bp, 18 predicted proteins | sample Munlanlewell138R_FD_192505 | JGI IMG/M metagenome (GOLD analysis project Ga0265293, IMG submission 192505) | Leachate microbial communities from a municipal landfill in Southern Ontario, Canada - Leachate well 138R | ecosystem: Engineered > Solid waste > Landfill > Unclassified | place: Canada... | reverse complement strand
TTTTATTCTACGAAGTCCCAATTATTATCCTTAGCAAAAAAAAAGTTGGCTTTGCCTAAGCTCTGCCAACTTTTTAAATTATTTTGTTATTTCTTAAATAACTCCTTGTTCAACCATTGCGTCTGCAATTTTCATGAATCCAGCAATGTTTGCACCTTTTACATAGTTAACGTAACCTGTTTCGTCTTTTCCGTATTGAACACAAGCTGCATGGATATTAACCATGATAGTTTCAAGTTTTTCAATAACTTCTTCAGCTGACCAAGAAAGTTTAAGAGCATTTTGAGACATTTCAAGTCCTGAAGTTGCAACACCACCAGCGTTAGCAGCTTTACCAGGAGCAAATAAAATTTTATGCTTCATGAAAACTTCTATAGCTTCTGGAGTACAAGGCATATTAGCACCTTCGCAAACTAACCAGCAACCATTGTTAATTAAGTTTTCAGCATCTTCTTTATTTAATTCGTTTTGAGTAGCACATGGTACTGCTATATCACATTTAACTTCCCAAGGTCTTTTGCCTGCGTGGAATTCTGCACCATACTTTTTAGCGTAAGGTTCAACTATATCTTGATTTGTACCTCTTAAGGCAACCATATAATCAATTTTTTCGCCACTGATACCATCTTTGTCGTAAATGTATCCGTCAGGACCACTAATTGTAACTACTTTACCACCTAAATCATTAACTTTTGTAACTGCTCCCCAGGCAACTTGACCAAAACCAGATATACAAACAGTTTTGCCTTTGAAAGAGTCATTTTTAGTTTTTAGCATTTCATCTACAAAATAAATAACTCCAAAACCTGTAGCTTGTGGACGCATTAAAGAACCACCCCATTTTAAACTCTTACCTGTTAAAACTCCTGTGTGCTCTTGAGCTAATTTTTTGTACATACCATACATATAACCAATTTCTTTTGCACCTACTCCAATATCACCTGCTGGTACGTCAGTCTCAGGACCAATAAATCTCCATAATTCTAACATATAGTTTTGACAGAAACGCATGATTTCTCTGTCAGATCTTCCTTTTGGATTAAAGTCTGAACCTCCTTTACCACCACCCATAGGTAATGATGTTAATGAGTTTTTAAAGTTTTGCTCAAAACCTAAGAATTTTAAAATTGAAAGGTTTACACTTGGGTGAAATCTTAAACCACCTTTGTATGGACCTAAAGCACCGTTATATTGTACACGGTATCCAATGTTAACATGAACTTTACCTTGATCGTCTGTCCAAGGAACTTTAAATGTTAAAACTCTGTCTGGCTCAATAATTCTTTCAATTATCCCATTAGCTTCGTAAACAGGATTTGCATTGTAAACATCTTCGATAGTTTCAATAACTTCTTTTACTGCTTGAAGATACTCAACTTCGCCTGGATATTTTTTTTCCAGATCGCTCATGATTTTTTCTACGTTCATTTTCTTTAATTTTTAAATATTTACTATAAAACCATAGTGGTTTATTTTATTTTTTTTCACGTTGTAAAATTAAAAATAAGTTTAGAATATCACGAATTTTATACTCGCTTTGTTTTGATAATTTTAATTGATATTTATCAATGATTTTTGTTAGATATTTGATTTTTATTAATTTTGCAACAATTTCAAAATAATGCAAAAGGATAAAGATAATATAAACATAATTCTTAAAACTCTGAATGAAAGAAAAAAAGAGCTTGATTGTATCTATAGAATTGATGAGCTTTTAAAAGATTTTAATTCAGATTTAGAAAGTATTTTAAAAGGAATTTGTGAGTTTACACCTATTGGCTGGAGATATTCAGATATATGTAAAGTAAAAGTAGAAGTTATGAACTTTGTGGTAGAAAGCACAGAATTTAAAAAAACTGAACTTAAACTGAACTCAGATTTAATTGTAGATGAAGAAAAGTTAGGTGAAATTACTCTATGCTATGTAAAGCCAGTAAGAGCCGAAAAAGGCGTGTTTTTACCTGAAGAAACAAGACTTTTTAAAACTATAGTAGAAAAAATAAACCAATATCTGAGTTTTAGAAAATTAAAAGAAATTTATGCTGACACAATAGAAAATAAACATAAATTAAATGGTGGCGATAGAAGTTTTACTGATTATCTGAAAAATCTGAAACTCAGCGATGAAGATATTGAGTTAGTTACAAAAGTTGAAGTGGATTTTAAAAAAGGTGAAACAGTTTGTAAACAAGGTACTTTTGCTTCGTTTATTATGTTGGTGAAATCAGGAATGGTAAAATCTTTTATCGAAAATTCACATTATAAAAGCCATATTTTTAAGTTTACAGGAGCTTTTAATATCATTGGCTTATCATCTTTATATGGTGATTCTTATTATCATTTTTCATGTAAAGCGCTTGTAAATTCAAAGTTTTATTTAGTAGAAAGAACAGAGTTTGATAAAATTATAAAAAGAAACCCTGAATTTGCAATAGAAATTATGAAAATTTATTCAAACTCTCTGCAAACAGTCTATGATAAACTTGGAAGTATTGCTAACAAGCAAGCTATCGGCAAAGCTTGTGATTCGCTATTATATTTGTCGCAAAATGTTTTTAATTCAAATATTATTGACACTAGCATTACTCGTAGAGATATAGCCGAGTTTTCTGGCTTGGCAACCGAAAATTTAGTTAGAATTTTGTCTGAATTAAAACGTGATAATATTATATCTATTAATAATAAAACAATAGAAATTTTAAATTTTGATACTTTGAAAATGTTAAGTAATATTGGTTAAAATTTATTTTATAACTTCTTGTGCAAAACTAAAATGAAAATAATACATCTAAAACATAATAAAATAGATTTTGAAAAATACGATAAAACTTTGATAGAGTGCAAGTGGTCTCGTATTTATGCAATGTCTTGGTATTTAGATATTGTATCTCCAAATTGGGAATTAATTTGCACAGAAGATTATAATATTGTGATGCCACTTCCAAAAAAAAAGAAATTTGCTATCCCATATTTAATTCAACCAATGTTTTGTCAACAACTTGGTGTTTTTGCGAAAAATCAAATTCAAGAAAGTCAAATAAGATATTTTTATAAAAAATTACCTTATTTTTATGCAGTACTTCAAGGGAATAGTTTTGACTCAATAATTTTTGGAAAAGAAAATCTAAAACCAAACTATTTTATTGATTCAAAAAACTTTGATAAGCAACAAAAACTGTATTCAAAAAATACTATTAGAAATTTAAAAAAAGCAGAAAGTTCTGAAAATAAAATTCATAATATTGGAAGTTTAGAATTTATTCAGTTTATAACTAGGGAAGCAAGTAGTATTTACAATGAAAAAATGCAAAGTTTGTTAAAAAATATTGTTGAAAAAGCCTTGAATTTAGATTTTGGAAAAATTATTGCCTCAAAGATTGATAATGAGTTAAATGCTGTGGTTTTTATCCTCGATTTTAATAATAGAATTTATTATTTAGCACCGGCTTCATCAAAAAAAGGAAAGGAAAATCAATCTATGGCTTTTATTGTAAATTATTTAATAAAACAAGCTGTTGAAAACAATAAAATTCTTGATTTTGAAGGCTCTTCCTTAGTAGGAGTGGAGAGATTTTATAAAAGTTTTGGTGCAGATTGCGAATATTACGGCATTTGGAAAAAAGTTTTATAAATACTCATATTCTTGATTTCTTAATTTAGGAATAAAACCTGCTTGCAGAATCGTTTCTTCCATTTCTTTTACTCCAAGTTTAAAATTTTTGCCTGCTTGCGACACAACATTTTCTTCTATCATTATGCTACTCATATCATTTGCCCCGCCGTGTAATGCAAGCTGTGCAATTTCTTTTCCCATTGTTAGCCACGAAACCTGAATATTTGGAATATTTGGCAATATTATTCTGCTCATAGCCAAGGTTTTTAAAAATTCTGTAGATGTAATGGGCTTAATTTTAGGAAATTTTTTTAATAATTTTGTGCTTTCTCCTGCAACTGGCCAAGCTGTAAAAGAAATAAAGCCTTTTGAGTTTTTCGGTTTAATTTCTTGAACATTTCTTAGTTTTATAAAATGTTCTATTCTTTCTTCAAGTGTTTCTAAATGTCCAAACATCATAGTAGCAGAACTTGTTAGTCCTAATTGATGTGCTTCCTGCATTATTTTAAGCCATTCTTCAGTACTTGCTTTTGCTGGCGAAACTATTTTTCTAACTCTATCCGACAAAATCTCAGCACCAGCGCCGGGTAAAGAATCTAAACCTGCATTTATAAGCAATTCTAAACATTGTTTAGTACTAATTCCTTCTTGTTTTGCTATAAAAGCAATTTCAGGCGGACCTAAAGCATGAAGTTTTAAGTCGGGGTAAATTTGCTTTAATTCCTTAAAAAGCCTTAGGTAAAAATCTAATTTTAAATCCGGGTTCATGCCGCCTTGTAACAAAATCTGATTCCCACCCAAAGATTTTAAAACATCGATTTTTTCAATATATTCTTTTATGCTAAGAACATATGCGTCATCAGAGTTTTTATTCCTACAAAAATTGCAAAATAAACAATTTGAAAAACAAATATTTGTTAAATTAATATTTCTGTCAATTATATAGCTAACAATATTGTTTGGGTGTAATTTTTCGCGAATTTGATTAGCTGTAAATAATAATTTGCTCAAACTAGCATTTTTGTACAGAAACAAGGCTTCTTCGTGATTTAAAAAATCAAGATTTATTGCTTTTTCTAGTAAGGTGTTGATTTTCTGGTTTTTAGCCATTATAGATTAAAAAATATTACTAATTTTTTTTAGCTTTTGAATATTTAAAATTTTAATTTTTCTTGCTTGTAAGTCAATAATTCCTTCGTTTTTAAATTCAGATAATAATCTAATTACAGATTCTGTAGCTGTACCTATAATATTAGCAAGTTCTTCACGAGTTAAAATAAGATTTATTATTCCTTCTTTATTGGTTCCAAATTCTTCTTGTAATCTCATCAGTATTTCTGCAAGTCTTTCTTTTACAGACTTTTGAGCGATGTCGGTAAGATAACTATTTGCTTCACCAAGTTCTTTGCAAGCAATTTGTAAAAGTTCAATTCCCAATTCGCTGTTTTCTTTTAATAATTTATAAAGATCTTGAGTATTTATAAAGCATACAGTTGAATCTTCCAATGCTTTTACGCTTGTGCAGGCAGCTTCTCCATTTATAACAGAACGATAACCAATAATCTCGCCCGGCTTAGCAAATTTTATAATTTGTTCTTTCCCTTCTATCCCAGTTTTATAAACTTTTAAAATTCCAGTATTAATACAATATATTCCTGTTATGCGATTGCCCTCTTCATAAAGTGTTTTTCCTTTTTTTATTTGAGAACAAAGCTTATTGTTCGCCAAATATTCTAATTGTGAGGCTGTTAGCTTTTTAAATGCAGTGGAAAAAGCATTCTTACAATCTTTACAAGCAGGTTCTTCAAAATATTTGCTCATAGTAAATTAAAATTTTATGCAAAATTACTAAAATATGATGAAAATCACAAAAATTTAAAATTTCATTCTTATAAAATTTGAGAATTGAATTTATTCGCTATTTTTGAATATTATTTAAGTATATGAAGCCTTTAAAATTTATTCTAAGTTTATTAATCTTTTGTTTGATTTCTGCAAGTTTGTATTCCCAAAATAAATTTGCAGGTCGTGTGATTGATGCCAAAACTAATGAAGCTCTTGCCTTTGTAAATATTGTGTATAATTCAAATAATTACGGAACCACAACCGATTTAGACGGCTATTTTACAATTAATTCGGCTGATAAAATTGAATTTTTAAGATTTTCTTATTTAGGTTATATTACTAAGCTTGTAGAAAATGAAGAAATTCAAAACAAAAAATACATAGAAGTTAAGTTAGAACAAGATGCTTTTTATTTATCAGAAGTAACCGTTTTGCCAGGAATAAATCCAGCCCATAGGATTATTAATTTAGTAATAGAGAATGGAAATAAAAATAATCCTGAAAAAATGCGTTCTTTTTCTTATGTTTCTTATAATAAAATGTTTTTTACAGTTGACATGACTAATGTTAAGGCTGATAGTTCAATAATAAAAAAAGCTGAATTAGACACAACAAACTTAAAAACCATGAGAGATTTTTTTGATGAGCAGCATATTTTTATAACCGAATCTGTAACTGAAAGAAGATTCAAATATCCTGATAATAATAAAGAAACAGTTTTAGCCCATAAAATGTCAGGAATGCAAAACCCTGCTTTTACTTTGCTTACAACTCAATTTCAATCTTTTTCTTTTTATAAAAATTTTATTAGTTTGCTTGACAAAAAATATTTAAGTCCTATAAGTAGGGGAAGTACATCAAAATATTTTTTTCAGATTGAAGATACTATTTATAATGAAAGAGCTGATACAATTTTCATAATTTCATATCGGCCTTTAAAAGGTAAAAACTTTGATGGTTTGCAAGGAGTTTTACATATCAATTCTAATTCTTATGCTTTACAAAATGTTAGTGCAAAGCCTTATGAACCCACAGGCGGTTTTAATATAAATATTCAGCAAAAATATGAATTGATAGATTCAGTTCAGTGGTTTCCGGTGCAATTAAATACAGATTTAGTTTTTAATATTTTTCAAGTAGGAGAAAACAGTGCCACAGTTTCAACAGGAGAAGAAAAACAAAATTCATCTTATGCTCCTTTGTTAGGTGTAGGCAAATCTTATATAAGCGATATAAGTCTAAATCCTGATTATAAAAGACGTGAGTTTAATCAACTTACAGTGCAAGTTGATGATAACGCACATAAAAAAGATTCTGTTTTTTGGAATTTTTATCGACAAGAAAAGCTAACTGACAAAGATATAAGAACTTACCATGTAATTGATAGTATTGGAAAAGCAATAAATCTTGATAAAAAAATGGAGTGGATAGAAATATTTGCAACAGGCTATATACCTATTAAATTTATAAATATAAATCCTGCTTCTATTTTATGGTTTAATAAATATGAAGGATATAGACTTGGCTTGGAATTAGCAACAAATCAAAAATTAATTCCATTTTTATCTTTTGGTGGGCACTTTGCTTATGGATTTAGAGATAAAGCCTGGAAATACGGAGCTTATCTTGATTATTTTATTCATAAACCAACAAATACAAGTTTAAGACTTGGTTTTAAGCAAGATTTAGAGTTTAGTGATGACCATTTTTATAATAGAGAGATTTCCTTGCTTTCGCAAAATACTTTAAGAGACTTTTTTTTAGAAGATTTAGACTCTGTTCGCTCTTATTATGCAAATTTTAGTTTTTCGCCACTAAGATATTTAAACACAAATTTAATTGCATCTTATTCAGAAAAAACAATTTTAAATCAAAATAGATATGATTTTGCAAATGATATTCCAAAGAATATAAATACTTATAAACTTGGATTGTATTTTAGGTATGCATTTAAAGAAAAGTTTTTACAAACTCCGCGTGGGAATAGGTTAAGCATGGGAACAAAATTTCCGATTTTATATTTTAATATAATAAAAGCTTTTCCTATTTATGCTACAAATACGGATTATTTAAAAACGGAAGCCATGATAAATTATAAATTACAATGGCTGCATATTGGAGATACATATTTTACAGGTGATATAGGTATGATTCATGGAAATTCTGAATATTCTGAACTTTATTATGGTTCGGGCTCTTATTCTTGGTTAAATATAGACAATAGCTTTAATACCATGCGAGTTAATGAGTTTATATCAGATAGATTTGTTAATGTTTTTATAAAACATGATTTTGGAAATCTACTCTTAAAAACAAAACATTTTGCACCACAAGTTGCTCTATTAACTTCTATGGCTTGGGGAGATAATTCAAAAGTTTTAAACTCATATTCTAAAAATTTGAATAAAGGCTATTTTGAATCAGGAATTCAAATTAATAATATTGTTAAATTCAACTTCCAAGGATATGGAATTGGTATTTATTATCGTTATGGACCATATTCATTGCCTAATCCAAAAGATAACTGGGCGTTTAAGTTTAATTTGACTTTTGTTTTGTAAAAATAAAAAAAAATATTTTTTTTCTTTGATTAATAAAATAAAAACAATATCTTTGCAGTCTCATTTTTAACGCGAAATGAGAACTTGAAAATTGAAATATTATAGATTTTATCTATATTGGTCCCATAGCTCAGTTGGTTAGAGCACCTGACTCATAATCAGGGGGTCCTAGGATCATGCCCTAGTGGGACCACAAAAAGCCTCTTTTTTTGAGGCTTTTTTATTATATTGTGTTTTTAAAACAAATTAAATTTTAAACGGTTTTATAAGAAATCGTAGATCATTTTTTTAAACAAGAAAAATAATAATATGGAATCATACAATTTATTAAAAGGAAAACGTGGAATTATTTTTGGTGCCTTAGATGAAAATTCTATTGCTTGGAAAGTTGCTCTTAGAGCAAAAAACGAGGGTGCTAAGTTTGTCCTTTCAAATTCGCCTTTAGCTTTACGTAAAAAAGATATTTTTGACTTAGCTAAACAAACAGACGCTCAAGTAATTGCTGCTGATATTACCGAAATTTCAGAATTAGAAGATTTATTTGAAGAATCCATGCAATTGCTTGGTGGAAAAATTGATTTTATTCTGCATTCTGTAGGTATGTCGCCCAATGTTCGTAAAAATATTCCTTATACTGACTTAGATTATGATTATCTGAACAAAACATTGGATGTTTCGGCAATTTCTTTGCATAAAGTTTTGGCTGTTGCTAAAAAACTTGACGCAATTAGCGAAAGTGGCTCCGTTGTTACCTTAAGTTATATTGCAGCTCAAAGAACTTTCTCAAGTTATAGCGATATGGCTCACGCAAAGTCGGTTTTAGAGTCAATTGTACGTCAGTTTGGGTATCATTATGGAGTTGCTAAAAAAGTTAGAATAAATTCTATTTCCCAATCTCCTACCAAAACAACCGCAGGTACTGGAGTATCAGGATTTAATGCGTTTTTTAATTATGCAGACTCAATGTCGCCTTTAGGAAATGCTGATGCAGACTCTTGTGCAAATACTTGTATGTTTTTATTTTCTGATTTAAGCAAAATGATAACAATGCAGAATATTTATAATGATGGTGGTTTTTCTTCAATGGGTATTTCAAATAAACTTATTAATCAATATATTGATTGTGGTTGTGGCGATGAAGAATAATGTTCAATTATTAAAAACTTCTTAAAATCAAGATAGATTTTAATTTTACTTATTTTATTTTTATAAATATATTGTATTATCTTTGCAAGTGAATAGTAAGAATCTTTGTATGGCAAAACCTAAAGCAGGATTAAAAAATCAAAAAATCTTACTTAGTTAGCTTAATAAGTAATTTATTATTAATATCTTGAAAAAAGTTACTGTCGCAATATTAAATTGGAATGGAAAGAAGTTTTTAGAACAATTTCTTCAAATCTTATTAGATAAAACCAATAATGAATTTGCTGATATTGTGATAATTGACAATGCTTCTACTGATGATTCCTTAGATTATTTAAAATCTAATTTCCCAGAAGTAAAAACTATTGTTTTAGAGAAAAATTATGGATTTGCAGAAGGTTATAACCGAGGCTTAAAAGGTATAGAAACAGAATATTACTTGCTCTTAAATTCTGATATTGAAGTTAGTGATAGCTGGTTGGAGCCTTTGTTAGACTTAATGGATAATGATAAATCGATTGCAGTTTGTGGACCTAAAATTTTGTCCTATTACGAAAAAGATAGATTTGAATATGCAGGTGCTGGTGGTGGTTTTATTGATAAATATGCTTATCCTTTTTGTAGAGGTAGAATTTTTGAAACTTGTGAAAAAGATTTAGGACAATACGATTCAAATATTGAATGTTTTTGGATTTCTGGAGCAGCATTTATGATAAGAGCAGAGGTTTTTAACTTGTTAAATGGTTTTGATAATGACTTTTTTGCTCATCAAGAAGAAATAGATTTATGTTGGAGAGTCCAGAATAGCGGTTATAAAATTGTAATTCAAACTCAAAGCAAAATTTATCATGTTGGTGCAGGAACATTGCCAAAAAGCAGTCCGTTTAAAACATATCTGAATTTTAGAAATAATTTATATATAATTGAAAAAAATATTCCTAAATATAAAAGAAATAAGATAAAATTCGTAAGATTTTTTCTTGACCAAATAGCATTTGTTAAAATACTTTTTCAAGGAAATTTTAAAGAAGCATTTTCAATTCCTAAGGCATATATCCATTTTTGGAAAAATGCAAAAAAAATGGGTAAACAAAGGAAAATTATAAAACCTAAGGCACTAAAATATTTTAAAGCATATTATAATCGTAGCATTGTTGTAGATTATTATCTAAGAAAAATTAAAACTTTTGATAAATTAAAGTTTTAATCCTTGCCATTTTCACCTGCTTTCAGTTCATTAAAAATTTCTTTAAATTCTTTTAAAACCATAGCTGTTGCTCCCCAAATAATTTTGTCTCCATTCACAAAACAAGGAGCTTGAATTTTGGTATTTCTAGCATAAACATTTCTTATACTTTCATTTTCAAGTAAATTAATTAAATCAACAGTAAAAATGGATTTAACTTCTTTTTTGCAAGGAATAAATTTTGGAAGTTCTTCGCAAAAAGCCACAACAGGAAGAACAGAAAATCCACTAATAGGAATTTGAACAGGACTAAGACAGCCAATTACATTCTCAGGTTTTACTTTCACTCCGGTTTCTTCATATGCTTCGCGTAAAGCAGTGTCAATCAAATCTTTGTCTGTGTTTTCTGCACGACCACCAGGAAAAGCTATTTGACCTGAATGTGGTCCGGCATCCTGTGTTCGTTCTATAAAAAATGTTTTTAAGCTTGAATTTTCTTCAAACAAAACAATTAATACCGCAGCATCTTTAAGTTTTTGACTATAATTGAAATATTCCGGTGCATCAGTCGGAAAGTTAGGAATCATTTTTTTTTGAGCAGAAACACCAGGTAAAGATTTTGCTAATATAAGCTTTAATCTCTTTAATATTTCAATATTTTCAGTAGTAGTAATCAATTATTTTGTTTTATTACAAATTACTCTTGTTCGTGTTTAGCGTAATTATATCCTGCTTTATCGTATCTTTTAAACATTACTTGTAAGCGTTTTTTAAACTGTGCATAATCAGGATCGCGTTCTGTACACCAAGCTACTTCGCTTAAAGCAGTCATACGCGGGAAAGCCATATATTGTAAATGAGAAAAATCTTTGATATATTCAGCCCATAAATTTGCTTGAACTCCTAGAAAATGTTTGCGTTGATATTCAGGAATACTGTCCGGAATTGGTTCCCATGAATACACTTTTTCTGTACTAATATAACAACAAATTGCTAATGGTTCGTTTTCTTTATCTTCGCTTTGGTAATAGTCGAAATAGCAATAATTAGTCGGACATAAAATAGCGTCATGACCAAGTTTTGCGGCAGCTACAGCACCTTCAGTTCCACGCCAGGACATAACAGTTGCATGAGGAGCCAAGCCACCTTCTAAAATTTCGTCCCAACCAATAATGCGTTTTCCTTTGCTATTTATATATTTTTCCATTCTTGTAACAAAATAACTTTGCAACTCATGCTCATCAGCAAGATTTTCATCTATTATTCTTTGTTGGCATTTTGGACATTCTTCCCATCTTACTTTTGGACACTCATCTCCACCAACATGAATATATGGCGAGTTTGGAAATAATTCAACTACTTCGTCAATTACTTTTTCAAAAAACTTAAAAGTTTCTTCATTTCCTGCACAAAATACATCGTCAAAAACGCCCCAAGTTCTACAAACCTCGTAAGGTCCACCAGTACAACCTAATTCGGGATAAGCTGCTAATGCGGCTAGGGCATGACCAGGCATTTCTATTTCAGGAATAATAGTAATAAATCTATCTTCAGCATATTCAACAATTTCGCGAATTTGCTCTTGGGTAAAAATTCCGCTTACAGGAATTTCATCATATTCGCCCCAGTTTTGTTTGATAACTGTACCTCTTCGTGTTGAAGCAATTGAGGATAATTTTGGTAATGCTTTAATTTCAATTCTCCAACCTTGGTCGTCAGTTAAATGCCAATGTAAAATATTAAATTTGTGCATCACTAACATATCTATATATGTTTTTACATCTTCTACACTAAAAAAGTGGCGACAAACATCCATGTGCATTCCCCTGTATTTAAAACGAGGACTGTCTTTAATACTTACATATGGTAATTTTACTGTTTCAGGCTTTTCTTTAGCTTCTAATTCAGGTGGAAATAGTTGGCGTAAAGTTTGAAAACCTAAAAACAAACCATTATAATCAGGTGAGCTTAGTTTTATACCATCTTTATCAATATCCAAATTATAGGACTCGTTATCGCCTTCGCCAGAAATCTCAAAAACAATATTTGTTCCGTCTTTTTGTATTTCAGGAACAATTTTTACATTATAAACGCCTGCAAAATAATTTTTTGCAAAATTTAATACCCTTGAAGATTCTATTCTAACATCGTTTCTAACAATGTAAATATTTTCTTGAACTTCAAGTTCTCCATTTTTAAACTCCAATTCTAAAGGTTTTGGAATTAAACTATTTTCAAACGAATAGTTTTTTTTATCTTTGCATGATAGCATAAAAGCTAAAACAAATAATGAAATAAAAATAAATTTTTGCATAATGAAATTTTTAAATAGTTTTTCGCCAAAAGTAATAATTTTTATTGTAAGTTTATACTTATTTGGCTTAAATTCATGTAATCAAAATTATACAAAGAAAAAACTCAGCCTTAACGAGGAGTGGGAGTTTTATTTTGAGAAAACTGAAAAATGGTATCCTGCCACGGTTCCTGGCAATATTCATACAGATTTATTTAAAAATAATCTTATTCCAAACCCATTTCTTGAAAATAATGCAGATAGTTTGGCTTGGGTAAGTAATCAAACTTGGAAGTATAGAAAAAGTTTTGATATAAGTTCTGATTTTATTAATAGGAATATAGAGCTTGTTTTTGATGGTTTAGATACACATGCCGAAGTTTTTCTTAATGGAACTAAGCTTGGAAATGCTAATAATATGTTTAAACCTTGGGTTTTTATTATCGATAATTCTTTGAAGAAAGAAAAGAATAATTTAATAGAGATAATTTTTCGACCTTCATCTGAATATAATAAATTAAAAGAAGACCAGGGAGCTTATTCTATTCCTGATAATCATGGAAATACTCGTAAATCTCCTTATCAATATGGTTGGGATTGGGCTCCAAATATGGAAACTTGCGGAATTTATAAAGATGTATATTTGAGAACTTGGGAGAAAATGCGAATTGTAAACGTAAATATTGAGCAAAAATTTATAAATGATACTCTTGCGATTTTGCAAGCAAATATTAAACTTGAATCTGAAAAGTTTTATAATGGAAAAATTACAATCTCTTCTCCAAACAATGAATTTGATTCTATTACGCAAAAACTCGATATAAATGAAGGAGAAAATTTTTATCATATAGAATTTCAAATTGATAATCCTGAACTTTGGTGGTGTAATGGAATGGGTGAGCAAAAATTATATGACGTAAATATTCAAATTAGTACAAAATTTAGAATTGAAGAATGCTCTAAGAAAATAGGTCTAAGAAAAATCGATTTTGTAAGCGAGTTAGACGAAGAGGGGCAAAGTTTTTATTTTAAATTAAATGATATTCCAATTTTTATTAGAGGAGCTAATTGGATTCCAGCCGAATATTTTAGCGGAAGTAATTCTTATGATAATTATAAAGAACTAATTTCTTTGGCAAAAGAAGCTAATTTTAATATGCTCAGAGTTTGGGGAGGTGGAATATACGAAAATGATGATTTTTATGATATTTGCGACTCTCTCGGGATAATGGTTTGGCAAGATTTTATGTTTGCTTGTGCAATGTATCCGCTTGATGAAGAAATGAAAAATAATATTTCAGAAGAAGTAAAATATCAGGCAAACCGACTTTATAATCACCCAAGTGTAGTGTTTTATTGTGGTAATAACGAAATTAGTAATGGCTGGTTTGATTGGAATTGGCAAAAAGAATTTAATTTATCTAAAGAAGATTCATTAAAAATTTGGAATGATTATGATAATTTATTTCATAGATTAATTCCTGAAGCTTTGGCAAAAGTAGATAAAACACGAAAATATATTCCAAGTTCGCCATTTTTTGGTTGGGGCAGACCAGAATCCTTAACTCATGGGGACTCGCACTACTGGGGCGTGTGGTGGGGAATGCTAGATTTTGAAATGTTTTTTGAAAAAACAGCTAGATTTATGAGTGAATATGGTTTTCAAGCTTTCCCAAGTATTGAATCTATGCAGAAATTTATAAATAAAGATTCTCTCTATCTTTATTCAGAACCTTTAAAATCGCATCAGAAACATAGGTTTGGGTTTGAGGCTATAGATAAATATATGTATAAATATTATAAAATACCCGAAAATTTTGAGGATTATGTTTATATGAGCCAATTTTTGCAAGCAGAAGGAATACAAATGGCTTTTGATGCTCATTTAACTGCTATGCCTTATTGTATGGGTACTTTGTTTTGGCAATTTAATGATTGTTGGCCAGTAATTTCTTGGTCGGCTGTTGATTATTATAAACAAACAAAGGCTTTGTATTATTATGCAAAAAGAAGTTTTGAAAATCTTAGTTTGTCTATTTATAAAAAAGATGAAAACCTTAATTTTTATGCAATTAATCATTCGCAAAAAAAGATAAATAGCCTTGCAAAATTGGAAGTTAAAACATTTGACGGAAAAGTAATTTATGCTGATAGCCTGTATGTTAATCTTACGAAAAGTACTGTCCAAAAAATTGATTTTGATATTTTCTTGGAGAATAATCTAGACACTTTATCTAATAATGAGTTACGTTTCATTGAGTTCACTTTAAGCGATTCGCTAAGTAAAGATTTGTTGTGTAGCAAAACTTATGTTGAAAACTTTGAATCTTTGGCTTCAAGTCAAGGCAATTTTGAGTATTTTTTGGAAAAACAAGAAGATTTTTGGCAAATTTCAATAAACTCCAACTATTTTATTAAAGCATTACAAATTACTGCCAAAGAAAATGGACGTTTTAGCGATAATTGGCTTGATATAATTCCCGGAAAAACTGCTATACTAAGGTTTTATCCAAAAGATCGAAATATTCAAAATTTAAGATTGAGTTTTAATTCAGTGAATGATATATTAAGTCGGGAATTTGCAGAAGTTTCTAATTTTCAAAATTAATTTAACAAAATGAAAATCACTATTGTTAATAAATCAAAAATTCCAGCTTTTTTGTATGGTGGTACAGAAAGAGTAATTTGGTATTTGGGGAAAGAGCTTGCAAAAATGGGACATAGTGTAACTTACTTAGTCTCGCATGGTTCGCATTGTGATTTTGCCAAAATTTGTTTTATTGACGAAAATAAATCTTTAAATTCCCAAATTCCTGGAGATACTGATATCGTTCATTTTAACTTTCCTGTAAAAGAAAAAATTTTAAAACCAAGCATAACTACAATTCATGGTAATAGTCAAGAAGGAGATGTTTTTGATAAAAATACAGTATTTGTTTCAAAAAATCACGCCGAAAGACATGGCTCTAATTCTTTTGTATATAATGGTTTGGACTGGGACGATTATAAAATTGATAGAATTTGTAATGAAAAATTACATTTCCATTTTTTGGCTAATGCGGCTTGGAAAGTTAAAAATTTAAAAGGAGCTATTGGTTTAGTAAAGTCTGTAAATGAAAACTTAGCTGTTTTAGGTGGAAAAAGATTAAATTTTAAAATGGGTTTTAGGTTTACAAGTTCACGAAAAGTTAGATTTTATGGAATGCTTGGAGGACTTGAAAAATTTAAGTTAATTTCTAAATCTAAGGGTCTTATTTTTCCTGTTTTGTGGGACGAACCTTTTGGCTTGGCTATTATTGAATCTATGTTTTTTGCTTGCCCCGTATTTGGAACGCCTTATGGCTCATTACCAGAATTAGTAAAACCAGAGTTTGGTTTGCTAAGCACTAAAAAAGAAGATTTGTCAAAAGCTTTGTTAAATTATTCTGATTTTAATTCTAAACTAATTTCAGAATATGCTATAGATAGTTTTAATTCTAAACTTATGGCGGAAAAATATTTAAAAAAATATGAAAAAGTTATTTCAGGCAGTAACTTAAATGAGGAAATGCCAAAATATTTGGTAGAAAAAAATAAGAAAAACTTTATACTTTCATAATGGAATATTTATTTGCCATATTATGTTTTTTATTTTTTTTCGGACTTATTTTTTTGCTGAAATTTTTTAAAAAATCTGGATTTAAAACTTATATCTTAGCTATTTTATTCAGCCTAAAACTTATTGGAGGTTTATCTTTATATCTAATTTACACATATTATTACGATTCAGAAACTTCTGATATTCATAAATATTATCGCGGTGGTTGTGTTTTACATTCTGCAACAAAACAGTCATATGCTGATTATTTTAGATTAGTTAGCGGAGTTCAAGGGAAAAATGAAAATCTTCAGAAATATTATGACCAAACCGAGCATTGGACGCGACCATATTCTTATGGATTATTTAATGATTCCAGAACAGTGATGAGGTTTAATGCTCTTTTGTGTTTGGTTTCTAAAGGGAATATTTATATACATTTAATTGTAATGGCTTTTATGTCTTTTCTCGGAGCTTTTGCTTTGTTTAAAGCTATTGAAAAACTTACAGGATTAAATAAATATTTGAATCTTATTGCAAGTTTTTTAATTCCATCTTGTTTGTTCTGGACTTCAGGATTATTAAAAGAAGGTTTGGTGATGTTTGCCTTAGGTTTTGCTATTTATTATATGGTGAAAATTTATTTTAAGTTTAAAATTTCAGATTTTCTACTGTTTTTATTGTTTTTATTTTTAATTGGAATTTCAAAAATTTATGTTTTACCAGCACTTTTGCCAATGATTATTTTGTTTTTTGTTGGAAAAAAATTTAAGGATAAAGGGAAGATATTAAGTTTGATTTTTATAAGTTTAATTTGTTTTTTAGCCGTTGTTTTTAGTGATAAAGTTTTTTCTTATGATGTATTGTCGGCTGTTGCAGGCAAACAAAATGATTTTATAAGTTCTTCACAATTAGGAGAAGGAGTGGGAAGTAATTTTGAATTAACACGTTTAGAGCCAAACTTAAAAAGTTTTATGAAAATAATCCCTGAAGGCTTGGCAAATAGCTTTTTTAGACCTTTTTTTAATGAAATAAATTCCGTATTTTTATTATTAGCATTTTTAGAAGTTTTATTTTTAGTTTTTACTTTTATTATTTCTATAGTATTTTTCAAAAAACCTGAAGCTAATAAACTCCTTTTTGTTTTATTTTCATTAGGTTTTGTAATTTATTTATTTGTTTTAATTGGTGTTATTACTCCAAATTCTGGGGCAATAGTAAGATACAGAAGTATTGGCTTACCATTTTTATATGCTATGTTATTTTGCTTTTGGGATTTGAAAAGAATAAAAAAACTATTGCTAAAAAGTTAGAATAAAATCAATTAAGGCATTATCATATTCAAAACTTAGTTTAGGTTTTAAATTATAAATAAAGCTATTTACTTCTCATTTTAAAACAATTCATCCAAAATTCTTGGCAGGTCTTCATCTAAATTCCCATTGTAATCTGTATGCGTAATATCGTATTTTTCAAGAATTAATTTGAAACGTTTAAATCCGTTAGTGTCTCTCAAAGCGACCCAATTTACACCCAATTGGTCGCATTGATTTTTGTTTTGTTGCGAAAGTGTGTCGGCAACAAACATGTTTGTATTACGAGCAATAATAGCATCGGCGCTTTCTGGGTTTCCTTTGCCCATAAGCTTGACTTCGCACAAATATTCTTTACCATTATTGAGCAAATAAAAATCAATTTCTCTATCCACTTTTTTACCTTTATTTTTTACAAAATGTGAAGCAGCATAATTATTTTCAGGAACTTGATAAAGTTTGCATAAAGTAAGCATCAAATATTTTTCAGCACTTTTGCCTGCTGTGCTCCACAAACCACCTCGCAAAGCGGCACGTTTTACAGCTAATGTGTTTATAACAATCAGACTTTCAGAAACATTCAAATCAACGGAAACGCCTTTCATTTTAATGGTCAAAGTCAAATCAATTTCTTTTTCCATTTCAACAAGTGATTGAATGCTATTGTAAAGCGACTCAAAATGTTCGTTTGCGGCATCAATCACAACAGCTTTTGTTGCAGTTCCGTACATATTGCTAATTGTCTTTTTATTCAATCCTGAGTTTATGGCAATGTCATCGGAAGGAAGATTTTCGTCCATAAACGCTTTCTTGTACCAATCAATCGTAATTTCTTTGGAATCTAATTTTGTATATGCAATTTTCTTAAAAAAATCCACAGCAAATTGTAGAAATTCGGCGTTGATAAGATTAACAATTTCAATACGGTAATCTTGCGATTTTATCAATCTTGTAATGATATTTTTTACGATTTGGTCTGTTAATGTCATATTGTTGTTTCTTTGAATTGTTCTAATGTTAGAAATTTAGTTTCTCTTTCGTTGAAAAGGGTTTGTGTTCTTTGTTTCGATTGCATATATTCAAAATATTTGGGTTCTTGTTCTGTCAAGAAAAATAATCTGTCCAATGCTTTTGCAGTCCTGCCCATTGTTCCGCTTCCGCCAAATGGGTCAAAAACCAAATCGCCTACATAAGAATAATATTGAATTACACGTTTACAAAGTTCGACAGGAAATATTGCCGAATGTACCTTGTCGAAACAAGGGTCTATTTTCCAAACATTTGTAGTTTCGTAGCCGTCTGCAACTTTACTTTCCTCAACTGTTTTGTAGTCATAACTTCTTATATTCCAATCTAATAATTTTTCGCTTGACTTTCTATAAACCATTAAATATTCGGTAACAGAATTTGGCTTATATCCCAATGGTTTACGGTGTTGCATAAAACCACCGATGCGATTTTTAACGCTTGCTTCGGGTTTCAACCAAACAATATCATCAATAAATTCCCAACCATTTTTTACCAAATAAGGGTGTAAATCGAAAGGAATTGGATATCTTTTACTTGAATGCGAACGACTTACGCGTGGAATGATTATGGGCGAAGTGTTAACGATTAAAAATCTGCCTTCTTTTGTGACTCTGTGAGTTTCAATGAAAACTTTTTCTAAAAACTCTAAATATGTTTGATAACTTGGATAAATGGAATAATCGCGAGCATTGTAATAGGGCGGCGAAGTAAAAGTTAAATGCACACTTTCATCGGGAACAAATTTCAATGCTTCCAAAACATCTGCATTTACAATTACATTTTTGAGAAAATCATAGGTTTCAGTGTGAGGAAGTGTGTTTTTATTGGACTTTTCTTTTGCAAAGTACTCTTTGTAAATAACGGTTCGTACCATTTCATTTTCATGATTTACGAGTGGTCGCAAATTTTCTTCCACTTCTTTATCATTCTCAAAAACGAGTAATCCTCTAATTGCTTGACAAATAATTTTAGGGTCTGTGTCTTTTAAAAAGCTGAATAACAGAGGCTTATTTTCATGTTTTCTTTGCCTTCCAATGGAAGATACAATTTCACGCCGAACGCCTGTATCTGTTTCATGTTGATATAAAGAATAAAGTCTTTTTATATCAAAATTTCCGTTTAATTTGCCTATATTTCTTACTGCATTCAAACGGACCTGTGCATGATTGTGTTCCAAAAGATTATATAAGAAATCAGCATTAAAATCATTCGGAAGTTGTCCCAAATTTTCGAGAATGAAATTAATACTTCCGACATCTCGTTGCATTGACACAAGTTTAGCAATATTATCCTTCCCTTTGTGTTTCAAGTCTGTAATATAATCTTTCGTTATCATTTTTAATATATTTTCTAAAATGCTAAGATACAATTTTTCAAGGGATTATTCAATTGTATTTTAAACTTTCTAAATTTCGCTACTGCTTCCCTAGAATGATGAATAACGGCAGTCTGTCTAAACCACGAAGTAGCAGCGAAGCTAAACTTATAATAGTAATAATATTATCCTGTAAAACTATTAATTTATTTTGAATTTTAGCCTTTATAAAATTAGTTTTAAATTAATATATATAAAAACTGCACCACTTTTTTCATCAAAACTACACAAATAAAATCAAAAAACTCCAACTTTTAAAACTCGAACCAATTTTAGGGTAAAAAACGAAACTTTATTTAAGAATTTACGTATAATCTAGATAGGAGTGTAGGTTTTAAGTATTGTAAAATGGAAAAAGTGGGGGTTTTGGCGGGATTTTTGCCATTTATTGCAAAAATCATGACAAAACAGGCAAAAAACTTCAACAAATTTAGAACACGCAAGTAATTTAACTTTTAACTTTCGACTTTACAGACTTTCGACTGTTTACTTTTCCTCCTCTTTTTCGATCATTTCTCTTCGATCTTTTACAGATACGGCTTCAATTTTTTTTTATAAAATACATTATGAACTTTTAATTCTCCGATGATTTTCAACAAATCTTCTTTTTCCTTTTCAAACTCTTTTTCCTTTGAATGATCCTCTTTTTCAAACACTTCTGACATATTTTCCAATAGAGTTCGTTTCCATTCCGATACTTGAGCCGGTTGCAATCCTTAACTGGATGCAATCTCATTAATCGTTTTTAACCCTTTTGCTGTTTCTAATGCCACTTTTGATTTAAAAGCAGAACTGAACTTTCTTCTTGACTTTTTTTCCATAAGACAACTTTTTTTAATTATTTATACGTTAAATATTAATTTTTGTTGCCCTAAAAAAGGGAACCATTATAGTACATATCAGGTTACTATTACCAAACCGGGCTATAAAGAACAAACGATTATGGTCAATGTGAGCGATGGAGAAATGAGTATACTGGACATTAAACTTGATAAAGCTTAATAGTAAGGAAGCGCCTTATAATTATAAAAAGGCGGTTTCTTATATGTTACTCTCTTATTGAATTTTCAACCAAAATGAGCCACCATGGCGTTCTACATTATCAAGATTTGGATGTTGCCAAATTGGATTTAAAATTATACTCAAATCTTTATCCTCCGAAATAAAATAATTTGGTAAAATGGGTTGATATTTATTACTATTTGCAAGTAAATACATGCCTAAACCATATTGTTCAGAATAAAACCTGTCGCACATAAACTGAGGGTAATCATAAGGCAAATAGATGTCATGAATATGAACAATAACCCCTTTAGGTAATTTAGGCAAAACCTCTAAGTAAAATACCATTGAATCTGAGTTGGGCAAAATCCGATGAGAATTATCTATAAATAGAATATCATTTTCTTTAAGCGAAAAAATAAAATCAAAATTCACATTCTCAAATGGCTCACGAATAATTTTATTAGCCAGTTTATCTATTTCTTCACGAGGTTTTGGGTCAATAGAAATAATCTCTGTTTTTAGATTATTATCGGTTATTGATTTATACGCAACTTTAGTCGAATTGCCCGAACCAACTTCAATATAAGTCTGAGGCTTATATTTTGCTATTATTGTATAGATTCCAAAAATATCTAAGCCTGGTAAAAATTCGTTATTATAAACCGGATTCAAAGCATTAGTTTCTTCATTGCCCTTTTTTATTGATTGAAATGCATCTTTGTATTTCAACATTTCTTTTAATAAACCAATGTATTGCTCACGACTGGAATTAATAATTTCAAACAACAATGAATGAGGCGGTTTACCGAAACCATATCTTGGCCTAAAATCAACTTTATATTCTGCAAAAAGATTTTGATATCGAGGGTCTAAAAATCTTTTCAATGATACTATTGCTTTTTTCATTTGTTTAAAAATCTTATAAATTTCTGAATAACTAAAGTTTGCAAATTTACAAAATAAAACAAATACTCAAAACCTTTTATTAATCCCAAACCCTAAAATTTTTAGCTAATAGAAATTTTCATTTTTTGTATAAGTTCTTTTGTTGCTTTGTTTTGTTCGCTTATTACATATTCATTTTCGCCGAATTGAATTTTACTAATCGCTTTAAGATGCATTATTACGTCTTTTATTGAATATTTATGATTTAACATTTGCTTTTTATTTAATGGTGTTGTTTTTAATGTTTCATATAATTTGTAAATAATTATCATACTCAAATGGTTTATAAACATCCAAGCATTAAGAGATTGTTCTCTTTGCATATTTGATACATCAGCATCTATTGTGTTTTTTAAATGATCGAAAAATTGTTCAATTTCACCCCTTATTTTATATTGATTATAAACTTCTTCTGCTTGCATATCAGTATTATGTAGCAAAGCAAAACTTCCCATTGATTTTACTTTTGTGTTAAATTTTGCTTTTGTATAATCTTCTGGATGTGATTGAATTCTCCGTAAATAATCGGTTTTTTCCATTTCTTTTAATTTACCGTCTAAAAATAATTCTAAACTTCTATTATTACTTTTCTTAGAATCTGCATAGAAAATAAAACGATTTTCATAATTAAAATAATTGTCTGTTTGCTCAATATCTTCTAAATCTGAATAATTAATTAGTGTATTATCTCTTCTTATTGGAATTATAAATGGCATTTTTAATTCTTCTAATTTTAAAATATTAGTTTCAGAGAAAAATCCTTTATCTGCAATATGAATGCAATTTTCTAAGCCTGCCATTTCAATAGTGTTTTTCATTGCTGTAATTTCTCGCATGTTTCCTACCAACATTCTATAATATAAGGGGGTCATGTTTGATGCATCGTAAATATAAAGTAGTATAAATTGTTTTTGAAAGTCCATGTTTGAATTATAGCCTTTTTGGGACAAACTAATATGTGATGAACGCAATGATATGTTAGTAGCATCTATTAGGACTGCTTTACTTTTATGATTTTTAGGTTTTATGAAATTATGGATTTCTTTTGTCTGGCTACCTAACTCATACAAATAATTACTTATTTTTTGGTCATTGAGATTTTCATTCCAACAAAGTAAAGTTTTAATTGAAGATTGAGACAAGTGAAAAGGAATGTTTTTTAAGGGCGATTGATAGGCGCTTCGCGTATAAACAAGAGAAACAATAAATTGCCAAAGATCAGGAAAATGAATTTTTAAATTTTCCAAAATACCTGTTTCTTTTAAAGTGTCAAACAGCCATTTAGAGTAACCATACTCAAAATTTAGAATACTTTTATTCAAATAAGTTTTTTTGCTTTTTTCTTTTAATTCTTTTTTCGCTGAAGGTATAAAACCATCATCTTTGGTGATTTTGCCTAAAATCTCACCGCTAATTTTCTTTGAACGTTTTAAATTTTTATCATACTTAGAGCTTACACCATAAAGATAATAAATTCCATTAATTAGTTTCAACTCTGTTCCGGGCGTTTTGAATTTTCTAGCCCATTCTGGATGTTTTGATGTTTTTTCCATAATATTACCTATTTAGGTAATGCAAAAATAAAACAAAAAAAATAGATAAGCAAATATTTATCTACTTTTTTAAAAAAAAATTTAAAAAAACTTACCTAAAAATTTTAGGGTTTGGGATTAATTTTTAACTTCTCGTTTTGATCGTAGCGAAATGCGAGAAATCAAAATTAGTGTAAATTAGTGTAATTCGTGGATGTCTCTCTTCGAGTTTTGAGCGAAGCGAAAAACGAAGAAGCCCTTTTAACTTC
>Ga0265293_10004725_pt1 | contig 23693 bp, 21 predicted proteins | sample Munlanlewell138R_FD_192505 | JGI IMG/M metagenome (GOLD analysis project Ga0265293, IMG submission 192505) | Leachate microbial communities from a municipal landfill in Southern Ontario, Canada - Leachate well 138R | ecosystem: Engineered > Solid waste > Landfill > Unclassified | place: Canada... | reverse complement strand
CCCCCCTCCAAAAAAGAAAGCACTCTTTTAAGCACTTTTCGAATAAAATGTCATTTTATCTTCCACCTGCCTTATTTAATTAGCATTCTTAACTTGTGCTTCTCTACAAAACATCTCATTTTGTTTAAAACCATATCGAATTTGTAAAATTAAATTCGTTATTTCTAGCCGTGCAAAGGTCTCTTTTCGTGTTTCATCTTTTTTCTATCAATAACGCTTTTTTTAAGCACTAAAAACACGAAAGGCACGAAAGGCACGAAAGGCTATAGTCGTGCGATCGATGTTTTAGGATATATTCCAAAGTTAGGAGCAAAGCGAGCTTCATACTGCATTCTTTCAAATAGCTGTTCACCTAAGGCTTATGTTGCAGTATATTTGGGTTTGGAGCCAAATATGCAATAAACTGGTAAATCGCGGCGAGCTGTGTTAGGAAGTTTGCGGCGCTTTGTTTGTGAAGTGCTTTGGACTGTATGCATAAGGATTAGCGATGAATCAGGATAAGAAATACGATGTTCGGCTCATTGAGCGCCACCTTGACAACGGTACGATAACAGAGAAAGAGCTTGAGGAGCACATGGCGTCGTTGCCAGATGTAGCGGACAAGGCGGTACGCGTGGAGATTACGCAGCCAATAGTCGAAATGATGCGTCAATCCAAGAACGGGAAATAGGCGAGGGTTATGCAATGACGAAGAGCGATGAAGGGCGGAGTATCACTTTTACGGACTTTATTTTGTCATTGAGTACGAATGCGATGGCTGCGCTTGGAAAGATTGATGACGAGGCGTTCATTGATTATCCAAGGGATCCAGCGATGGCGAAGACGAATATTGACCTGTTGGTGCTCTTGCGCGAGAAGACGAAGGGCAATCTCAGTGATGAAGAAGAGAAGTTGCTGCAGTCGCTCTTGTACGATTTGCAGATGCTGTACTTGCAGGAATGCAAAAAGTAGGAATCGGGAATGGTAACGATTTACACAGGCCCCTCGGACTTACCTAGGGAGCGCGATAAGGTTTATAAGATCGCTAACGCGATTGAATATAGGGTGGGGCATTTTACGCCGCCGAAGTTGCGCGTTCTCAAGGCTTGGGCCGAAGAGGCGGATGCAGCGGAGAAAGCAGTTGTGCGCATTTGGACGGCGTGGCAAGCTTTTACGCACCGCCCAGACGAGATAAAACGCGGGTTTGGCGTGAAGTTGCTAGCGAATGAATCTAAACAGCGTTTGGGGCACTTTTTGGAGAGTGCAGAGAACAAACGCGTGTGGGCTAGGGTGCAGGAGCAGGCTTTGGCGCTGGGTGCGAATTACATTTTGTTAGAAACGCCCCCATCCTTTACACCAGCGCCGGCAAACAAAGAACGGCTAACGCATTTTGTTAATCATTGGGCGGATTTACGCGATGGCATAAAACTTATTTGGCGCCCCTCGGGCTTTTGGGAGCGCGAGGAAAGCGTGGAGATTACCGATGAACTCGGAATTACGCTTGCTTTTGACCCGCTTATCGACCAAAAGGAGCGCCTACCTTCGCAAGATACTGCGTATTTTCAGATGCTTGGGCGCCACGGGCTTTTGGACTCCTACTCTGATGACGATTTAGAGTTTATACTTGAGCGCTGCCACCAATTCGATACGGCTTTTGTGATATTCCGTACACGCGATTCGTTAACAGATTGCTTGCGTTTACAGCAAATAAAGCAACACTTCGTTCCGATGGAGGATTTCGACTACGAAGGCGAAGATTACGAAGACTATGAAGAGGACGATGAGGAATACGACGAGGATGAATTCGAAGAATAAATGTCGTCGTCATGAAGTTTGAAACCCGAGTACAGCGCTCGGGTTTTTTGCTATTTTGTGTGGTATTATTTAGGGATGCTCTAAGTAGCGCAAAAGTCGTTAAAAAGCTTGGGTACAGGCATTAAAGTCGTTGAGCATTCAAGATAAAAGTCAATAAAATCAATACGATAGACGCAAAATCCGCTCATAATGCTATAAGTTTCTTAACAGGCTTTGTGGCTAAGCTCTACAATAAACCAGGGTCTTCATTGGGGAAGTTCTGCTCCATCGTGTCGGGGGCGTTACGGGGGGCAGGCCCCCCGTTGTGGGGGTAGTGGCAAACCCGCGCTCTGCGCGGGGTTGACACGTAGGGGGATACTTCCCCCACAAAAATAGACAGCAAAAATATCGCATTAATCAGAGTATTCTTAGGCAGCAGCGCTGGACTTAGCTTTGGTGGGCAGGGCGCGCATAGTTTGCCACTTTCCTTGTCGGTATCGAGCGTAGTAAATGACGCCTAAAAGAACGATAATGGCGGTAGCGGCTGCCCAAGCGCCGTAAATACCGTAACCCAAGGTTGCGCCTACGAAAAAGACACCGGGAACGAGGCCAAACCAGATTGCAACGATGGATACGGCCATGGGGAAGCGCGTGTCTCCAGCGCCTCGCAAAGCACCGCTGGAAACAAGGCTAACGGCGTCGAAAACTTGATAAACGGCACCGAAAATAAAGAGCGTGCCAGCGATTTGTATGACTTCGGGGTCATTGGTAAAGAGCCCTGCGATGGGTTCGCGAAAGACAAGACAGAGCAGGCCGATGCTTCCCATGATGGCGACGGCTAGTAAAATGGCGTAGTTAGTAGCGCGGCGTGCATTTTTGGGGTCGTTGGCGCCAAGGCACTGGCCCACGAGGGTGGCAGCAGCGATAGAGAGCGCGATGCCAGGCATGAAGCTTAAGTTGAGCAGTTGAATGACGATGGTATTGGCGGCGAGTGCTTCTTTGGTTTGTGTGGCGACAAAGAGGGTAAAGGAGAGCCAGCCGACGTTTTCGAGGGACCATGAGACGCCTATGGGGAAGCTGACGTAGAGGAAGCGTCGGATGAGTTTAAGGTCGAGGCGAGGAATTTTGCGCGTGAAGTAGTGTTTTGCGTTTTTAGGGCCCCAAATAACGGCGAAGTAGAGTAGGGTTTCGATGCCTTGTGCGATAATCGTTGCGTAGGCGGCGCCACTAACGCCCATAGCCTTGATGGGGCCGTAGCCAAAACTCATGACGTAGGTCAGGGGGACGTTGGCGAGTAGGGCAATGAACGTAATGATGGCGGGGCTTCGCATGTCGGCGATGCCGCGTAAGAAGGAAAGACCAACGAAGCCTGCAAAAAGGTATGATGCGGCGAAAAGGCGGATTTTCATGTATTCCTTGGCGTGTGGCATGATTTCGGGGTTGGTGCCAAAGAAGTCGAGCATGAACTCGGTGAGGGGGTTTATGCCTAGGAATACGATGGGTAGGCAGGGAATCGTTAGTGCGATGGCGTGCCATAGAATTTTGCCAGCGAGTTTGTATTGCTTGGCCCCAACGGCTTGGGCTACGAAGGTGGTTACACCGCTCCAAGTTCCATAAAATATGGATAATAGGCTAAAGACGATGGGGCCGCCGAGTCCGACTGCGCCTTGTTCGCGTGGCCCTATCCAGCCCATAAAAAGAGCATCTGTAATGCCCATGAGCGAAATTGAGGCCATCGAAATAATGATGGGGTAAGAGAGGCGCATGACTTCGCCGAGGGTGATTTTTCGGCTACTCACTTGGGGACTGTCTTGAGGTTGGGAAGCGGACATTGAGACTTACAAGAATTAAAACACGAGAAAAGCAAGGTTGAACAATATTGTTTTAGAAAAGAGTCAGATGAACTTTCCTCTGTGTATCGAATACAAAATGAGCGCATTGCTATAGGAATGAAAAAAACAGAATGGTGCTAAGTATGCTAGCAAGAATGAGTAGTGTGCTTCTAGCCCATAGCGGTACGCTATGTCCTGTTTTTTCTAACAATAGGTCTTGCACATGGGGTAGAAAAAAGAGTCCAAGCAAAAATAGGGAGAACGCAAAGGCGGTAGATTGTGTGAGTACTACTAGCGCGGTGAAGAATAATACGCCTGGTAAAACGACGGCTGACGCGCTGAGTGTGTAGTCAAAGGCGCTAGCATTATCTTGAAAACTCCCCCTAGAATCCACTTTAGTCTTTACGTGTAACTTATTGAATTCACGTTGATATTCCAGATTAGCTGGGTCAATTTCTTGGAGTCTTTTTAGCAGAGCATAACGTTTCACCTTCTTGTGCTGCGGCGTCGCTTGCAGTGCTTCCATCAGCCGTTCTTTGTCTTGAGCGCGGCGCAGGAGTTTGTCGGCTTCGGCCAGTAGTCTTCGGAATTCCGGATCTTTTTGTGATAGGAAGGGTTGCGCTAGTTCTAGCGCCTCAGCGTAGCGCTTCTCCGCAATGTAGCCACGCATAGCCGCCACGATAATGTCGCGATCCAGAGAGAACTCCAAGTCCGACATGTTTTGCTTTTCCTTATGCAGTTCAAGCTCCAACGCTTCATCGTGTGCTTCAAATGTCTTGTACTCGCCGATACCCATTAAAAAAACCTTGAGGAGACTAGGCGCTACTTGCCTAGCTTTCATCTATGCTATTGGCGCTACAATGACAAGTAAAAGCTTCGTTTAGGGTAGCGAACTTACTTGCGGCGCTCGCAGTATGCGTTATCAATGCCTTAGATAGGGCAGCGCAAAGTCGCATATTCGGCAGTTTTTAAGTTTTTATTTTGCTGGGGGAAGTCTCCCCCTACGCGCAAGCTTCCCTCAAAATTCGATAAGTTCCGCTTTATTTTGTGCGACGTTTAAGCTAACCGCTTAACCGCCGCACAAAATGCGTCACTTATCGACTTTTTGGGGTGATCTTGCGCTACCCCCTCCGCGGGGACACCCCGCGACGCCCCGTCCAGTTTTTGGCGAAAAGGTATTTTTTTCCTTGCCTCCTAGAACTAGGCTCAAAATGGCAAAGAAAAGGTCTCTTTATTTTTAAAATTCGCCAGACTTTCGTTGTTTTAATCAAGGGCAGCTTTGAAAGCTGCGCCCTACTGTTTTTGCATTCATCAAAGCTTCCCTAAGCGTTTGTTTACGTTTATATCAGCCTTACGATGGGGTATTCGCTTTTACACAAAAGATCGAGTTCTTCGTTAACACTCTTGTCATAAGGAATGACGTTATGGGTATCTAAAACAACATCATGCTGCGTTAATTCATGGGCTCTTGGATTAAAGAAAAAACGCGTTTGCACAAGTTCACGGTTTTCTTCACGGTGTTGCTCGACTAACTGGAAGAAGTATCCTCTTTCCTCTTTTTGCATGAGAAGTTTCAGTTTAACTTTATTCTTTCGCGCTACTTCCCATTGCTGCATAATGATAAAACGAAAATAGGGGGCAGTCGTTAAGATTTGGTGGACGATTTCGTCGCAATTTTTGGCTTTTCGCGTGATGCTTTCAATACCAACTTTTTTGAGTATGTTGCGATCCAAAGAATCATCCGACTCGTTAACGATAAGCCAAACTTCGTCTATGCGTTCAACTATAAGCAGAACTTCAGTGTTTACGGTTTTACCCGACTGGGTGAAGTCTTTTCGGACTTGGATCGACCAAAGGTCTGGAGTAATCTCGTAAAAAACTGGTTCAGCGGTGATAGTTTGCGAGTAATCTTCGTGTTTCGCGAAGGCTTCGGTGTAGTAATCGATGAGTTCATTGTTTGTCATCGATTTTCCATGAGTGTAGCATTGAGGAGCGAAGAGCTTTGCCAGAGCTTTGGCATCGCGCGCGTTTCGCGCCTCATTCCACGACTGAAGTAGCGGATCAAAAAGCTCATTTCCGGAAATACTGCGGCTTGGTGTTTTAACTTTGCTACCCTCAGTATCGGCTGCTATGGCTGGTTTGTTTTTGGTAAATATTACTTTAACAATTTCGATGCAAGAGGGGAGTATCATTAGTGCGGCAATGAGTAGAAACATTTTCTTCATAGCGTTTACCTCTATTTTTTCTATGCGCACATTGCGCGTTCTTGCAGTTTAACGCAGTTTCGCCTACTTGTGAAAGCATTGTGAACTAGTGCTCTGAGCTTGACTGTTTTCGCCATAGAAGAGTATTGATTTTATTGAATTTTATTTTAAAGACTCAGCTGACTTTCATTGTTTTAGTTAAGGGCTGCTTTGAAAGCTGCCCCTACTGTTTTTGCAATTTTCACGTTGTTCAGAGTATCCTTAAGGAATAAGAGCTTTGCAACGAGGAACTGCATCAAAGTTTGCAGCAAAAACTCTTTCATTTTTTGGCGGAGTCCAAAGTTTGCAACAAAAACTCTTTCGTTATTTAACTAGACTCAAACTTGGCAACAAAAGCTTGCAAGTCGTGTTAAAAGTCCGTACATATGCCTTGACGCCTCCCGTCGAGGCTCATAAAGAGAAGGTTATTTATGCGGTTTCCGGGTACACGTAGGGGTAAGTATTATTTTCCAGTCACCGAGAAACGATCTGCGGTTAGCAATGCTATGGATGCGCCAAAGCCGTGGTATATCGTGGGTTTAGACGAGGTTTTAGTCGATTTAGAAATTCATAATTGCCCGCAATCGCTGTTACCAGAGCTAGGTTTAGTTTTAGGCGAGTCGGTGCAACTCTCGCCTCCGGAGATCCAGCGTTTGTTGGAGAAGGTGAAGAGTATTGGTTTAGTGGTTCAATTCGCCGCAGGCGGTACGGTCGCCAATACGCTTTGTAACTATACTCATCTTTCGGGGGAGCCAGCGGTTCTACTCGGCGCGATTCCAGACTCGATTTTTCCTGGTGGGCCAGCGTTTGCGTACGTAGCCCAAACGCCCAAGGCGGTTAGTTTGGATCATCTTATCGGCGTTTCGGGCGAAGTTGGGATTGCGGTAACCTGTTTTACACCGGACGGTGAGCGCTCCTTTGGCGTAGCTCCTGGTATATCGGGAGACTATGGTGTGGAGCATCTGCCTGTTGAGGTGATCGAAAACGCCAGTGTAGTGCTGACAAGCTTGTATTGTTTGGCAAATCCTAATCGACCGATTGCAGATGCGGCACTTCGTATGATGGAGATCGCCTCCAATGCTGGGGTACCCGTGGCCTTCGGGCTTGGAACCAGCGCATTGGTGAAGCGCATGCGCCCGCAACTCATTGATATTATTAAAAAATATGTCAACGTTGCGGCCATGAACGCTCGCGAAGCAGAGGCGTTAACGGGGAAGTCCGATCCGCTGTTAGCAGGTGATGCGATTTTGGATTGGGCTGATGCGGTGCTCATTACGGAAGGCGCGCGTGGTTTAACGATTTGCGCCTATACCGATGAGTCGGTAAAGCGCGCTACCCGCGATGGCTTACACAGCGCTGCCATCGAGAACTATAACCAATGGGAGTATAGTCGCCTAGTGCTCAAACAAGATTGCATGAACCCCCTACGCATATACACGCATATTCACCCCTACCTAGGTGGCCCAGAGGTACTGTGTAATACGAGTGGAGCAGGGGACGCAGCACTCGCCGCGCTCTTACACGATATCGCAGCGACTAGCTATCACCGTTCGATAGATCCAAGTTCAAAGAAACACACGCAGTCCGTCGAATTTTTGAGTTATTCTTCACTTTCACGAAATGCACAGTACGGCAACCGCGTTGCTTACGAAGTTCTGCGCAACAATTCTCCGCGCTTGGAAGCACCGATAGGGCCAGATCGCGAAAAAGAAGAGTAGTTTTTGAGCTATTAGCGATCAAATTTGTAGACAAAGACCCGTTTTTCTTTACTCCTCCACGGCTCCAAGTAGCTCATCGATAACGATTTTGAGTTCGGGGCAACGCTCGGACTCTAGTATGAGGGCGTCAAAGTTCTGCTTGAGACGTTCTGCAATATTAGCAGGAATTCCGCGTTCGCTTAAGTAGTCTAAGTTATCCAGCGCGCGTTTTTGCAGTTCAGGGCTAGTTGTCTTTACTTTGATTACGGCGTTTTTGCAGTCCGCTGTCTGCGCTGCCGCCAATAAGAACGACAGTAGTTCGTCGATGTCATTGCTATAAACCCAGGGGTAGCCAAGTTCTTGCAACTTAGCGTCGAAAGCAAAGAGTAGGGGGTAGCAAGCGCGTTGAAGAGTGACTGCGTAAACGCGTCGCAATCGCTCATCAAAGACTTGAAGTCGCTCTTCGGCGCCTTTGGATTCGATAATTTGGATGAGTTCATTCTTAGCGGCTAGAATGCTTTCGTGTTTAAGCTGTTTTTGTAGTATAGCTTCACCGTCGTTACACGAAGGCGCTGCCGCGGCTTGCTCTGTGAGCAGAAAATACAGCTCGATTTTACTCATAGTATTCTTGCTCTGCTCTTGGGGAGTCGAGGCACAAGAAAGCGGCAGTAAGCATATGATAATAAGAAGGCAGTGTTTCATTTTTTCATGACTTAAGAAAAAAAGCGAGCCAACGCTCGCTTTTACGCCATAATCTACCGCTCAGTTTATTTTAAGAGGCGAGCCAACCGCCTCCAAGAGCAAACAGGTATTGCTTATACTTCTACTTCTGGTATTAAATTAAGCATAGCAGAAAACACCTCAAAGAACTCAAGGCAGGTATCTGCTTTGTCTTCAATAATATTCATGCGTGCGTCAAGCATTTCGATCTCTTCTTCGCTCAGTTGTGCTTCAGGATCAGAGTCTTTAGACGTGGCCAACGCCTTCTCGACGTCAGATTTAGGTATAGCCTTTAGTGCCGCAACTGCCTCTTGGCAGTCTTCAATTTTTGCGGCTTCAACAACTAAATCTAGTAATGCTAAGTATTCTGGAGACATGGTATATTTCCCTTATAGATTATGGGTTTTATTGGAATTACTCTTCGGACATTCCCAATAGATTGGCAGCTTCAGTATAAAATTCCATACAGGTAGACATGCTTCCTACTAATTTCACCATACGATCTTTCAAAATTTCGGTATCTGCTTCGCTGGGCTCCGCACCAGCCTCTTCGGCTGCCTTGGCAGCGGCAACAGCTTTATCGACGTCAGCTTTGGGGATTGCCTTTAATCCTTCGACAGACTTTGCACAGTCATTTTCGTCGTATGCTGCAAGGATCTTATCGAGCAAAGCGACATAGTCCTTTATAGCAGGATCATCTATTTTAGCTTCCTCTACCTCTGCTTTTTTCTCTTCCACAGCAGCGGGAGCTTCCTCTTTCTTCTCAGCTTCTACGGCCGGTTTTTCGTCAGTTTTTGCTTCTTCCTTCTTGCAAGACACAAAACCAATAAGGGTGAAAACCAACAAAGCTGCTAAAACAACACGTAACCGATTCATACTTTCTCCTACACACAATGAATGCTTTCGAGACTAAAATCCTCTTTCGATCACGGCACCAACCGCTCTCGCTGGCCAAAGGCCAAAAGCTAGGTCGTTTTAGTTTATTTTGGTAAAAAATTCAAGTAAAACGAAAAGTGAGCTTTTTTATTCATTATTAAATTCATATCGTCCAGATATTCTTGATTCGCAAGGAAGCTCTGAATAGCCGTTGTGGGGGCGTTACGAGGGGCTGGCCTAGGGCAGCCGCAAATTCCTGTTTCGCCAAAAACTGGACGGGGCGTCGCGGGGTGTCCCCGCGGAGGGGGTAGTGGCAAACCCGCGCACAGCGCGGGGTTGACACGTAGGGGGAGACTTCCCCCACAAAAATAAAAACTAGACGGCTATCATGCGATAAAGGCGGAGAAAGACGGTATCAAAATATTCGGCGACGCAGACTAGACAATATTGTGTCTAGCACATACTAAGACTAGGAGCCTTGGTGGCTGATTGTTTTTTTGTAGGTCTGAGTATGAAAAGAGAGTATAATCGTTGGTATAGTCCGTCCCTTCACAAAGATATGGAGGTCAATGTTTATGGGCATAGTGGTAAGCCCATCGTTGTGTTCCCGTCTTCGGGTGGGAGCTTCCATGAATTTGAAGATTTTGGCATGGTTGGTGTCGTTAATGACTTGATAGATCAAGGGCGAATCACCTTATTTACACCAGGTTCGGCCGACAACGAGTCGTGGTTAAACAAGAGCATGCATCCCGCTGATCGCGCGCACAGACACAATGCCTACGATGCGTATATTATTCGTGAACTTATTCCATATGCCGCAAATTATGCGCAAAGAGGTGATTTTTTAGCCACAGGATGCAGTTTAGGCGCCTACCACGCTATGAACTTCTTTCTAAAGCATCCCGATGTTTTTAATGCCGTCATCGCGTTAAGTGGCTGCTACCAGCTGAGCTATTTTGTGGGCGACTACGTCAACGATGATATTTATTTTAATTCTCCGCTGTTGTATTTGCCAAACTGTAATGATCCCTGGTTCATCGACAAGTATCGAAATAGTTCTATCATCGCGTGCACGGGACAGGGCGCGTGGGAAGAGGAGATGATCCGAGACACGCGTGCGCTAGCGCATATCTTTTCGGCTAAGGGTATTCCCGCGTGGTGTGATTTTTGGGGTCACGATGTTAACCACGACTGGCCGTGGTGGAAGATACAGTTTCCATATTTCTTGAAGTTCATCGTCTAGTTCAAAGCGATGCCATCATTATAGATAGGGACGGGCGAGCCTAGGGTGAAAAAGTCTAGGTTTGCTAAACCCATTTTTTCTAGGTTTATTGAATGTCCGATGCATCAAGATCCAAAACATGGACTGTGCGCAGCGTTTTGGCTTGGTCTAAACAGTTTTTTAGCGATCAAAATATCGAAAGCCCAAGTCTAGAAAGTCAGGTTTTGCTTGCGCACGCTCTCGATCTCGATCGCATTGAGCTCTTTATTCAACACGATCGGCCCTTATACCCAGAGGAACTCCAACGCTACAAAGCTCTGATTATCCGGCGAGCAAGGGAACGCTGTCCTTTGGCTTACATCATCAATAAGCGTGAGTTTTGGTCGCTCCCCCTTGCGGTAAGTCCTGATGTACTTATACCTCGCCCTGAAACAGAGTGTGTCGTTGAAGCTGCCATCAAATTCTTGCGCGCGCAAAAGACAAAATGTCCCGTAGTTCTAGACGTTTGCACTGGATCGGGCGCAATCGCGCTGGCCATAGCCAGTGAATTTGCGGCTAACGAAATCGAAGTCTGGGCTAGCGATATTTCGCAAAAAGCCCTAGAACTTGCGCGCAAAAACGCGAGTAGCCTTAATCTTGATACTGTTCAGTTTTTGCACGCCGATTTACTAGAAGGCATTGAACTCAAGGCAGATCTCATCGTATCGAATCCACCTTACATTACGTGGGAGGAGCTCAAACTGCTTGCCCCCGAGCTAAAGCATGAACCGCAAATAGCCCTCGATGGGGGAGAGGACGGTCTAGAGATCCATCGCCGTTTGATTATGCAGGCAAATTCTTGCTTGCGCGAATCGGGCGCTCTTATTCTTGAAATTGGTGCTACGCAAGCTGAAGCGGTGCAGGCAATATGTAAGGAAGCTGGTTTTGCGAGTTCTAGTGTAGGTAAAGATTTCTCGGGCTTGGACCGCTATATTGTAGCCTTAAGGAAACTCTGATTTTTTCTTTGCCATTTTGGCCTATTTCGTCGTCGTCGGCGTCGTTTGGCGCGGTCACGACCCTTTTTTCTTTGCCATTTTGGCCTATTTCGTCGTCGTCGGCGTCGTTTGGCGCGGTCACGACCTATAGGTCGTTCCCTTGCCGCACTCCTTGCCTCCTAGAACTAGGCTCAAAATGGCAAAGAAAAGGTGTTTTTGTTTTCCTATTTTCTTCTTGTTTTTCTAGAACTAGGCTCAAAATGGCAAAGAAAAGCGTATTTTTTCGCATTTTCTTCTTATTTTTCTAGAACTAGGCTCAAAATGGAAGCCTTCTTTGGTTTTTCGTTTTGCGGTGGAGAGCTGCGTTTCATTTGTTTCAAATCCTTTTAGCCAAATTCACTTGCTTCAAATCCTCTTAGCCAAATTCACTTGCTTCAAATCCTTTTAGCCAAATTCACTTGCTTCAAATTCACTTACTTCAAATTCACTTGCTTCAAATTCACTTGCTGCAAATCCTCTTAGCCAAATTCACTAAAGAAGATCGTTTAGTGAGAACTTCCATTTTTATGTAGGGAAGGGGGAGGAGATATATGTGAGATATATCTGCAATAAGTAGATCAAAAATCTTGCAATAAGCAGATTAAAAAGCCGCATAAAGCAGATCGGAAAGCCCGCAATAAGCTGATTAAAAAGCGAGTTTAACCATAGAATTAGCGCAAATTTCGTGTGATGGGGCAAGAACTACAATGAGTTGACATAATACACCTTATGGGACGCTAGATGGTGGTGGGGGGGAAACGGAATATGCGAAAAGCAAATCGCTCTGGCGCGTAAGGCGCAGGCGGACTTAACGCGTTGGAAGATCTTGGTGGCTTTATCGCGTTGCGGGCGCTTTCAAAATAAATCCAGTGCCAATGCTTGTGCGCCGCCAAAATTTATTAAACGCGCTTAGCTCGTTCTCTGGCGCGTAATGCGCAGGCGGACTTAACGCGTTGGAAGATCTTGGTGGCTTTGACGCGTTGCTGGCGCTTTCAAAATAAATCCAGTGCCAATGCTTGTGCGCCGCCAAAATTCTATAAAACGCGCTTAGCTCGTTCTCTGGCGCGTAAGGCGCAGGCGGACTTAACGCGTTGGAAGATCTTGGTAGCTTTGACGCGTTGCAGGCGCTTTCAAAATAAATCCAATGCCGATGCTTGTGCGCCGCCAAAATTCTATAAAACGCGCTTAGCGCGTTCTCTGGCGAGGATGGTTTGCGAAAAGCAAATCGCTCTGGCGCGTAATGCGCAGGCTAACTTAACGCGTTGGAAGATCTTGGTGGCTTTGACGCGTTGCGGGCGCTTTCAAAATAAATCCAGTGCCAATGCTTGTGCGCCGCCAAAATTCTATAAAACGCGCTTAGCGCGTTCTCTGGCGAGGATGGAAGAACTTGGCGGCTTTGCCCCACCCCTACCCTATGGTTTTCAAAAACTTCGCTTTATTCGCAATGGTAATCGCCCTACAAAAAAAGCGGGGTTTTGGGGTGCATTTCAATTTCAAAGAACAATGAGGCTTTTCTTAGCAAGTTTGATGCGGATTCTAGGAAGCAAGGAGCGAAGCGAAGGAACGACCTTAGGGGCGTGACTGAGCTGAGCGACACCACTGACGACGAAGACGCGCAAACTTGCTAAGAAAAACGGGTTCTAAGGGCGATAGCCCATAGACGGGGTTTGGGGCGGTAGCCCCAATAAATCAAGCAATAATTTATCGCTGCTCTTTAAAATGATAAGGTGTTGTGCTAGAATTTATTACGTGTGTGTGTTTCGGGGGCGAGCCTGAGATAAATTGAGGTATGGTTATGAAATATTGGAAGTTGGCGAGCTTATTGGCCTTTTCGTTGGCGATGGTTGCTTGCAGTGCGGAGGAATTTGCGGCGAGTGGCGCGGTCGAACATAAGGCGGCTCTTGAAGGGACATCAAGGGATTGGCGCGATTTGGGGGATAATCACGGCGGGCAGCCTTGGGATTTTCCCACTGAGAAGATGGGGACTATTGATGACTCTTACTTTGGCAGAACCTTGGGTGTTGGCAAGGCGGTAAGGTCGAACGACGACGACTACCTATTTGTGTCTGAGACTCCAGCGGTTGGCGCTGGAGCGGTGTATGCGTATCGGCTTGGCGATGTGACGACGCAGCCTCTTGTATATAAATCAAGTTCTTTATTGCAAGCTGGAGATTCTTTCGGGTATGATTTTGTTGTTGGTAATTTTTGCGGCAAAGTGGAGTACGGCGAAGAGTTATTGGTGGGCGCGCCCACGGAATCTAACAATGCTGGAGCGGTGTACTTAATGATTAAGGGGCAAGCGCCAACAGAGACAGCCGTTTTTCGGCGTTGGGGCTTAACTGCGAGCTCTAGCACGAGTTGGGGCTTTGGCATGCACGTAGCCGCGGGCGATTTGAACGGTGACGGGAAGACTGATTTAGCGGTACAAAGATTTCCCTTGGATCCTTTAGGTAGCGACGATTTGCCTGCTGAAGTTCTTATTTTTTCAGACATTTGTTCTCGCCCATCCCAAGATCTATCGCTTGCGGACGCCGTTGTGTTAAAAGGCGAGAGTCCTCAAAGCATGTTTGGCGACAGCCTACAAATAGTAAAACTTGGTGGTAAGTCCATTTTGGCTATTACGGATTTGTTAGAAAACGATGTTGGCGATCTTGTGAAAGGTGCTGCCTATCTATACGAATTTAATGAGAGCATGCAGCCGAATTTGCGTCAAAAGTTTTTTGGTCATACCGGCGGTGGTCTTTCTGAGCTTGCCTTTGGCGATCTCGATGGCGATGGTGAACTGGATATCGTTGTTGGGGAGCCTAAGTTGGGCGAGAAATTTAAAGTTGCGGGTGGCGTGTTTGTCTATCGCAATATTGGTGGTGTTTTCGACACGAGTTCGCCCATATGGTCGGCGTTTGGTGGTAACAGCTACGCGAACTTTGGGCATACCCTTGTGTTACGCGATGTCAACCATGATGGTGTTTTAGACTTAATTGTTGGTGCGATTGGGCAGCGAACTACGGATGCGCAGACTAGAAGTGCTGGCGTAGCCTACCTCTTTATGGGCACTAAGGGTCGCAACGTTTTCTTGCCAGAAAAATTCTGGAGCTACAGCTCCGATGTTCCCCTCCAACTGGGTGATTCCTACGCTGCGAGCATCGCGATTGCAGATTTTGATAAGAAGGGGTGGTTAGATATAGCCATCGGTGCCCCCAACACAGGTGAAAACTTCCATGGACGCATTGAGGTGATGCTCAATAGTGAAGCGCCTTGTTTTACAGCGGATCACTGTTTTATCAATAACAAGTGCATAGAAAACGGGGCTTTGCTGGATGATGACGCTTGTTTGTTGTGTGACATCAGTAAATCTTACCTAGAAGCCACAGTGCGCGATTGTGGAACTCCAGATAATCCGTGTCTCGTTTCTCGCTGTGATTCCACGGCTGGCTGTGTTGACGACAAAGCGCCAGATGACACGGTTTGCGGAGATAACTTTTGTGGTGAGGAACCGAACGAATTGTCTAAGCTGCTATGTCGCGACGGGACTTGCAAGAATGTGTCGGAATCTTGTGGGAACTATATTTGCTCGCAAGCTGCTTGTTTACAGAGTTGTAGCAATGACAGCGAATGTCATGATACCGTTTGCATTGACAGCAGCTGCGTGTTGCAACCAAACCGCCCACCCGTTGCTAACGCTGGCGCAGATCAAAGCGTTTTAGCAGGATCAAGCGTACAGCTCGACGGTAGCGCTTCAAGCGACCCCGATGGTGATACCTTGACCTATACTTGGACTAGCAGTGACTCGAGTATCATTATTAACAACGCTAACTCTGTAAACGCCAATTTTATCGCACCGTCTACGGCTACGTCAATTACCATCACCCTCGAAGTTTCGGACGGCGAGTTTTCGCACAGTGACACGATGACGGTTACGGTTAACGTCCCAAACCGCCCACCCGTTGCTAACGCTGGCGCAGATCAAAGCGTTTTAGCAGGATCAAGCGTACAGCTCGACGGTAGCGCTTCAAGCGACCCCGATGGTGATACCTTGACCTATACTTGGACTAGCAGTGACTCAAGTATCATTTTAGAGAACGCAGATAGCGCTACACCGAGCTTTATCGCCCCCGAAGAAAATATAGAAATTACTTTTACCCTCGAAGTTTCGGACGGCGAGTTTTCGCACAGTGACACGATGACGGTTACGGTTAACATCGCGAACCGCCCACCCATTGCTAACGCTGGCAATGACCAAACTGTTGAGTGGGGAGCGTTTGTACAGCTCGACGGTAGCGCTTCAAGCGACCCCGACGGTGATGACTTGACCTATACCTGGACTAGCAGTGACTCAAGTATCATTTTAGAGAACGCAGATAGCGCTACACCAAGCTTTATCGCCCCCGAAGAAAATATAGAAATTACTTTTACCCTCACTGTTTCTGACGGCGAGTTTAATAGCCAAACGGTTGTAACGGTTATCGTACAAGAAAAAAGTGATTCTCAAATCTTGACTGTCATTGAGCTTCCCGAGGATGGCGCCACAGTCTCAACGCAGCCCACTTTCTCGGGTACAATTAGCGATACCCCGCAAAGCGCAGGATCCGTACGCGTTATTGATGAGAATGGTGATGTGTTATGCGAGAGTAAAATTGAGGCTAATAATAGGTGGTCATGCGCATCTAGCGAACTGACTGAAGGCGAACATACCATTAAAGCGTATTACAGTGATGATTCGACGGTTCACCCCGAAAGTGATGAACTGCGAATCATCGTTAGCGCGGATGTGCTCGACCAACCCATCATACTATCCCCTGAGGATGGCAGTATAATCACCCTACCCTTGGTCTTTGGTGGTACTGCCCGAGCTGGTTCTAGCATTACGGTTAACTACTCCATCGTCGGAAGAGACGAGGAGGATCTTTGCCATGTCATAACGGGCGATGATGGGAATTGGAGTTGTGAAGTGAATAATGCTATTGCTGGCTTCTATGCAGCGCAAGCTGTGGCTAGCCTTGACAATCTCGTCTCTGAACCAAGCAACGTTATCAACTTCACCATCATATCTCAAAACACGGCTAATCTCTCAGACTACCAGCCTACTTGGATTGGTTCAGAAGTGAATTCCAATGCCCCCGCGATGATGTATGCCGTGTATGGAGAGCTTAAGCTCGGCAAAGAGTTCATCGACAATTTTGATAGTGCCGCGTGCTACTTACACGTTAAAGACAGCCAAAACATCATGCACTGCAGCAGCGAACTTACCGAAATTTCGCGCGACGAAGACGAGGGAATTCGATACCAGTGGGCTTGTGCCGAAATTGCGTTAGACGAACGCGCTTATGAGCTCATTGCCTTTGTACTGTGTGACGATGGCGAACGAACGGCTGAATCTGAAATCTACACTCTCGAAGCGAAGATGAGCGATTTTTGGTCGCAACCCGGCAATGATGTCCGCGGCGGAATCTGCAGTATGGCGCCAGCGACGCATAAGTCCTCGCCGCAACCTATTGTCTTACTACTCGGCTTTGGCCTCTTCATCGCTTTGTATAACAGGCGACGTGTGGGCGCGAAGTAAGTATAGGGCGCAGTAAATACGAGCGGGCAGCCAAATTGGCTGCCCTTTTACTTCCTCAACAAGGCTCTACACAAAAAAGACGGCTAAGGGCGCTAGCCCCCAAAATAAAGCAAACTATTCCTATCGTGACGTGTGACAGCGCCACCGCAATAGCTCGAAGTCTCCAAATTTTTGCCTATAATGCTTTTTTATTGCGATATGAACGCTTTTCGTTCTATACTGCTTGCGCTTTGTTTAAGGAACAAAGTGTTTACTTGTTCGACAAAGGAGTGGGATGAAGATTTACAAAGGACAAACGCGCCAGATCGCTATAGATATCGCGGATGCGCTGCTCAAGGAAGAAGCCGTCGACGTAGAGGCTGATGACAAGGAAGAATTTTATTTAGACATTGAATCTGTTTTTCGCTCATACGTCGAAACTGGTCGCCAGATCTATGAAGAGGCGCAGGAGCTTGTGCAAAAGCGTAGACTGGATTTCTCATCCTTCCACAAAGTGCAGCGCGAGGTCGCTAAAAAGTACAACTTTGCTCTTGGTGATGACGCTATTGACTGGATAACTGATCAGTTAATCGAGATGTTATTTCACACTGCGCACGTTGCGGAGGTCTGGGCCGACAACAACGATATTCGCCGTATTTCTCGTCCGATCATTTATAAGCACACCAGCGTTGATTCGGATATGGACGCCGAGGTACGAAAGAAAATTAAGAACCTAAGCGAAGGCTCGTTAGCGTGGGATGTGAAGTACCAGCAAGTGCTAGAGGATGTGCGGCGCAAGCGTGGGTTATAAGCTATGAGATTTTGGAGTACGGCCGCAACACTATTGGTATCGGGCGCGCTGCTCCTGTTATTGTGGTGGTTGTTTTGGGGGCCACAAGCTCTGCCCGAGATCGAAAGAGTCGAGATGCCCTTTATGGGCAAGGAGCTTGTGATTGAAGTATTGCCCCAGGAGGGCGGTGTTGCACGAGCGCGTGCAGCGCTCATTGCCGCAATGCGTCAAGCTGAGAGCGTCGAAGCTCTCATGAGCGATAATAATCAGAACTCTGAAATTGCTCGACTCAACGCCGCTGCTGCTGGAGAACAGGTCATTTTAAGCGCCGATACCCTGACTCTACTGATGGTGGCAAAGCGTTATTATGCCGATTGTGCACACAGCTTTGACATTACCCTCGCCCCCATTATCGATCAGTGGATAGAAGCGCAGGCGCGCCAAGAGCTACCCAGCAAAGATATCCTCAACGCCATCCGACAGGATACCGACTGGCAATCCTTCATTTTTGACAACGACTCGGTACGTAAAAAGAACGATCTGAGTCGGCTTAACCTCAGTGCAATCGCTAAGGGTTACGCTATTGATCGCGTGGTACATGCACTAAAAACTGCTGGGCTTCAAACCGCGAAGGTTCAAATTGATGGGAATATGCGCGTTTTTGGCACTACCCCAAAACATACCCCGCAGCAAGCGTATATCGTCAATCCTTTCGACAACTCCAAAACGCTAGTGCGCTATATTGTCCAGAACGCAGGCGTCGGAACCAGTGGAAACCGCGCTCGCTACATGGAGATAAAACAGCGAAAGTACAGCCACATTATTGATCCTCGAACCCTGATGCCCTCTAGACAAAGGGCTAGCGTTACTGTAGTTGCTTCCTCGGCGCTCGCCGCCGACGTTTGGGCTACCGCGCTGGCGGTGCTTGGTGTGACTGGGCTAAAAGAACTGCCCGATGACGTTGCCGCCTTCATGATTTTAGGCGATGAAGACAGCATGCAGCTTGTTTGTAACGAAAATTTTGCGAAGCTGCTCATAACAACGCCAAGTGAACTGCAAATTTACCCTTAGCCCTTATGCATAATGCAACTTTTGTGATGTTTTGTTGCGCAATAAACGCCAAAACACGCTAGCTGCCGAATGATGATTACTTAAACTTATACTGAAGCTATGGATGAGATTATTGAGTCGATGGTTCTTGGCTTTGCCTTAGCGATGGATGCGTGCGCGGTATCTCTGGTGTGTGGCACGCAACTTGGCCGCATCGCCCCCAAGCGCGTCCTCAGCATGGCCCTACCCTTTGGCATCGCCCAAATGCTCATGCCCATTATCGGCTGGTTTTTCGGCGGTTTTATCCAAAGCTGGGTTCAGGCCATCGATCACTGGATTGCGTTTGCTATCTTATGCATTCTTGGCATAAAATTCATCGTTGATGCCCAAAAGGCTGAGGAGTGTCCCCTGCTTCGCCAATCCATCTGGCTCATCGCTTCTTCCGCACTCGCCACGAGTATCGACGCGCTGGTTGTCGGTTTTAGTTTCGCGCTGCTTGAGCGCCCTATCCTCCTAACTGCCACGATTATTGGCGTCATTACTGCGATTCTAACGGCGCTAGCCCTTGTCCTTGGCAAACGACTCGGCGAGAAGTATGGCCCGCGCTTGCACATTTTGGGGGGAATTACGCTTATTTGTATCGGTTTACATATTTTATATAGTCATATTTTTATTTAATTTTTTTTAATTTTTGTGGGGGCTTTTGCCCCCTACGCCCGAGCCTCACGCGTGAATTCCCTAAAAGCTGCAGAATCATTAGCGCCGTCTTGGCTATTCGCCAAGCCAGCGCTAATGATGCAGCTTTTGCGAATTTCCGCGCGGGGTCTCGGTCTACCCCCTAGAGACAGGCGGCTAAACGCTTATGGGCGTTTTTTACCTTGCGTCCTGCTCTTTATTTTTGAATAATTGCAGTGTAGCATACAGCTGTGCTAAATTCACCCCATAGGCGCTTGCGAAATTTTAGCCCACGCAAGTTCGTAATGCATACGAGGAGTAGCCATGAGCGAAAATAAAAAAGAAAAACAGAGTAGTGATCTCAAAAATGAGCATAAGCACTTTAATCTTAGCTTATTTTATGCCGAAAACGATGCACCTTCCGAATTAATGAAAGACTTAGCGCGCGAACTCAGGGAGCGTGGGCATAGCGTAAAACTCAAAAAGAGCCTCGAAATGGATGCCGTTAAGGAATTAACACAGTCGGCCAAAGATATCGCAGAGAGCGCCAAAGAAATTGCCCAGTATGGCATGGCAAGGCTTCGAGGGGTTATTGGCGCAAAACCAAGTATCAGCCAAGATGGCTTTGATGAAATCGGGACTAAAGCTAAGAGCAACGACAATGAAGCGGTCATTGTTAGCGACGTCGAGTATCTCGCGGATCTGCATCCCTCGGTTATGCGCATTGGGCTTATGGCGATGACGCGGCTAGATAAGGCGTGGCTGCCTTCGGGCTTGGACGCTATGGTTATTCCGCATGAAGCATTTTTACCCTATTTATCGCAGGTTCAGTGGGATCCAGATCGGGTGTTTGTTGGCGGATTTTTAGCCGATGAAGCTCTAAAACGCAGTGATAGCGCCGAAAATTTGCGCAAGAAGTTTGGAATCGTAAAGGAGAACGGACCCGTTGTTCTTATCATGGCTAATAGTTTTAGCGCCGATCAACTCCCTACCCTATTTATTCAGCTATCATTAGTAAAGACGCCTTATCAGGCCATTTTTTATCATGCAGGCGATCCCGCGATTGCCCATAAACTACGCCAACTTGCTGATCGTTTTTCTATTCAAGCGCGCATGTTTGGGCTAGTCTCGCCGCTTGGCGATTACCTAGGTCTCGCACAGCTTGCGATTGCCAACAACACTTCCGATGAACTGCATACGATTGAGGCTCTTGGCATTCCTTGCGTTTGTATAGAAAATCCTTCGGCGCAGCCGATCTCGGAGTTTCTTAAACACGAAGGCGCCGCCGTAATTGCGCCGCAGCTCTATCAGCTCTCAAACCAGCTACGCCCTCTATTGGCTGACGCTGAACTTATGGCGCAGTTACTCGAGAAGGCCGAAAAAATCTCTACCTATGCTTCGACTAAACGCGTTGCGGACGCCATCGAGGAAGCACTCAGAAAGCGCCCCCAAATTATGGATGATCCCGAGCGCGTACGCTACGCCGAAAGCCCACAAAGCGGTTTTGAGATTATCGGCACTATGCAGAGTAGCTTTTCACCAATCGGTACTGGCGAGGGGGAAAAACAAGACGAAGTGGCGACAGTAGCTGCCAACGAATTAGCGCCGATTATTTCCAAACCCGTACTCAGTACGCAACTTTTACCCACCTTGACGCGCCAATCTGCCAAGGGCGTACACGCCGAGATGACGCAGCTCATTCTTTTGGAAAAAGCGCTCGATAAACAACTTGATGTCGCCAGTGATGACGTTCGCAAATGGGAGCTCAGGCTCGATTTGGCAAAAAACCAAGCTGATGAGAAGTTGATAAATCAAGCGCAAATTGCCCTCGAAGCAGCCAAGGCCCAAGAAATAGGGTTATTTAAGCAAAAAGATCAGATTAGCAAACAAAAAGAGCAGCTAAAACAGGTCTCTGCGAAGGGGCAAAAGGCAGTTTCTAGCCCTACGGTATACGATGATTTACTCGGCACAGAAGTGGAAGATGAGACGGAGAAGAAGTTTCAGGAACTTCAGCGCCAACAGCAGTTACAAATGCTACGAGACCGCATGAAACGCGGGTATTAGTAAACTTTAGCTATTTTGTGTGCTTATGCACCATGCGCGCAAAGTTCACCATCATCAATTTTCGATAACAAAAGCCCAGTCATGGAGAGCTCTGGGGGGTAGCCCAAGACCCCGCGCGGAAATTCGCAAAAGCTGCATCATTAGCGCTGGCTTGGCGAATAGCCAAGACGGCGCTAATGATTCTGCAGCTTTTAGGGAATTCACGCGTGAGGCTTGGGCGTAGGGGGCTATGCCCCCCACAGAATAAATAGAAACGAGATAAGAGAGATAGTTTTTATGCCAATACCCATCACTTCACCGCCACCAGAGTGCGCAACAGAGGCCGACACTTGTTTCCATGTCGTGTTGGTGAACCCGGAAATCCCCCCCAATACGGGCTCAATCGCGCGATTGTGCGCGGGGACGCGATGCCGTTTGCACCTGGTAAAACCGCTCGGATTTGAGCTGGATGACAGGCGGCTAAAACGTGCGGGGCTAGATTACTGGCCAGCAGTCGATTTGAGCGTACACGAGAGTTTTGAGGCAATCGTTGCGCTTTTTGGGCCACAACGACTGCATCTTTTTACAACCAAGGCTGAGAAAGTCTATAGCAGTGTTCGCTTTAGGCTTGGAGATGCACTGGTATTTGGTGCAGAAACCAAGGGTTTAGCAACTGAAATACGCGAGCGCTACCCCGAGCGCTGTGTCATTCTTCCCATCGCTAAAGGCAGTATTCGCAGCCTCAACCTCGCCAATTCCGTATCGATCGGTCTCTTTGAAGCTTTGCGGCAAGTGGATTTCGCGCCGATTGGTTTTTCAAACAATGCAAGAGAAGAGGTAGTCCATGTTACGTATTAGAGCTTTTAAGGCAATTCGTCCTCGCAAGGACCTGGTCGAGAACGTTGTAGAACTCCCCTACGATGTGATGAACACGGAGGAGGCGCGCGAGATGGCGCAAGGCAGACCCTACTCTTTTTTGCGAATTACAAGGCCAGAAATTGAATTTTCTTCGGAAGATGACCTTGATTCTGAAAAAATCAACGAAAAAGCGAAAGAGAATTTGCAGCGCTATCTTCGGGAAGGTGTTTTTGTAGAGGATGCGGAGGCGAATATATATTTGTACCGCCAACGCATGGGAACGCATGTGCAAACAGGGATAGTTGCCTGCGCGCACATTGACGATTATTTGCAAGGGCGCATAAAACGTCATGAATTCACGCGCAAAGACAAGGAGGAGGATCGCAAACGACATGTGGACGCAGTCAATGCACACACGGGGCCTGTTTTTTTGGCCTACCCCGATGACATTAGTTTGCAAGTGCTCATGGATCGCGACTGTACGCAGCAGCCCTTGTACGAATTTGTGACTCATGATGGGATTGTACATACGGTTTGGGTAGCCAAGGAGCCCTTGCTTTATGTGCGCGCGTTTGAAAATGTGCAGACTGCCTACATCGCGGATGGGCATCACCGTGCGGCTTCGGCTGTTAAGCTTGGGGATGAGCGGCGCAGGCGCGATGGCGCAAAGGAAGATGCGGCGTATTTACATTTTATGGCTGTTTTATTTCCTGCCTCGTCGCTGCAGATTCTGCCCTATAATCGCGTGGTAGAAGATTCACAAAATCGCAGCAGCGATGAGATTCTTGCCGCTTTCGCGAAGCTTGGGAAGGTAGAAAAAACGAGTTTAAAAGCTCCTGTCGCTCCCGCTAACTACAGTATATATATGGATAAGCAGTGGTATCTTTTAACGCTTGATCCTGAGAGCATCGATAAAGACGATCCATTGACTTCTTTGGATGCGGCGCTGCTTCAAGAGCGCGTTTTAGGTCCCATTTTTGGTATCGTGGATCCGCGCAGCGATAAGCGCATCGATTTTGTCGGCGGTATTCGCGGAACAGAGGAACTTGAGCGGCGAGTGGATTCGGGCGAGATGCGTGTGGCCATTTCGATGTACCCGACGACGATGGAGCAAATCATGGCCGTTTCTGATGTAGGAGAGGTCATGCCGCCTAAATCGACTTGGTTTGAACCCAAGCTGCGAAGTGGGCTATTTGTGCATCGCTTGGATTAGAACTACGCTTTATACGGGCTGAGATGCAGCTTTTCTTGCACTAGGGGAGCTCTTCCCTACCCTTTTAGCAAAAAACGAGAGCTTTGCACGGGGGGAAACCCTTTTCTTGTTGCACAAGAAAAGATGTTTCCCCCCGTACCCCCCTTCCC
>Ga0265293_10004724_pt1 | contig 23697 bp, 11 predicted proteins | sample Munlanlewell138R_FD_192505 | JGI IMG/M metagenome (GOLD analysis project Ga0265293, IMG submission 192505) | Leachate microbial communities from a municipal landfill in Southern Ontario, Canada - Leachate well 138R | ecosystem: Engineered > Solid waste > Landfill > Unclassified | place: Canada... | reverse complement strand
ACTTGAAATCACCGGTAAATGTCCGCTTTTTCCTTCCCATAGGTCCACCATACGCATGTTGCGCATCGTGGGCAACTCTATTCGTATCTTTTCGACTCCTCCTGTCCAAGATTAGGTCTTAGTATAGGAGTGCGTGACTTAATGTCAGTACTCTTTATTTTAAAATATTTACTAAGGGATCAAAACGAATTTCACAAACTTATAAAAAACATAGAGTTATCAATAAATAAGCTTTCTAAAGAATTGAATTGCGTTACTATTGATGAAGTCTTAACTATAATGGGGTTTCCAAAAAATTGGAGCGAGGTTAGGTAAATAATTATCTGAATTTATTTCTAGATTTTAAAAATTAATCTATCTTTAGAACAAGTTGACACTTTTATTAGATTTAACAAAAACTGGCTCAGTTTCAGACTGGTACTACAGTAGGGGAATATTTAATATAAATCACACTGTATACTTTTTATATGTAATAACATTTTCTCTAATCATGTATGCTATAGACGATCCTAAATCAACCATGCGATTCAAAATCCATATATAATCATCTACAAGTATTCTATTGTTCTTAATTTTAGAAATATCGTTGTAAAAAAGACGTTTTATCATTCTCTCTGCAGAAGATGATGATAACGACATCGATTCAGAGAGATTCATTTTGAATATCTCTGTTAGCCAACTTATGCCATCAGGTAAAAATTCTTCTCCTCCAATTGTAGAAAATACATTTATTGCTGAAGTAGTATTGTTTTTCCCTATTTCAAGTAAAACTTTTCTATAGAAATCTTTTTTTCCGTTTAAGACACTCCAAGCACTTTTACGTGGTTTGCCTTCCCAATCCCGTAGAAGAAGCCCAACGTCTAGCAGAAGTCTTTGAACAAGAGGATGTTTGTCATTTTTCTGTATTAAAACAAAAAGTTTATCCCATAAATTCCAAAAATTACTTTGTTGTTGAAAATATTGAGTTTGATCAATTTTTAAATTTCCGCTATCAAATAACATTAAAACAAAATAATCCAAAGAGGTGTTTACAAAATTAACTAAATCACTACGGACAAATCCTTGTGGTTGTGTTAAGCCTGACAATGAACAAACCAATTTTGTAAAGATAGGTATTGAAAAATCAGTATTTGCATCCAAAAATAAATTCGCAAGATACTGTTCAATACGCAAAATGGAATAGGAACTAAATTGTCGAGTTTCTTTACTCATTTTATAAGAGTAATCTTCCTTTTTTGTTAAGTCACATAGAACAAGCGGTAATAAGTGATTTAAAAACTCTGAGTAATCGCTATCCTCGATGTAATAAGGTGTAATTACAAATGCTCTAGCAAGTAAATCTCCTTCATAATTTTCTAAACTAATTTCTGAGCTGTTTAACTCCAAAATTTCCTCAGACACAATTTGGTAAACAAATTCGTATTCTTCTTTTTTTGCTTCCTTTAAGATTGTTTCATCTTGATTACCATAGACTTTAGGTTTGTTTTTATTATATTTAGAATATTTAATTAGGCCATTCCAAATTTTTTTTGCTTCTTTTGGATATTTTTTAAAGAATACTTCTCGAATATACTTAGTGATTAAAGCCATTTCGTGTTCAGGGAAAGGAGCAAAAAGCATATAAGTCATTAATACAATAATTCCGTTTTTATCATCTTCATTCTCAGAGTTTTGTATGAGCAAATGGAATGATGATAGCGCAATTTCCTTCTCCATTGGATTATAACTTTTGTTTATTTCATAATTTCTTGTGAATGTATCTTTTAGTATAGCCATAACAGAGCTGACAATTGTGTCCGAACACCATTTTTTTTGATTATCAGAGATTAGATTTGAAAACACATCTAGACCAATAACAGCAAGAGTTATTGGTCTACCATATAGATCATCTATGTTTTTAGGATTAGAATAATACGTATAACACTCCACCCATTTATCTAAGCTCATCCTCTCTTCGTTTCCGTATGCTTTTGAAATTATCTGTGAATATAAGACTGAAGTATCTCGTGCATTAAGAACATCTTTCTGTGAATCTAAATATTCAACAACTTCACTTTCATATTTTGGTTGAATTAAACATTCCTTTTTTATTTTATCATGAGCTTTCACTTCCCAATTTCTTATGTCGATTTCATTGAGTAGCTTTTTCCACAAAATATCTTCATCTTTAATATTTATCCGAAGTTTATCAAAGATTACGTGTATTTGTTTGTTAAGGTTTCCATTAATAAATTGATAATTCAGAATGAAATCGCTTAAGCCCTTTGGATATTGTTTTCTATGTTTGAGCTGATTGGACTCCCAGCGTTCTTTTTGTGCAAAAGGAATATCATTGTCCATTGGAGAAAGGGCTGATGTTTCTCGAATTGCTCGTTGCAAATCCCAATTATAGAATTCTCTGACTGATAATAACGGCAACATCGCTTCTCCCACTTCCTTTGGATAAGCCATTGCAACGCTTGTCAAAACCCCTAATGGAGCGACATTGTTGCTATTTTTAAGAATATGATTAAATGCAAATTGTAGATTTTCTCTGCTTAAATTTGTTTGTTTTCTTGCCATTTCTAACAAGAACTTTTCAAGGCTCATTAATAGTGATTCTAATAGGTAGTTTGTGACACTTAATCCTCTGTATGCCGTCCACAAGTCCCATGATGCCCATTTTTTAACCATTGTTCTGTTGTTAAGTTCGATTTCAAGCTGAGAAATATCATGTTTGTTGTTACATGGGCTTTTAGCGTAAAATTCTACCGAGTAATTTAAAAAATCAATAATAAATATTAGCCCGATCATAGGATGACTCTTTAATAGGTTGAAAATAGGTGTTTTATATATTCCAGAAGGAGAACTAGAGAGGTTATCTCTAATTCCCCAACACTCTGCACCATGCAAAGAATGAACTATTGACATACCAAATATACTTTTAAAAGAATCATTTTTTTCTGGAGGAAGATATTTCCAATATTTCCAAGCTGTTCTAATTATTAATTCTGGTAATACTTTAACGATACGTTGTGTATATATTCCTGAAAGGCTGCTTTCAATTACATCGGTATAAAAGGCATTTAATTTCCATGATTTTTGATTTTCTAAGTTAGCAAATGCTCTTGCAATAAGTTGAACAATTTCTTCTTTAGAAATATCCACCAACTCAAATAGAAGGAAAATCAGATCTTTTGATTTATTTTTGTTACTTCTTTCTTGCCAAAATTCATTTTCTTCTTCTATCTCTTTTAAATAGTAAATCACTATTGATTTCGCCGCTTCCAATTCTACATTCTCAATATTTTTGTTGTGAAAAAATAATCTAGGATACCAATCTATTAGAAAATTGAGTATAGAAAGCCTGATTACATCCAATTTTTGAATATGTTTTTGAATAAAGAGCATTGATTCTTCCCAACCTGAACCGATTGGCAAAAGCAAGGTTATATTGTTTGGTATCTGATCACTTTCTTTTGCACAAGTTTTTATAACATGAAGACATCTGTTGAACAATTCAGCGTTGTTAGCAAGAAGTTCCTCTTCGAAAAAGGTAAAAATTGAACTGCTGTAATCGGACTTAAATGTAGCAACTAATAATTCATCAACCCAATATTTTTCTATTGCTTGATCTATAATAACTGCTTTTAACAACTCATTAACCTTTTCATTGTTATCAATTAGATTATCTTCAACCCAAAGACGAAATGCTCGTCTGATTGCGGGTTCTGTTTCTAAATTGCTGAAAAAATCTTTTGGTTTAGGAAAGTCTTCAAATTTTGAAGAAACATATTTCACTAATGCCCAATCTTCTAAAATATCATGAGTAGGGGAATATTCTCTATTATTGTTATTTTGAAACACTATTTCGTCATTTTCCAAACAAGCTACAGCTCCCGCATCTGCCTTATCAAGATTAGTGAATAATTTCATTTCTTTTGCTCTTTTTACCGCAATTTCCATGAACGCCTTTTCACGCTTAATTGGAAGTCCATTTTTAGTATTAGTTGAGTCTGCAACCAGAGAATTCCATAACGCATCTTTAAACTGAATTAAAGAAATATCGCCGTAATTTTCGCTTGTTTTTCTGATTGCTAAAATTGAAAAGTCAAGATATTTTGGACTTTGAAGCAGTTTTGTAATTTTATCATTTTTAATAACTCTTTTTAACTGCGGAAATTTATCTAGAACAAGTTTTAATTCTTTTTCATCAAGTGGTGGGATATTAATTATACCTATCTTATCTTTATCAATACCAAATTTTAGAGTAATTAAATCAATTGCATATTTTCGTGATGAAGCAATGATCTTAATGTCAGGATGTTCTTTAAGCAACGCAAGAAATTGTTTAAAAGCACATTCGGGGTCAGCTTCTAGTAATTTTTCTAAGCTATCAATAAAAATAATTTTTTCAGGAATGAGGGATATGCAAGCAAATATATCTTGAATTGTCTCGTTCACGCCTTGACATGAAAAAACATTGGCAAGTGTAGATTCATTGAATTGGTCTGCTCTGAAAATAAACACGCTTGCATTGGACAAATCTTTTACAAGTAGATTTTTGATTTCAGCCGATTTTCCGATTCCAGGCATTCCAGTCACAATTGTTATTTGAAAATTGTTTAATCCATTTAAAATTTGTTCTTTTATTTCTGTTCTTGGTATCTGGAGTTGGTTGTCTTCTTTTCCGATATAAGTTTTTATCGGTCTTAAAACATCTTCGCTGTCTGACTTTAGCTTCTCAATTGCTTTAAAGTATGGATTTAATAGCGTACTGTCAAAACTCTTAAAAAAATCTTTATCTTTTATACTTTCAAGTGTTACGCTACCGCCATTAGGATTAATCTTTGCTACATATGCAAGAATACTTTCCCAGATCTCTTTTTCAGTTTTTGTGGAATTTTTATTTTTACTCAACTTGATTAAATTAAGAAAATAGGCTTTGTCAACACTTCCTTCATTAAGGAAATCATATTCTAGGACTTCCACACATTTTAAAAATTCCCATAGTTCTTGATTCGTGAGGCCTATATTGTTATTCGCTTTTTTTAATACTTCATGAAAAACATCTAAATAGTCTCTTTTCCCTTTGATTCTATTTACTTCTGAAATAAAGTCTGCTTCGGTTGCATGATATTTCGCCCAATTTAAAAGTATTTTGAGATGGTTTCTTTCATTTTTGGTCAAACCATTTTTAACTACAACCAGTTTATCTTTTGATTTATCGAAAATTGATGTGTTTGTGTAATCTTTCCAAAAGGCATTGATTATATTTTTAAACATGTCATTTTTACTAGTAAATGAAATATCATGTTTTACTTGTACCAGTAGTCGATATTCTCCAGTTGCTGATTTTGCAATAGCCATGAAATCATCAGTCTCATAACCCCTGTTGGTTACTTGTAAAGCTACTTCTGAGAGTTCAGCTAACTCAATACAAGGAATATTTCCACGAATAATAAGAGTTGTGATAAATGCAGTTTGAACTAGTTGTTCAAAATTTGTTCCACCACCGCCTTTCTGAAATACACTTCCTTTTGTTGACATTTCTTCCTCAATTTGCTTCGCGAGGTCCGCAACGGACAACATGTTTTTTTAAGGTTGGCTTAAGTGATATATGTTTTACAAAACTAAGCCAATTTTTATCTGTTAAACACTTCGTAGAGTTAACCATGTGAGATTGCAAAAGATTTTTCTGGACTACTAGAGTTCTTGTCTGTTTCCATTCATTATTTAAAAAGTAGGTATTAGTGACGATCGAGTACACGCTTGAGCTCTTCTTACCAGAGAAAAACAATATGATGTTTGAAGAAGTTTTAACCACAAGTCCCTATCCTTATAATGGAGCCATAAATAAAAAAGGATGCAACCATAGGCTCACCCTTATCAAGCAAACAAAATATTATTAATAGCCCAATTTGGTAGTAATGGTACAATATAATCACTACCAGTTATTATAGCTGTAGAGGCACATGAGTCAAACAGAAATAAGGAATTTATGCTATATTTTGTTAGCTTCGTGCATTGTTTCTATACTTATCATATAAATTACATATTTTTGTTAAATGTCCCAATTATCTAGTAGTCAATCTCTATGAAATATTTATTTTTTGCCAATGATAACAATTGTCCTACATCGAACTATTTTATTGGAAGCACGTGACTGCATATGGGTTCCATTAATGCAATATTGTGTTTACTGAAAAGATAAAAAAGAATTTCTCGGATGTGTTCAAGACTCCCACTTAAGGAAGCACACCGACAACCTCTCTATTTACTCTACCATGCAAGTTGTTTAGAGACAATGCACACCCTCATTCTGATATTGCGAGAAATGATCGAAGTCACTGCTATCCGGTAAACTTCTTTTAAACATGCTATGACTGCTTGAAGCATAGTCAGTTATAACTTTTATCAATTCATTTTGATTATTATTATCAACTCACAATCATTCCCAGAAATATTTTATGGTTTCCAAGATAACGACTTTCTCTCAGCTAAATGATATGGCACTAAGGTATGAGTTCCGAAAATGCGTCGCCTGATATGACGAGGACCATCGGAGAAAAATCTTCTCCTGATGGAATAAGTTACTTTATCTAATATTCACCTAGCCAACCACAACCTTAGCCTTAGGGATATCGTATTCTCTCTAAGTGCGATGAAAGACAGACTGTATCACATAGGTTTAAGGGACTGTATTGCCCTAAGCATCCTTGCCAAGACTATTTTTATCTCTAGGGTGAAACAGATAATGCAATAGGGCTCCTCATCAATGAATGGGGTATTCTATGGACACCTTTTTTGCTGATAAATGTCATTTTGTCGATTATGAGCCAGCAAAATAGTGCTTTTGTTTTATTTCAAATAGAGCTCCTTATTATATCAAGCATTATGTAACATTTTAAAATGATGAAACAGTCTAAGAGTGTCACTTTTTGTAGCATTTTGGCATAAAATTTGTCACAACTATTTGTAAATATTTGTACTGTGAATATAATGTAAAAGACTTAGCTTCATGTATATTGACTTAAAGTTTATCAATGATACTCTTAATCAAAGAGTCACAAGTAATTTTATGATTGCTTAGTTAGAGTTAAAATTTATTCTGGAGGGAGCTGGTCTTGGAACATTCTAGATTAGAAAGTATTTCAATAAAAAACTTATTTGGCATTATTCCAGAGCATTTAATTAATTTACACACTGATGGGATAACTTTTATTCATGGGCCAAATGGATGTGGCAAGACTACTTGCTTAAGATTGATTGATGCAATTTTTAATTGGCAATTTTCTGTTATAAGAGAAATAGTTTTTGAATCAATAGAAGTTAGGAAAAGTGATGGAGATAAATTACTTATAAGGAAAAATAATTATTTATCTAACAATTTGTCAGAAATGCCAATAACATTTAAAATGAATGCGAAAGAGTATGAGCACAAAATAGAAACTATTCCTCCACGGGTAAGATTATCCACCATTGAAATAGAAGACACTTTTCCACATTTGGTTAGACATAGCCCGCGTGAGTGGGAAGACACAAAACAAGGCATAATATTGTCTTATGATGAGGTTCTAGATAAGTATTTTGATTACATTTCTAAAGAAGCTCTTCCAGATTTTATAAAAAACTTTATAGATTCAGTAAATTTGCATTTTATAAAAACCCAACGGCTAATAAAAATTAACGAGAGTAGTTTAAAGAGAAGCCGCCTAGCAGAAAGAATCGATCCAAATGTTATTCAAGAATATTCACAAGAAATAAAAACTTTAATAAATGTTAAACTTGCAGAACAGGCTTCTGTTTCCCAACAAAGAGACAGAACATTTCCTAGTAGATTGTTAAACTTTGCTGTAGATAGAGAAAAAACAGAAGAAGAAATTAGAAAAATATATTCTGGAATTGAGGCAAAAACTCAGAAGCTAGTTGATGCTGGATTAGTTGAAGAGCAAGTAGACATAGATTTGCCAAATAGAGTATTAGATATTTCTGAAAAAAGAGTTTTAACTCTTTATTTAGAAGATATACAACATAAACTATCTGTATTCAATGAATTACAAAACCAAATTGAGATATTTCTAACTATTATAAATTCAAAATTTAAATCAAAAAACTTATCAATTAACAGAGAAAATGGGTTCTGTATCAAAATAGAAAAAGAAAGCAATAAAATAAACCTTTTACCAACACAATTGTCGTCTGGCGAACAACATCAAATTGTTCTTTTTTATGAACTAATTTTTAAATCATCTGAAAATTCAATGTTTTTAATTGATGAGCCAGAAATATCTTTGCATGTTGACTGGCAGAGAATGTTTGTAGAGGACATTCATAAAATAGCAAGTTTAGGGAATAGACAATTTCTGATTGCAACCCACTCTCCTCAGATTATAGGTAACAACAGGGAGGTGGCAATTGCTTTAGATAGTGGGATTTTAGATGGGAGCAATTGAACAGAAAGTTGAAGAGATAATTACAGAAATATCTATGTCTGTAAATCATAATAACTGGTTGATTGTGGAAGGGACATCAGATGAGAAGTTTTTTAGAATCCATCAGTTATCAAATAAGCCCATAGTAATTGTTGCTTTTGGGTGGGAAAATGTCGAACGCATTGTTGAGGAATCTCAGGACTTAAATAAAAAAATAATTGTTGGTTTAGTGGATAGGGATTACAGATATCTTGAAGATGAGAATAATCTGTTTGGAAATATTGTAATTACTGACTACAGAGATATAGAAAATATATTATTTGAATCAAGAGCTCTTGATAAAGTATTTTTTGAGTTTGGATCAAAAGGAAAGTTACCCAAAAATGATAATGGAGAACTGGACTTAGGAAATATAAAAAATCATTTAAGTGGAGTGACTTTTGAGTTAGGGGTATTCAGAGCATATTGCTACGTTAACAATTTAAATGTATCTTTTGAAAAGTTGAGATATTCTGATTTCATAGATGTTAATACAGTAGAATTTAAGCATACTAGTTTCTTAAAACATTTGCAAAACAAGCCTAAAAATTATGGCTTACCCCTAGTAAATTACTGGAAAGACGCACAAGTTTGGGTTAATGAGATTGATTTAGTTACTCACGAGTATATAAGGCATGGACATGATTTAATGGAGATTATAGCAATTTCATTAAAAAAGTTTTATGGAAGCCATAATAACAAAAGCATACCAAGTGAAATGGTTGAAGCTTTTTTTCGTATCTCCATCGAAAAATCAGAACTTGTTAATTTTAAATTTTGGAATACTTTGGAACAATTCTTTAAAAATTAGATTAGATATGGCTTATTCAAAGTAAATAAACTATTAGATTTCGAAATTCAAAATTCTTTGTTATATTTTACTTGTCTTTAATTTGACTAACATATCGCACCGGTTATAATGGAAGGTGGATTTTACCTTTATATAAGCTACTAATATCACATTGATTGTTAGTAGTTTCCCTATTTTTGTACTAAAGGATTGGATAATGGAATTAAAACAACAATACTTGATGGGATTTTCTTTTGGTGGGCTTAATTTACGAGAGTCAATTATTGTTACTGAACAATACTTACAAATTAAATCTTGGCCATTAACACGTAAAAAAGTTATAGAAGATAATTTATTTCAAAATAGAGTCTCTTCATCTACAAAACGAGCCCTTGGAGAGATAGTGCCACGCTTACAACAACTTAGTGAAAATGAACTTGATATTCTTCTTAATGCCTCGGAAGATGCTCAAAAACAGATCCTGTGGGTTGCAATATGCCGTAGGTACAAGTTTATCGCCGACTTTATGGTAGAAGTCATCAGAGATAAACGACAAAGCTTAATTTATACACTAACTAAAGAGGATTTTAGTTCTTACTGGATTCAAAAATCGATAAACCACCCAGAGGTGGAAAAACTAAGTGATAAAACAAGAGAGAAACTAAGAAGTGTCCTTTTTATAATTCTTAGAGAAGCGGAGTTAATTAATAGTGATGGTTATATAAACACAATAATCTTAGATCCTCTAGTAAAAGAGGTTTTAGAGCCAAATGAACTAAAGTGGTTTATCACTTTTGATGATGGGAGCTTTTAATGTTTGCAGAAGGCATAGAGAATAGATCTATACACGATCGCTTCAAATTTTTACTTAACACAATTGCTAGTGAAAAGTTTTTACAAATGAAAGGTATTGGCAATGAGGTCCCATTTTTTATCTGTCCATTTGATCCCAAGGAGATGGTTCAAATAGAGGAGATGACAGAAAATCTCATTATCCAACTTAAACACACTCAAATTTCAGCAGCAAAGATAAATTTATATGATTTAAGCATCGAGATGCTCCAAAAAAGAAAAAGAGTGTGGGACCATCTTAAATTAAAAGAAGAAACAATAGATAAAGAAGCTCTATTAGATCAGTTTTCAAATATTTTTGATGTAAGAAACAATCTAATTCCTACTATAAAAGAAAAGCTCTCTGAAACTAAATATGATCTAATTTTCATAACTGGTATAGGTGAAGTTTTCCCATACATAAGAACTCATATAATACTTGAAAATATGGAATCAGCTGTTAGTGATAAGCCTGTAGTCTTGTTTTTCCCTGGAAAGTATGAGGAAAAGAAGGATTCTGAGCTGAGTCTATTTTCCAAGTTAAAAGATAACCGCTATTACAGAGCAAGAAACATATACCAATATGGCCTTAGCCTATAAATGGAGAGAGAGATGAAGTTAAAAGACATTTTCTTAAAACAGTATGACAGACACATTGAGGGAGTAATCAAAGCTGATAGCACTGAGACTATCTTAAATGAGGTAGAAGAGTTTGTTGTTACTAAAGAGATAAGGAAAAATCTAGGACAAATAAAAGAAGCTTACTTAGCTGAAAAGTCAGGCAATGGTGTTTGGATATCTGGTTTTTTTGGTTCTGGAAAATCTCACCTTTTAAAGATGCTAGCTGTATTGATGGAAAATCAGAGTGCAAATGGTAAAAACTTGTTAGATATTTTTCTCTCCAAAATTGATGATGATTTGTTTTTACGTAACGACTTTGAAAAAATGTGTTTAATGCCCTCAAAAAGCATTCTCTTTAATATCTCTCAACAGGTTAATGTAAAGCAAACCTCGCAAGAACAAGCAATGATTGATACTTTTGTGCGCGTCTTTAACGAAATGAATGGCTATTTTGGCAAACAGGGTCATATAGCTCAATTCGAACGAGATTTAGATAAGCGGGGATTGTTTGAAAAATTTAAAGATGAATATGAAAAAATTGCTGAAATTAGTTGGGAAGAAGGAAGAGAGCAAAGTTTATTTGAAGAGGATAATATTGAAGCAACATATGCGAAAATTACTAATTCAAATAGTGATGGTATCATCCAGCGGTATGAAGAAAACTACACTATGGCAATAGGGGACTTTGCTGATTTAGTTAATGAATATATAGAGGCGCAAGAGAAGGGCTTTAGACTTAACTTTTTTATTGACGAAGTTGGCCAATTTATAGCAAATGATTCAAGGACAATCTTAGCTTTGCAAACTGTAGTTGAAAGTTTAGCTACTCGCTGTAAAGGAAGAGCTTGGGTATTTGTAACAGCACAAGAGAAACTTGATAAAATTGTTGGTAGGATGAGCCAAAGTGCGGGGCAAGAGATTTCACGTATTCAAGATCGTTTTAAGTTAAAGGTAAACTTATCTAGTGCTAACGTTGATGAAGTAATCAGATTAAGACTCTTAGAGAAAAATGGAGATGGAGAAGATCAATTAGGCTCACTTTATATCAAAGAGCAAAATAACTTAAAGACTTTATTTGATCTTCCCGATGGTGCTAAGGTCTATAAAAACTTTGTTGATCGAGATCACTTTGTTAGCTCTTATCCTTTTATACCTTACCAATATGCTCTATTTCAGAGTGTAATGCATAACCTTTCTGATCAAGGAGCCTTTACTGGTGCTTATCAATCGATTGGTGAAAGATCGATGTTGGAGGTATTTCAGGATGTAGTAAAAAATATCTCAGATTATGAAGTTGGGAAGTTGGCAACTTTTGATTCGATGTATGATCAAATTAGTAAGACTTTAATGACTACGATAAAGTTTGGTATCACTCAATCAGAGGGACAGATAGTTGTTGATGACTTTTCTAAGAAAGTTTTAAAAATCTTGTTTTTGGTAAAGTATGTCAAAGAGTTTAAAGCAACTATTAGTAACATAGCTGTCCTGTTAATTGATAATTTTAGTGTTGATTTAGTTGAGCTTAGAAACAAAGTAGAAGAGTCCTTAATCAAACTAGAACACCAAGCCATTATTAAGCGTTATGAGAATGTTTACGAGTATCTAACTGACAAAGAACGTGATATTGAAAATGAGATTAGAAGAGTTGATGTTGATCAACAAAGTCTAAATAAATATATGGCTGAACTTTTTTATAACCATATCGCACCTTTAAGTAAAATGAGATATGAGGCCAATAATCGTGACTTTTCTATAACAAGAAAATTAAACAACTATATCTCAGGGAAATCTTATGAAGTAGGAATCCATATTGTAACTGAGGATTTTGATGAAGGTACTCTAAGTGCTCGTAGTATTGAATATGATAATGAGATGTTTGTAAGCCTTGCTTCTGATAGTGATTTTTATAAAGAAGCTCAGCACTATATACAAACTACCAACTTTATAAGGCAAAGCAATTCAAATAGCAGAACATCAGAAGAACAGTTAATAATAAATAGCAAAGCTCAAGAGAACCAAAAACTAAATAACAAACTAAGGGCAGATGCTCTAAATCTTTTAAGTAGTGGTGATATTTATGTTAAAGGAGATCGATTAACCAGTATTTCTTCTGATGCAAAATTACGTGTTTTTCAAGGATTTCAAAGACTTATAGAGAATGTCTACATAAACTTAGAACAGTTAGGCGCTAAAAGCTTTGATGAAAAAGATATACCTAAATACCTTGAAATGGGAAAAGAGAATGCTAACAATTTCTTCAATGAATTAGATTCAGCTGAAAATACAATTATGCAATTTATCAACATGCGAAAGATGAATGGACAAAACACTACATTGAAAGCCTTAGCTGAAAACTTTGAGCAACGACCCAATGGTTGGCCATTGGCTGCCCTTTTAGCTTTGCTAGCCAAACTTTATGGAATGGGCAAAATTGAAATGAATGTAGGCTCTACACCAATAAATGATGATGATTTTGAGAAGACAGTTAGAAACACAGCTAACCACTCATCCATCATAGTTAGTGAAATAGAAGAAATAAGTTCTGCTGAGATTAAAAGTCTTAGAACAGTTTTTAACAACGCATTTCATACTCCTCCAAAATCGAGTGACGCCAAAGGTTTAGCAACTAATTTTTCTGAGATGATAAAAGAGAAGCTCTATACTGTTAATGAACATTACATATTAGAAGAGAACTATCCATTCTTATCGCAACTAAAACCAGTTATCGAACTATTAAAATTATTAAAAGATAAAAAGTATGAGTGGTATTATAAAAATCTTTCCCTGTTTGAAAAGGAGCTACCTAATCTAATTGAGGATGTAGCTGATCCCATCTTCCACTTCATGGGGGGAAATCAAAAAGAGATCTATACTAAAGCTAAAAACTTCCTCGTAACAAATGATACTAACTTACGCTATCTAGAGGGAGAAGAGACTGGAAAGTTAATTGATAGCTTAAATGATCCTGATTGTTTTAGAAACAGCAGAATGATTAAAGTTAAGGAACTTCACGAATTCTTAGAAAAAAAGCTAGGTAGAGAGCTTGAGAAAATAAAAAAAAGTAGTAAAGAAAAAATTGAAGAGTTAAAAAACAAACTTGAAAAAGAGAACAAATTTAAAGAGTTCCCAATTGAAAAGCAAAATGAGATGCTATTAAACTTTAACTACATTGAAAACCTCATTACAACTTCAACCGACTTTGCCTTTATAAAAGATCGTGTTAATAAATTTGAGGATGATGATTATCAAGCAATTCTGATGTCTCTTATCAGTCCACCAGTGGGTGAAGGAGATGATCAAAAGGCTTTATTAATATCTATTAAGCAACTTAATGTTAGTTATCCTAAATCATTTTTAGATTCAAAAGAAGATGTTGAAAATTATGTTGAAAAACTTAAAGAAGCATTATTAGCAGAGTTAGCCGAAGGTAAGAATATACAGGTGTAATTATTTAAGGGAGTAATCATGAACCACACAGAATTAAAGAATTTTGCTCAAAAATCTAGAGTAGATTTGATCAACCAAGTAGGTGGTAAGTTAAAGCTAATTCTCTCTGAAGATAGTTTAGAAAGAAGAGAGCATCCTGGAGCAATTTTTAATCTAGAGAAAGAGATCCAGCAAAAGGGTAAAGAGAGAGTAATAGAAGAGGTAGCTTACACCTGGTTTAACCGCTTTTGTGCTCTAAGGTTCATGGATGCTAATAATTACAACTTTGTAAAGATAGTCTCCCCTACAGAAAATGAGATCCACCCAGAAATCTTAGTAGAAGCTAGAAATGGTATTGTTGATGAGAAGGTAGTTTCACAGGATAAAAAAGAAAAAGTCCTAGATCTACTATCTGGAAGATTGCAAAGTAAAGATGCTCAAAGTGAAGTTTATCAAATACTGCTAACTTCTTACTGTAATAGCTTAAATAAATCTCTTCCTTTCTTATTTAAGGAGATAACAGATTACACAGAGTTATTACTGCCTACTGGATTACTTTCTTCTACTTCAGTCTTAGCAGAGTGTAGAAAAGCCCTAACTGAAGAGAGTTGTAAAGATGTTGAGGTAATAGGGTGGTTGTACCAGTACTACATTAGTGAGAAGAAAGATAATCTCTTTAAAGACTTCAGAAAAGGAAAGAAAGCAGAAGCTAAAGATATCCCTGCAGCGACTCAGCTCTTTACTCCTCACTGGATAGTTCAATATCTAGTAGAAAATTCACTTGGAAGATTATGGATGTTAAACAATCCTAAATCAAACCTAGTAGACAAAATGGAATACTATATAGCTACAGAACAAGAGGAAGAAGATTATTTAAAGATAAGTAGTCCTGAGGATATTAAGGTATTAGATCCAGCTTGTGGATCTGGTCATATGCTCACCTATGCCTTTGATCTACTTTATGCAATTTATGAAGAAGCAGGTTATTCTCCCCCTTCAATCCCTTCTTTAATACTGAAGCACAACCTCTATGGTATAGAGATAGATAGAAGAGCTGCAGAGTTAGCTTCTTTTGCTTTAGTTATGAAAGCAAGAAGAAAGAGTAATAGGTTTTTTGATAGTAGCGTTGAACCTAATGTAATCACCTTAGAACCAGTAACAATAGATGCAGATGATTTAAAAGAATATGTGAAAGTAGTAGGGAATGATCTATTTAGTAGTGAAGTGTTAACAACATTAGAGCAGTTTAAAGAAGCAGATAACTTTGGCTCATTAATAGTTCCAGCAATAAAGAATGCATCTGTAGTTTTACAACAGTTAAAAACCATTAACAAAGATGCAGGGATGTTTGTTGAGAGGACACAAGAGAAAGTATTAACAATTCTTAAGCAAGCTGAGTATCTAAGTCCTAGGTATCACGTAGTAGTAGCTAACCCTCCTTATATGGGTAGTAGAAACATGAATAAGGAGTTAGTTGAGTTTGCTAAGAGAAAGTATCCCCTTTCTAAATCAGATCTTTTTGCCATGTTTATAGAGCGTGGATTTAGTTTAGGGCTAAGAAGTAGCTACATAGCAATGGTAACAATGCAAAGTTGGATGTTTCTCTCTTCATATGAAAAATTAAGGCAAACTTTAGTTGAGAGAAGCACTCTAATAAGTTTAACCCATATGGCTAACATGGTTATGGGAATAGCATTTGGAACATCTGCAACTGTTTGGAAAAATTACCATGATGAATATTTTAAGGGTAGTTTTTGTTTTGTAGAATATGAAAACATTGTTAATCAAAAATTAAATAAGTTCCCTCCAGTAAATGAAAGAAACAAAATAGCACAAAAAGAGAATATAGACGGTTTTTATAGAGTATCAGCAGATGAGTTTAAGAAGATATCAGGTAGTCCGATTGCGTATTGGGTAAGTGAGAAAATATTTTTGATATTTGGCGGGAACCGAGCATTATCAGCTGTTTGTAAGCCAACACAAGGTTTGGCTACAGCTGATAATGCTCGGTTCCTTAGAATATGGAGTGAAGTTGATTTTAATAAAATTAGTGTTAATTCAAAATCCAAAGAAGGATTCCTGGAAACACGTAAAAAATGGGCTCCTTACAATAAAGGAGGAGATTTTAGAAAATGGTATGGAAATCAAGAGTTTATTGTAAACTGGGAAAATGACGGTGAAGAAATTAGGAACTTTTATGACCATAATGGCAAATTAAGGTCGAGACCTCAAAATACTGGTTATTATTTTAAAGAATCTGTTTCATGGTCAAAAATAAGTAGCGGGAATCCAGCTTTTAGATACTACCCAGATGGTTTCATATTTGATGTAGCAGGAACATCTATCTTTAGTGAAGAACAAAATTTAATGGAACATACATTAGGCTTTACAAATTCTTTATTGGTGAGAAAAATTCTTGAAATATTATCGCCAACTTTGAACTTTGAAGTTGGGCACATAGCATCCTTGCCCTTTAATCCTGAAGTAGGAAATGTTGAGTTAGTACAAAATTTGATTTCATTAGCTAAATCTGACTGGAACTTTTATGAAACCTCCTGGGCCTTTAATACTTTGCCTTTATTGGATAAGAGGTATAGAGGTGTAGATTTGGAGGATACCTATTCTAGTTTGCGTTCTCATTGGTTGAAAATGACTTTAAAGATGAAAAGACTCGAAGAGGAGAACAATAGGATCTTTATAGAAGCTTATGAGCTAGAAGATGAATTAACTCCAGAAGTTCCTTTAGAAGAAATAACTCTAACATGTAATCCCTATTATCGTTATCGAGGTGCAAAGAACAAAACAGAGAAGCAATTAGAAAAGCAATTGCTTGGAGACACTATTAAAGAGTTTATCTCTTATTCAGTCGGGTGCATGTTTGGACGTTACTCCTTAGATAAAGAGGGCCTAGTTTTGGTTAATCAAGGTGATACATACGAAGATTATGAAACTTTAGTCCCTAATTCTTCCTTTAGCGCTGTTAAGTATAATGCAATACCAGTTTTAGATGACAGCTGGTTTAGTGATGATATTGTTGAGCTGTTTAGAAAATTCTTAAAAGTTAACTTTGGTGAAGAAAACTACGATAAAAATTTAAGGTTTGTGGAAAAAGCTCTAGGTAAGAGTATAAGAGATTATTTTGTTAAAGATTTCTATAATGATCATGTAAGGACGTATAAGAAGCGTCCCATATATTGGATGTTTAGTTCCCCTGATGGATCTTTTAATGTACTTATCTATTTACACCGCTATCAAAGTGATAATGTGAGTGTAATTTTAAATGAATACTTAAGGGTGTTTAAAGATAAGATCTCTTTGGAAATGAAGCATTATGATGCAATAGAGTTAGATCCTAATGCTTCTAAATCAGATAAGATTAAAGCTCTTAATGAAAGTAGTAGGTTATTAAAGATAGCTAATAGTTTAGAAAAGTATGAAAAAGAGATTCTTTATCCCCTAGCAACTAGAAAGCTAGAGATAGATTTAGATGATGGGGTAAAGGTTAATTATCCTAAGTTTGGCAAAGCTTTGAAGAAGATAACAGGTCTTAGTTAAGGAGTTGTAGTTTATGGATCAAAGAAGCAAAGAAAGTTTGCTTAAATTATTTGATATTTATCGCATTGTCTTTTGGTATGATGAGAAGAAAAACCTACGTGAAGATTTTGAAACCTTGGAGTTGGAAGGTATTACTAAAGTTGAACTTAACAACAACGAATTTATGCTCAAATACCGCCTTTTAAAAGAGGAACCTGATAACAAATTTTTAATTTACCACGAAGGGAAGCGCCCAAAAGATGAAGATAACTGGCTTTTAGATCTACTACAGTACCAAGGAATCTTTCATACTGATCAAAGTGCAATAATTTTATCAGAACTAAATTTAGATAGTAAATTTCACCCACTTATAGAGACTCACATTACATTTTTTGATAGTAAAGTGAGATTAGCGAGCCTTAAAAGGTTGCTAAGTGGAGAAGAGAGTAAAGAGGAGCTTCTGTTAAAACTTTTAGCAATCTGCTGCTCAAATAGTGATGATAATCTTGATACAACTCTTATGGCTCTATTTGATGAATCTGCACAAGGCAAAGATGAAAAGTTAAAGTTAATAAAAAGATGTAATTTAGAGAGTTTTTTGTGGGAGATGATACAAAGGAGTTACAACTATAAAAGTGAAGAGGTAGGGATTAAAGATTTTATCTATGAACTATTTTCTAGTGCATTAGCAACTCTTAGTGGTGAAAGAGCTACCCTAAATAATTTAAGCCAACTATTTTTAAAAAGGTGGCAAGACAGCAACACCTATAGTAAATCATTTGAATATTATTCAAATCTTTATTCGGATGAGTACTCATTAGCTGACAAAATAATAACTATCGATTTTAAATATTTATTAGAGAGTGATTATTTTAGAGTTATCGATCAACACATAATTAGATCCATTTTAGAAGAGGTTAAAAATAAGAGCTCCAATGATGAGAATGTGCAAAAATGGATCTATGAAAGAAGAACTCTTTATTGGAAAGAGCACTACAAATACCACTATGATGCTCTCTCTTATGCGTCAAAGTTTTTAAACCAAATAGCAACTCTCCCTATTAGTATCTCAACCATAGAGGAGGGCTTAAAGGTATACAGTTCTTTCTTAAAAGAGATCGACTATCTTTACAGAAAATACTTTATCTCTGTTGATTATTCAAATAGTCATTCCCTTTTTGCTGATTTGACTAAAGATATTGAAAACTACTACAACAACCACTACCTCTTTAAACTTAGTAAACAATGGGATCATATTCTTAGCACTGTTAATAATTGGGAGGCAACTCCATTTGCAAATCAGAGAAACTTCTATTTACGTTATGTAAAACAACCTTTTGTTGATAAGAATGTAAAAGTTGTTGTTGTGATATCAGATGCACTACGTTATGAGGTAGGTGATGAGTTAGCTACAACCATTAGAGGGCAACAAGGTTTTGATGTCACAATAGAGCCAATGTTGGCTAATCTTCCATCCTATACTCAGTTAGGAATGGCATCCCTTTTGCCCAACAAAGAGTTAACAATTGAAGAAAATGGAAGTGTTAAAGTTGATGGCTTTTCTTCTATGGGTAGTAGCAACAGATTGGCAATCTTGAAGAAGGCTCTTGGAGAAGATGTTGCTCTTTTAGATGCTGAAACTCTAATTAGCATGAAAGTAGAGGAGAGCTCTAAGCTTATCCAAAGTAATAAAGTTATATATGTCTATCACAATGAAATTGATAAAGCAGGAGATGATAAAACTTCAGAAGAAAAAGTCTTTAATGCGTGTGAAAGCACATTAGAGAGTTTAAAAACTGTTGTTAGGAAACTTTCCTCTTCTGGGATATCTAATATTATTATTACAACTGATCATGGTTTTATTTATCAAAACAACGTTTTAGAAGATAGTGATTTTGTAGGTTTGCCAGTATCTACTGAAGGAGCCTTTTTAAACAACAGAAGATATCTAGTAGGAAAAACTTTAGCAGACAACCAACCAATGCACTCATTTAGTTCAGATCAATTAAAACTAGGCGGAGATTTAACTATCCAAGTTCCTAGAGGTTATAATCGCTTAAAGGTAAAAGGCTCAGGTAGTAGATATGTTCATGGAGGAGCATCGCTACAAGAGGTGGTTCTACCAGTAATTAAGATAAATAAGAAAAAACAAAGTGAAGTTTCAAATGTTTCTGTTACAGTTTTAAAAGGGGTAAGTAACAAAATTACTAGCTGGCAGTTGAGCGTTACTTTTTACCAAGAGCAACCAGTAACAGAGAAAATTAAAGGACTAAATTTAAGAGTAGGGCTCTACACCAAAGAGGGTAAAACCATTAGTGAGACTAAAAGGCTACTATTTAATTTTACTTCAGAAAGTCCAAGAGACAGGGAAATTAAAGTTCAACTACAATTAGATAACTCACCTGAGGCAATGAAAAACCAACAAGTAGAGTTGCGCTTAGAAGAAGCTATTGCTAATACTAATAAGTGGAAACACTACTACTCTTATCCCTATTTCTTGCAACGCCAAATAGAGCCTGACTTTTAATAAATGGAGGAACAGATGACCGATTTAGATAAGAAAATCAACGAACATTTTGGAGGTTTAGTTGTAAGAAAAGATCTAGTAAAAGAGATCAAAGGTAATGCCATAGTGCCTACCTATGTGTTGGAGTATCTATTGGGTCAATATTGTGCATCAGATGATGAAGAAGTTATTAAAAATGGGATTGAAAAAGTTAAAGAGATTTTAGCCCAACATTATGTGCATCGAAATGAGGCCAACTTAGTTCGCTCTACCATAAAAGAGAAGGGCTATCATAAGGTAATCGATAAAATAGCAGTTTTTTTAGATGACAAGAATGATGTTTATCAAGCCCATTTTGCAAATTTAGGTCTTAAAAATGTTTTAGTTGATTCAGATACAATAAAAGCTCACCCTAAACTTTTGGTTAATGGAGTTTGGTGTATTGCTGATTTAGAATATATGCCATCTGAAGATAAAAGAGTTTCACCCTGGATCTTAAATTTAATAAAGCCAATTCAGTTTTCCAATTTTGATATTAATCTCTACTTAGAGCAAAGGCAAAACTTTAGTACTGATGAATGGATAGACTTTTTAATCCAGAGTATCGGTCTCAATCCAGAACACTTTAGTAAAAGAGGAAAGCTGCTACAGCTAACTAGGTTGGTCCCATTTTGTGAACGAAACTACAACCTAATTGAATTAGGTCCTAAAGGAACAGGAAAGAGTCACATTTATTCAGAGTTCTCTCCTCACGGCATGCTTTTATCAGGCGGGGAAGTAACTATTGCAAAACTGTTTGTAAACAATGCTACTGGAAAGATTGGGCTTGTTGGTTATTGGGATACTGTAGCTTTTGATGAGTTTGCAGGAAAAAAGAAAAAAGCTGATAAAGCTCTTGTTGATATCCTAAAGGGCTATATGGCAAACAAATCATTTTCCCGTGGTATTGAGACACTGGGAGCTGAAGCTTCTTTAGCCTATGTAGGTAACACTCAACACACTGTCCCCTATATGCTTAAACACACTAACTTATTTGATGAACTGCCTGAAAAGTATTTAGACTCTGCCTTTTTAGACCGCCTATTTTACTATATCCCTGGTTGGGAAGTTGAAATAATTAGAGGAGAGATGTTCTCTTCAGGTTATGGTTTTGTTGTAGACTACTTGGCTGAAATTTTACGCTCATTTAGAAACTACGATTACTCAGATAAAATCAGCAACCATTTTGATCTGGCTACAAGTTTGACAACAAGAGATAGAGATGGAATTCGTAAAACATTTTCGGGTCTAATGAAAATACTTCATCCTTCTGGAGAAGCTACTAAAGAAGAGATTGAAGAAATCCTACGTTTCTCTTTGGAGGGAAGAAAGAGAGTTAAAGATCAAATTCTAAGAATCGATCGAACTTTTACTCCTGTTAAATTTAGTTATAAGGATAAATCTTCAGGCAAAGAACACTTCGTGGCGACTTTAGAAGAGAAAGAATACCCAAAGCACTATTATCCTAGTGGCACTCCTGTTGCTGAAACTAAAGAACAACAGACAGATGAGAAAGAAGCTTCAACCGGGAGAATAGAAGAAAAGCCAGAAGAAACAACTGAGCCAGTTGAACAACAACTTGTATTTGAAGAAGGGCAGAAAGGTATCTCGTATGATCTGTTATTTGGTCCATATCTAAAAGGTGCTACAGAAGTAAAAATCACAGACCCCTATATTCGTGCCTTTCATCAAATAAAAAACTTGATGGAGTTTATTGAAACTGTTGTGAAGTTTAAAGAACCAGAAGATGAAATAAGGGTTCACCTTATTACTTTAGCTGATGAGTATGACTCAATTAAGCAGCAAAGTAACCTAGATCAAATAATAGCTACAGTTGTAAAGGCAGGAATTGAATTCACATGGGAGTACGATGCTACTCAGACTATTCATGCCCGCCACATAGAGACTGATAATGGGTGGAAAATAGACTTAGATCGAGGGCTCGATATTTTCCAACGATACGATTTGAATGATAGCTTATCTTTAACTAATAGGATTCAAGAGTATCGGCAGTGTAAAAAGTTCCAAATTACCTACATAAGAGTGGAGGAATGATAAAAATGGCAATACCGAACCATGAAAAAATCCAATATGAAGCACTAAAGCTCCTTACAGATAATGTACCTAGAAGGAAGGCCGATTTAGTTGAACCTTTAGCTAAAGTTTTTGAATTAACTGACGAAGATTTAAGAAAAGAATATGAATCTGGTAATGGTCTAGTTTTTGAGAACAGGATTAGTTGGGCTTTATCATATTTAAATATGTCTGGTGTAGCAAGAAAACCAAAAAGAGGACTCTATGTAATTACAGAACTAGGGCATGAACTATCTAAAGATCTTTTAAAATTTAAAGAGCATATTGATCAAAAGTATAAAGAATGGGAAATCCCAAAAAGAACAACAGATACTACTTTAGATACAAACACACTCTCTGAAGATGAGCGTACTCCTGAAGAAAGTTTATATACTTCTTATGAAGAAATTAGAAATTCGGTTTATCAAGATATTTTAGATACAATTCTTTCTAAGACTCCAAGAGAATTTGAAAAGCTGGTGGTCTCTCTTTTACAAAAAATGGGCTATGGGGGAGAGGTGACCGATTCTGCAATTGTAACTCCTTATACCAATGACAAAGGTATTGACGGAATAATCAAAGAAGATGTTTTGGGTTTTGGAACTATATGTATTCAAGCAAAGAAATATTCATTAGATAATCCAGTAGGCAGTGATGCAGTTCAAAGATTTGTTGGAGCTCTAGCCCAAGCACGATCCTCTAAGGGCGTATTGATAACTACTTCATCGTTTACATCTTCAGCTATTAGATTTGTACAAGATGTTTCTAGTAATACTAAAATTGTTTTAATAGATGGTAAGAAATTAGCAAACTATATTTATGATTATAGTTTGGGAATGCAAACAGAGCGTACTTTAGAGATCAAAAAATTAGATGGAGATTTTTGGGATAATTTGCAAGACGAAATAATTTAAAGTTTTTAAGTAAATATTTCGACTTAAAAGCAAGAATCAGTTTGTTGAAATTTAAGAGTCGTTGTTTATAAAATAAGGTCTTTTTTAAATAAAAAGAAGCTAGGCAATGAACTACTTCAAGACACCCACTTAAGGATGGGTAAGCGCACTATAAATCTCCCTTAATCTTCCAACTCCTCCTTGTTACACTACAGGGAACGAAAACTTTGGGAGAAAACAATGAAAAGACATTACACCGAGGCCAAGAAGAGGCATCACGTACAAAAGGCATATGAATTAGTTGCCAATGGGGGAACATTTTTGGAATATGTAGCCCTTTCTGGCATATCAAGAGCCTCTCTCCAAACATGGAGAAAGCAATTTGGTAGAGAAACTCAAGTTGAGAAGTCGCAAACATTAGTGGCTCTGGGTAAAGTAGCTACTTCTCAAGTTCCTATGCAACGGGTAGTGGTATCCTATTATGGAGCAACAATCGAAATAACTGGTGAAGATGCTCTGCTAACCCTGCTG